>Ga0115567_10003424_pt1 | contig 15607 bp, 15 predicted proteins | sample COGITO_mtgs_1204_2_FD_88679 | JGI IMG/M metagenome (GOLD analysis project Ga0115567, IMG submission 88679) | Pelagic marine microbial communities from North Sea - COGITO_mtgs_120412 | ecosystem: Environmental > Aquatic > Marine > Epipelagic | place: Germany:Helgoland, sampling site Kabeltonne... | reverse complement strand
CTTTGAAAGGGAATGGGTACATTTGAGAAAATCCAACACTGAACCCATCGTTCGGGTATACACAGAAAGCGATTCAGAAGAAAACGCTCAAGCTTTAGCCGAGCGATTTGTGAACGAAATTCAAGAGCTAGCATCATGAAAGTTTATTTCGACAATGCCGCAACGACCCCTCTTTCGGATGAGGTTCTTCAAGAGATGATCCCAATTTTAAAGGATCAATTTGGGAACCCTTCATCTACGCATTCATTTGGTCGCCAAGTCAGATCAAAAATTGAAATTGCTCGAAGAAAAGTAGCTTCCCTCATTCACAGTGAGCCAAGCGAAATTTGTTTCACTTCTGGAGGGACGGAAGCCGACAATATGGCCATTCGATGCAGTGTTCAAGACCTCGGCGTTACTCACATCATCACCTCCAAAATCGAACATCACGCGGTTCTTCACACGGCAGAAGAAATGGCGAAGAAGGGGATTCACGTAAGTTTCGTGCAACTCGACTCGCTGGGTGGTGTTGATATGAATCACCTAGAAGAACTTCTCCAAGGTAATGAGAAGACTTTGGTCTCGCTCATGCACGCGAACAATGAGGTTGGAACGCTCATTTCATTGAAAGAAGTCAGCGCTTTGTGCAGAAAGTACGATGCGCTTTTCCATTCGGATACTGTTCAAACCATGGGACATTATGATTTCAATTTGAAGGAATTGGACCTCGACTTTTTGACCTGTTCAGCTCACAAATTGCACGGCCCAAAAGGAGTTGGTTTTCTATACATCAACCAGAAGCTCTCCCTCAACCCGATGATTTTCGGAGGTTCTCAAGAACGCAATCGCAGAGGAGGAACAGAGAACGTTTACGGAATTGTAGGACTTGCAAAGGCGCTGGAAGAAGCTCTAACAGAAGTTGACAGTCATCATGACCACATTCAAGGCTTGAAGACCTACATGATTGAGCAACTCGAAGCGAACATCCCTGGAGTTGATTTTAACGGAGATGCCAAAGGTGAATCCCTTTATACGGTGCTCAATGTTTCTCTCCCGCCTAGTGAAAAGTCTGAGATACTTCTCTTCAGTCTCGATCTAATGGGCATTGCCTGTTCCGGTGGAAGTGCGTGCAGCTCGGGGAGCGATAAGGGCTCTCATGTGCTGAATGGTATTGGTTCCAATCCAAATCGCCCGGCAATTCGTTTTTCGTTTTCTAAGTACAACACTAAGGAGGAAGTCGATTACGCGGTTTCCAAACTCAAGGAAATTTATTTCAACTAGTGCGGGTCGAGTTCCTCGGTACGGGCACCTCCCAGGGAGTGCCAGTAATTGGTAGCGATCATCCGGTCTGTTTGAGCGATGACCCCAAAGACAAGCGCTTGCGCTCATCGGTTCTGATCGAGGATGGAACTAAGACTTTTGTCATAGATACTGGACCCGATTTTCGGCAGCAAATGCTGCGTTCCAAAACCACAAAGCTCGATGGGATTCTGTTTACGCACGAGCACAAAGATCACATTGCTGGATTCGACGACATACGTCCGTTTTACTTCAATCAAGGTGCTTTGGATGTTTACTGCGATGAGCGTGTGAAGGCCTCAATTCGAAAGAGTTTCGACTATATGTTTCAGGATTTCCGTTATCCTGGAGTGCCCGAGGTGAACATGCACAACATTGAAAAGGATTCATTTGAAGCCGCGGGAGTGAGATTCACCCCTTTGCCGGTATTGCACTACAAGCTACCGGTTCTAGGTTTCAGAACAGGTGGATTCAGTTACATCACAGATGCCAATCACATTCCCGACGAGACACTGGAACTTTTGAATGGGACAGAGGTACTTGTGTTAAACGCCCTGAGAAAGGAAGATCACATTTCGCATTTTAACTTGCAACAGGCCATTGAGATGGCACAGAAGATTGGAGCGAAAAGAACTTACTTCACGCACATATCACACCTCTTAGGCTTTCATCAAGAAGTGGAGGTAGAGCTACCGGAAGGTGTTTACCTCGCTTACGACGGCCTCTCCATCAATTTATAGGCATAAAAAAACCCCCTCAACAAAGTCGAGGAGGTTTTGATGAATTATCATCGTGATTATCTCACCATGAGTTTTCGGGTAGTTCTTTCACCGTCGATGATGACTTCAACCAAGTAACTTCCTTGGTCTAGGTTGTCGAGGCGATAAGGAAGGTTGTAACCTTCAGCTTCTTGCTCGCCGTTGAAAACAACATCAACTCTTTTACCGCTGATGTCCAAAACATTGATTTCTACAGTTGAGGGTTTGGTCAAGTTGTAGGCAATATGTGTTTGGTTGTGGCTTGGGTTCGGGAAGAGTTTTACACTTTCCAAGTTCGCAAAGATTGTGTTGCTTCCTAGACTTCCGCTTGAAGCGTCCATGAAGTAAAACTTGTTGCGATCTCCGTTGGTAGTATGAAAAGCTCCACCTGTCCAGTACTCATGACGAATGAGCGGAGACTTATTGTCTTTCACACGATACTCATAAGTAAGGTGATCAACATCGTCGAGTTTGGTACCCATTCCGCCAAAGTTGCTCATCTCGTCCCAGTTTTCTTTGATTTCAATGCGCATAACATCCTCTAAAACGAGTCCACCAGGCATAGTCAAAGTTCCGTGAGCGTCGATTTCAACATCCACATCTCCATCATAGTAAAACACAGCTCCGGTCTGATCCGACCATGTGTATCTGAGTGAAGAAGATACTTTATCTCCGAAAGTTGCTGGATAGTCGAACATTTCAACTTCACAACCTATGCAGTCAGCATTGTCGTATTGATGCGATGCAACAATTGCCCAAGGACCTAGAGATCCACCAACATCGTTGTAACGTCCAACATAGATTAAACCGTTCGAGCTGTTTCTGTAACAGTGCGCAAAATCTTCCCACATGATCCAACGATCGATGTCTCTCAAAGCTACGTCTTCTGCGAAGGGGACACCTCGAGCATTTTCCGGCGTGCCTGCAGAGTCAACAGCTTCAACTGTGATGGTTCCAGTGCTAACAAGAGAGCTGAAGTCCCACGTTCTGTCGACTCCCGAACTTCCCTTCAATGAAGCGAAAGTGGCCGGGTCGGCCGTGTTGTAGATGATGCTTTCACCAAGATCAAGAACGCCATTGTTCTGGTCGATGGTGTGCTGCGCACTACTGGCAGCAGCGATGAGTAGCAGTGATGCAAGAGTAAGAGTGTTTTTCATAGTTTAAATTAAGAATGAACAATTACATGGTTCGTGGTTCCGAAAGTAAATAAATTTCAGGTCGATTGAATCTTGAAATATGAACGGTAGTCAGCAGACCTAATTTTTTAGCAAGGGCGAACAAAAAGCTGTGCAGCCTCATATTTTTCAACGATTACGGGTGTATCTTTTTCGATGAAACCTACTGCTGAAGTGGCATCATAGTTTTCGTTGTCAATCGTAACTTTTCCTGAAGGACGAAGGACTGTTAGCGCAGTTCCCGTTTTTCCGATCAACTTCTGCTCAAGTTGGGAAGTCCCGACAAAACCCTCCGATTTTTTCTGTACTGCGTTCAGTGCAATCCTGCTGAACATGTTGGTCTTTAGAAGGCGCATGGCGAGCGCGATGGATCCTCCAATTCCAAATACAGCCGACACCAATACAACCAAGATGGAGGTAGAGAGGGCTTCGGTATTGATGGGCTCAAAATTGAAACCTATGTTGTTGACCATGCTTAGAATTAGCCCACCAAAGAGTAGAATTACACCTGTGATCCCAGCAATGCCAAAGCCTGGAATCACAAATATCTCCAAGGCAATCAACAACACACCAAAAACGAAAACGAGAATCTCCCAGTTCTCGGCAAGGCCTTCCAGATAGAGAGGAGCGAAGTAAAGACTAGCGGCAATAATGGCGGCGAGAATCGGAAATCCGATGCCCGGACTTTGGAGCTCGAAGTAGATTCCGCCGAAGATTAGAATGATGAGAATTCCACTAACTGCTGGGTTGATCAGAAAGCCAATTACCTTATCGAGGGTCGAGATGCGTTGTTTGGTGATGTTGAATAGGCTCAAGCCAGAATACTCGAGTGCTTCACTTAAGCTCTCCACTTGTTTGTCGCAAATTCCAACCTTCACTGCTTCAAGAGATGTTAGGGTAAGTACTTTTCCTTCCGGACTGATGCCTTCTACCACTTTGTCGGGGTCTACCATGGCTTCCGCGATGTCGGGGTTGCGGCCGTTTTGCTCTGCAGTGGCGCGCATTTTTTTCCGCATATACGATTGGTATTTGTCGGGAACTGCCTGTCCTTCTTGATTCACTACAGTTGCTGCTCCTATGGTCGAACCGGGCAACATGAATATGCTGTCGCAGGCCAGCGAAATGAGTGCCCCCGCCGAAGCAGCGTTGTTTTCAATAAGAACGAATACGGGAATCGGACTGTTTAGAATTTTGCTTCGAATGGAGTCCGCAGCATCCACCAATCCACCGTATGTATTGAGACGCAGAACGATGAGATCGGCATTGCGGGCAATGGCTTCGTCGATGGCCATCTGGGTTTTGCGCCAGGATGGCGGCCCGATTTCATCTCGAATTTCGAAGTAATAGATTTCGTACTTCGTCTTGGGGTCGAAACTTTTTACACTGTCTTGCGCCGCAATCGAAATCAGCGAAAACAGAAAAAGGAGTAAAAGTCTATTTGGTCTCGAAAGCTTCATGTAAGCCCATCAATAGGTCCTTGTAAAGATATGGATTGGACGCCAGTATTTGAGATCCATCCGACCATTCCTCGGATCCATGAAAATCGCTTACAATTCCACCTGCACAGCGAACGATGTGCAAGCCCGCGGCAACATCCCATGGATTCAGGTTGTATTCGAAATAGGCGTCAAAACGTCCGCAAGCTACGTAGGCGAGGTCAACGGCAGCACTTCCCATTCTTCTCAAGCCAGAAGTTTTCTGCATGAGCTGTTTGAGCACCTGAACATAAGGATCCAGCATATCAAATTCCCGAAATGGAAAACCAGTGGCCAAAAGGGCGGGGTCGAAGGTTCTTACCGAACTCACACGGATTTTCTCCCCGTTCAACATTGCCACTCCCTTATATGCTGTGAACATCTCTTTCGAGTGACATTCAAAAACAAAAGACATCACGTAGTCTTCGTTGTAACAAAGCGCCACAGAGACAGCATAAACGGGAAGTCGGTGAATGAAGTTGGTCGTTCCGTCGAGTGGGTCAATCACCCAATAAAAACCTTTTCTTGAATGTTTCGTCGCACTCTCTTCGGCAAGAAAACCACTTTCGGGTAGAAGTAAGCCGAGTTCACGAATGAGTTCTTGTTCCGATTGACGATCTACCTCCGTCACATAATCGTGAAATTGTTTTTGGTCAATTTTTATTGATTCCGAGCTCTTATGGATTTTACGAATTTTCTTCCCAACCCTCCGAACGATTTTTTCTGCCTTAGGAAAGAGTTCGTCTAAATCAATGGATGCTTTCAAAGCTTGGGGAATAAAGTGATGAGTAGACGAGATCGGAATTGAGTTCGGCAAGTTTGAGCTTAATGCTTTGATTGGCAAGCTTAGCGTCGAAGGGAAGTTCTACCCTCAAGTAGTTTTCAGAATAACCTTGAATCATTCCTTCGTTTTCTGAGTCTTCAAATAGAACTTCTACTTCTTGGCCCTCAAATTGGCGGTAGAAGTGTTCTTTTTTCTTGCGAGATAAGATTCGAAGTCTTTTGCTGCGTTCTGAACGTTTTTCCATGGGCACAACTCCTTCGAGCTGCAGGGCGGCTGTGTTGGGGCGTTCAGAGTAGGTGAATACATGTAGGTAGCTTACGTCCAGCTCCTTGAGATACTCAAAAGTCTCTTCAAATTTTTCATTGTTCTCACCAGGAAAGCCAACAATCACATCAACTCCGATGCAAGCATTGGGCATGCTAGATTTAATCTTTTTCACCCTTGAGGTATACAGGGCTTGATCGTATTTGCGCTTCATGGAATGGAGAAGCTCATCGGAGCCCGACTGGAGTGGAATATGAAAGTGAGGCATGAAACGCTTGCTCTTACTCACGAATTCAATGATGTCGTCTGAAAGCAAATTCGGCTCAATCGAGGAAATTCGAATGCGCTCAATGCCTTCGATTTCATCCAAAGCTTTTACCAAATCAAAAAAACTTCCCCCTTTTCCTTGTCCGAAGTCTCCGATGTTCACCCCTGTAAGCACAATCTCTTTCGCTCCTTGAGCCACAACTTCGCGTGCTTTTTCCAGTGTTTCAGAAACAGTTGCATTCCGACTTTTACCTCTCGCGAGAGGAATGGTACAGAACGCACAGAAATAGTCGCAGCCATCTTGAATTTTCAGGAAACTGCGAGTACGATCTCCCATGGAATAGGAGGGGAAGAAATCTTTTGCTTTTGAAATTCGCTCAACCATTGCGGTCGCCGAGCCATTCTTCTCAATATTTTCTAGGTGTTCGGCGAGTTTGAATTTTTCGCTGGCACCAAGAACCAGATCAACTCCTGGAATTTTGGTAATCTCATCAGGTTTCAGCTGAGCATAACAACCTACGACCACCACCTTTGCTTCCGGGTTTCTCCGTAAAGCGCGTCCAACAGCATTCCTACATTTTCTGTTTGCTTGCTCAGTGACGGAACATGTATTGATGACATAGACATCTGCACGCTCGTCGAAGCCGACTCTTGCGTAACCAGACTCTTCCAAATCCCGAGCAAGGGTAGAGGTCTCAGCAAAGTTTAGTTTGCATCCCAGGGTGTGGTAAGCTGCTCGTTTGTTCGGAATCACGGCGGCAAATTTAATGATTTGAAGGCCCTAGAACACACTTCCAGCAAAAGGGAAATTAGTCCCGATCGCTTATGTGGAAAAGGAAATCCTTTTCTTCTGCGGTGAGGCTGTCGTAGCCTGATTTTGAAATCTTATCGAGAATGAGATCTGTTTTTCGCTGTTTCTCTTCAGAACTAATTGCTGACTTCTTAGAGCTGCTGGGTACAGATCTTTTTTTAGGTTCATCGCGTACTACCCGCATATTGGGTTTCTTCTTGAAAGGACTTTTCAGTAAGTCGATGAATTTGAAGAAGTTGATGGACATGTCGGTTCCACTTCTGAGCTGACGGATGTACATAAAACCGAACAATGCACCTCCGGCATGAGCAAGTTTCCCTCCTGTGTTTACAGAAAAATCAAGAAGTGTTGTCAGGACGAAGGACGCAAGTGCGATGTACTTTAGTTTTACATTGCCGAAAAGAAAGAGGCGGATTTCGTAGTCGGGAAGCAAAACTCCAGCGGCCACCACCACCGACATCACTCCAGCGGATGCGCCAATCAATCGACCGCCCATTGGAATGCCCATAAATTCAAAAATGTTGAAGGCTAGAACGTAAGCGAGTCCCCCAAGCATTCCACCCATGAAATAGATGGTGGCGAACTTTCGAATGCCTAGATATTCAACGATGAGTTTTCCAATCCAATAGAGCCAGAGCATATTGAATAGGATGTGAAAGAAGCTCGCATGCAAGAACATATAGCTCACGAAAGACCAAGGGAAAATAAGTGCTTCCAGAAAAGAGCCATGAAGAGCAAACCAAGGTTCTAGTCTGAAACCAACTAGGTTTAAAAAGATGTTGTTGATGACAAACACGCCGGCCGTAATCACAACAATCTGTTCCAACAGCTTGGATGAATCTCGAAATGTTCCTTTTAGGTCTTCTAGTATTGATGCCATTAGAATACTTTTTTACTCTTCCAAAGTCGAATGAGTAAATAACCGAATAACATGCCTCCTAAGTGTGCAAAGTGGGCGACATTATCGCCTTGACTGTTCTGTATTCCTGAAAAGAGTTCTATTAAGCCATAGCCCAACACGAAGTACTTTGCTTTGATGGGAAAGGGAAAGAAGAGTAAGAAGATGTGTTGGTTTGGAAACATCATTCCGAAGGCCAACAGCAAGCCAAAGAGGGAGCCTGAAGCGCCTACTACATTGGGAGCGCTTTTATATGCTTCTAGGTAGCTGGCCATAAAGTTGGAAGCCACGTTTGCGCTTTTGGAATCGGCGGTAGCATTTTGCATGCTGTTCACCGCTTCAACGAAATTGGCATAACCGCCTTCCAAGCCGTAATTCTGTAAAATTCCGCTACTGAATCGGAACTCATTGAACATGGCCTCGGCGTATTCAACACTTGGGTTGGCAATGAAACCTTCCATCCATGCAATGTCGGGAGCCATATTGTACCAAACGATGAGATAGTGAAGAATGGCCGCGCCAATTCCAGTGAGAATGTAATAAAGGAGGAATCGTTTGGGGCCCCAAAGATTTTCAATGGCAGAGCCAAACATCCACACGGCGAACATATTGAAGAAGAGGTGCCCAAAGCTTCCATGCATGAACATGTACGTGATGATCTGATGAGGTCTGAAGGCCTCTGAGCCGAAATAGTGCAGGCCTAAGAGGTCGGTGAGGTCGATGCCTGTGCGCTGCAATGCGATGGTTGACAAAAACATCAAGGCATTGATGATGATGAGGTTTTTCACCACCGGAGGCAATACCGAAAATCCGCCAGCTCTTATTTGCATGCTCTAAAAACGCTGATCCAATTCATCCAAGTTCATTATGCTCATAATCGTCTTCCCAGTCGGAGTGTAGTTTGGCTGCTCGCAGGCAAACAATCGATCGATGAGGTCCTCCATTTCTTCATGTTTCAATTCCCTTCGGAATCCGCTTGCTTCCGCACGCGCAACACTTTTAGCCAAGCGATCCAATTTCCCCAATTGTTCCTTTTGTTCCGTTTCTCTAAATTCAGAAAGCAAATTGTGGAACAATTGCGTCGCTTCAGATTGCTCTGCTAATGTCGGAATACCATTGATGGATATTGTGTGACTTCCCATGCTTTCGTAATCGAAGCCAAGCAGCGAAAGTTGATCTTTCATTTCAATGGCTTGTTCGTATTCGACTGCATTCAATTCAACCAGTTCGGGGAACATTTGTTTTTGGGAAAGATTCTTTTCGTTCGCCAAAGCGTGCACATTTTGCTCGTACAAAATGCGCTCAAAGGCTCTGTAGATGTTGACGAGCATTAAGCCCGACTTTACTTTAGAAACAAGGTATTTGTATCCAATTTGGAAAAATTTCGACCCACCAAAAGCTTCGATTGCTATTTCAGTTTGTTTGCTATCTGGGACTTCCATAGGCACTTGTTGGAGCATAGGCGGAAGCTCAAAGTCTAAGCTGTTTTGCCTTTTCGGAGTTTCCCTAGGAGAAGAAAAAGGGTCGTAACTCTTATTTACCTCAATTTCCGGTGCGGCTTGTGGAGGGGTCCGGTTCATAGGAATGTCCAAAGAAGGAATCCGGTCAAAATCTAAGCTTGGACTGATGTTGTTTGCTCCCAAAGACCTTCGCGCTACCGACTTTAGTATGGCATAGATGGCGTGTTCGTCAGCAAACTTGATTTCAGTTTTTGTCGGATGAATGTTGATGTCGATGCTGTCGGGTTCTACCTCGAAGAAAATGAAGTAGGACGGATTGGTGCCTTGCGGTATGAGATCTTGATAGGCTCCCACGATGGCGTGATGCAAATACGGACTTTTGATGAAGCGATCGTTGACAAAGAGGTACTGTTCGCCGCGACCTTTTTTCGCAATTTCAGGTTTGCCTAGAAATCCGTGAATGTTGGCAATTTCAGTTTCTTCCTTGAGGTTTACGAGGGCTTCATTGAAGCGCTTGCCCATGATTCCGATGATGCGTTGCTTTCGATTGCTCGCTGGTAATTGTAAATATGTTTTTCCGTCCTGTATCAATTCAAAGTGAATTTCAGGAAAGGCCATTGCAGAGCGCTGAAACTGCTCTAGAATGTGCTTGAATTCCACTTGATTCGACTTCAGAAATTTGCGTCTAGCGGGTATGTTGTAGAAGAGATTTTTAACTCGAATGCTTGTGCCGTCTTTGCATACAACAGCCTCTTGTTTACTTACAACACTGCCCTCTACAGAGAGCAATACACCTGTTTCTTGTTGTGCAGTCTTAGATTTAATTTCCGTCTGACTTACAGATACGATGGAGGGAAGTGCCTCACCCCGAAAGCCCATGCTACGGATTTCAAAGAGATCTTCGGCTTTGCGAATTTTGCTGGTTGCATGACGTTCGATGGCTAAGCGAAGATCAATTTCCGACATTCCCGAGCCATTGTCTATGACCTGGATGAGGTTTTTCCCGGCTTCTTTGATGTGAATTTCAATGCGACTTGCCCCACTGTCGATGGAGTTCTCCATCAATTCCTTCAAAACTGAGGCAGGACGCTGTATGACTTCACCAGCGGCAATCTGGTTGGCAACAGAATCGGGTAAAACTTGAATAATTTCAGCCAAGTGCTTTGAATCTCAAATGTTGATTCAAAGAAAGCGATAGATGGAATACGCCAAGGCAAAGAGTACACCTGCAATCATAATAATTCGCTTATTCGATCCTTGATTGGCTCTTTGTCGACCTCTTTTCTCCCAATGCTTTCTAAAATGAACCGCAGGATGTTCCGGATTGTCAGCTTCCCACTTCGACATTTCAACACGTTTTTGAAAGGCTTCTTTATCGGCATCGTAGTACCGAGTCTGCATTTCGAAGCGCTTTGGTTTTCGAGTTTGAAAAAAGTTGGAAATCATGCCCAAATGTAATTCTTCAAGAGAAGAATGCGAAAGAAATTAACATCAGTGAACTGAAGTGTAGGTGTACATCACCGACATGGCCGAAAGGGTGTCGGAACTTCTGTTGTTGTAGTAACTCTCAAGTGAATAGAGGTGTCCTTCTTTCAGCTCAAGGCCTTCTCTGCTGGAGTAGAATGGAACCTGAATCAAGCCAATTCCCTCTGCGTAAGACTGAATGTTGGAACGATACAATTCACGACCTTCCGTTTCATCGCGCAGAATCAATTCCTCACAGAAGGGATGAACATGACACAAAATGAAATGAATGAAGACCTCGTCTTTGGGTTTCAGCAATTGGGTGATGTCCATTTTAATGCGCTCTTCTCCAGGAAACACTTTCCAATGTCCCGTAAATCGTCTCCCTTGCGGATCGTGGAACTGATTGAAGGGCGCGCTGCTGTCGGCTATAATGACTTCCTCGAATCCGCAGGAAGGTTGCCGCAATCGATCTACTTTGTTCGCCTCTTGTCCGAAAAGCCCTTGAGGTCCTTCGTATTGTTTGAAAATGAAAATCGCTTGTTGGTCAAGAGGTCGCAGTGCACATTCCAAATCAGATTCATTGTAGTAGTGCAATTTGATTCGATGCTGAACTTGGGCATTTACGGGGCGGATGTTGTCGTTTAAAACCTGCGAGACGAGTTCGAACACTTGTGTGCCTGGAAGTGGAATGCCAAAACCTATTGGGAAGCGCACTGAGTCAATTCCTTGAGAAAGCGTGAAAACGCGTGAGTTGTAGCTCTCAAAGTTGCTGCTCCAAGGTAGCTTCTTGGCTTCCTGTAAATTCAAGTTCGAATGACAAAGAAACTGTGCTGAAGCCGAATCCGAGCCAAGCACCTCCACCTCGTAACCTACAATCCAAATCAAAGAATCAGAAGATTCAATTTCAAAATTCTTGCGTTCGTAGGGCCCCATCATTGAGCGGTAAATGCTGTCCACAAGAAGGCTGTCTGAAAAGGTGGTGAATGTCCGTGCTTCTGGAAGAGATTCCAAGCAAGCGCTCTTTTCATAACGGGCTTCATACCAGCTAGAAAAGCTCCGATCTTCTCCTTTGTTGCAGGCGGAGGTTAAGATGGAGAAGAGGCATAAAACAAGCTGTGTTCGTCTCATGGAAAGGGGAGTACTGTATTTTCTGAGGAGATGTTGAAGCCAACATCGAGCACTGCTTGTCGTTCTGGAGAATTTCTAAGAATCGGATTGGTATGATTCATATGAATGAAGTGAACAATGCCTTTTTCTTTTTTGCTTAATCCATGAAGGCGATCCATACTTTGTGTGACTCTTGGATGAGGAATTTCAGCCATTGGTCTCCCAGAAAGTTCATTGTCGCTGAAGAAAGTGGCGTCGAGGAAGGCATACTTAAAAAGAGTAAGAATGTCTTCAATTTTTAAATCCCACTTGTCCCAAGAATCAATATCGGGAACAAAGAGCATGCGACTTTTCTTAGAACTGATGTCAAAGGCTGCGGTTTCAGAGTATTCATCTCTGTGTGGAACCTTTACAGGGCGAAGCTTTAAGTCTTTCGAGAGCTGAGTCTCATTACCGAATTCAAGTGGTCTCAATTCGATGTTTCCCAAGCTGTCGAGCAGTTGCCATGGTCCGTTGGTTTCAAGAAATTTTTTCATTCTTGGAAGGACATAAAGAGGCACCGATTTAGCACCCATCACTTCTCGTCCCAATTGAGCTAAGCCTAAGTAATGACCTATGTGGGCGTGGGTAATGAGGATGCCAGCCAAGCTGCATTTTGGAAATTTCTCCTGCACCATTCTGAGCTGATCGCGAATTTCAGGGCTTGCTTCCAGCAACCAAAAGCGCGACGAATCCTTGTCTATAATAGCAATAGAAGTAGGGGATGCTCCTTTTTGAGTTCCTGAATGAACGGCCTCGCAACATTCCTTTCTGCAGTCGGCTTGCGGATAGCCAGCATCTTGGGCTATTCCTAAAATGTGAATGTGAAATCCAGTGCTTTGAGCGGAGAGAGCAAGGCAGAAAAATAGGCTACCAATCGAGCTGATGATACTCTTTCTTGCCTTGAACAAAGAACTTCCAAACCATACTTTTTGGATAGATTCCACTAAGGTTGGGATTGTGCTTAAGAGATTGAACATCTTTCCGAGATTTCCACCATCTTCGAAAGTAAAGCAAGAAATGGTAGTGTGCGCGATTAATCCCTGTGCTTGCCTTGAATTCACCATCTGCGTACATCTTTAAGAGAGTCAAAACGTCGAGACACATCCGCAAAGGAATCACCCAAAGTAGCTTCCGGAAGGGGAGGTTTTTGAGCAGCATGACCAGGTTGTTTCGATGGTTTTGGTAAACCTTAGCCGAGCTCCCATATTTGATGATGTAGCCACCCATATGATATACCTTGCTCTTCGGATAGCAGTGAACTTCATGTCCTACGAGTTTCAACCTCCAGCTGAGGTCAATCTCTTCCATATGAGCGTAGAAGTTATTGTCTAAACCGCCTACGGCATGGTAATCTTTTGCCCGAAGAAACATGCAGGCTCCCGAAACCCAGAAGACCTCCATTTCGTCGTCGTACTGACCTCGATCGATTTCAGCGACGTTCACTATTCGGCCTCGGCAAAAGGGATAACCCATATGGTCGATGAAGCCTCCGGCTGCCCCAGCATATTCAAATTCGGTTCGACGATCGTAGGACATGATTTTCGGCCCAGAGGCAGCAACATTTGGATGAGCATCCATGTAGTTGATGATGGGCTCGCACCAATTTTCGGTCACTTCAATGTCGGAGCTGATGAGAACGTAATACTCTGCTTGTATTTGCGCTAAAGATTCAACGTATCCGTTGGTGAATCCACGGTTAATCTCTATTCGTATGCGCTCAACCCTTTCCTGATTCTCTAAGTAATCCCAAGTACCATCGGTAGAGGCGTTGTCTATGACGTAAATCTGGTAGTCGGCTGAGCTTGGTGTGAATGCCTGAATTTCAGGAAGAAATTTCTTCAATAGATCCAAGCTGTTGTAGCTCAATAAAACGATGGCGACTTTTGGAATGCTCACGGGACGGCCTTAGGTAGTGCAAGTTTAATCGAAATCCCGATTAGCGTGGATTGTCAAATAAATCGCGCGACCATTTACCGTGGTAATTGTCGAATTCTTCTTGGTCAAGGTTCTCCCCTTGATTGCTTCGTCGATTCAATTTCATTTCCCAACGATAGTCGTTGATTTCGCCGAAAACATTTGAGTGAAGCAGCACATATTCATTGGTAATCAAATCGGTGTTGTAGAACACAAAGCGGGCATTGCTTCGCACTGGAAGAACGTAATATTGCCAGATCTCATATGGATAGGCATCTGGGTCCCGTTCTCGTTTTACGATGCTGTTTGGTTCCCCATATTTTAGGTAGATCCTTCCTCGATCCGATTCAAAGCCTTTTCTTACATGAGTTGAGTATTTCGCTTCAACGTAAGCCACTTTAGCTTTATGCTCATTCCATAAACGCTCGGCGTCCAATAAGTCTCTTTTCGTCCAAAAGCTGTAAAGAAATTTGCGCTTTATTTCGGGATCTTCAATGTCTGACAATTCACCAAAAATGAATCGTTCCTCAACCTTGTCGGAAACGGGAACCATACTCTTAATGTAATAGTTCAGACTGTCCCAAGGAATTTTTTCGGCAAAGGTGTTGATGATTTCCAATTGGTCAATTTCACTGCTGTTCATTTGTATGTCTGGATTGCTTCTTTGAAAGAAGAGCTTCTTGTGCTTGACCAGTTCATTTTTCTTATTTCGAGCTTCAACTACTAGTTCGTAGTTGCCTGAAGGCAAGTCAAGAATGTTGAACTCCTTCATCAAGACTGAAACCTCTCGAGTATTTTGCTTGGAAAAACCAATACAATGATTCAGTGGCTTTTGGTTTTCGTATTTCTGGATGTAGTACTTCAGAAGGTATTGCTCGTCGGGACCAAAGGTTTTGTTGCTGTTGTAGAGTTCTACGTAAAATTTGAGTTCGTTCTGGTTTTTCGGAAAGTAATTCGTTACGTAAGGCACAATGTCGTAACCGCTTTTTGTGAGCATCCCTGCGTTTTCAGATTTCTTAAAATCCTCCACCAACTCAATGTCGGAAATGCTCATGCCAGCCTCTTCGAACTCCAAATCCACCAATTGCATCGAAGTGTAGGGTTTCGTTTTTGTATTGGCGTCCGAAATCTCGATGTCCAGTTCGTAATTCCCATTAGGAATCAAAATGCGTTGTTGGTCCATGAAGTTGACCAAGCTTTCAAGAGTGTCGCTGATGGGTGGACTGAGTAGGTTGTACTTTTTTACTGCTTCTACTTTATCTCCTTTTCGGAAAGTGTATGTGACATTTACGGAGCCCTGGTATTGCTCTTCGAGTGTCTTTTTGTATTCGACACTTCTGCCCATAACAGTAAGATACGTCTCAACGTACGGACCCGACTCCGGACTATTGAATGCACAATAGCTGAAGTAAGCTTCAATGCGTTGAGCGTACAGGCCTGTTGGGATAAGTAGAAGAAGCAGTAAGGCCGTTCTCATTAGGACTACAAAGGTAGACTTATAGCGCGGGAGCATGCTGGTTCTTATTAAAAGGAAGCATTGAAAATGAAAAGTTAAAGTCCTTGACATCAAGCTACATAGGTACAGGGCAAACGCGGAATACTGTCCGCTGAGTTCCAAAGCTTGTCTAATCGGTCTATTTCCCGCTTGCAGTGTTCGTTTTTTTATTTAACGCAAAGGCGAGCTTTTCCTTTTTAGGAATCTTTGAGGCTTGGGCTGGAGCAAAGAACTGAAACTCACTCCACTCACTTCGTTCGTCGGGATTTTTCTTTTCAAGACTCTTTGAAGGAATATTATCGTTTGGAATTTGATTTTTTGGAAGGATTACTTCGTGATCCCATAGAGGGGAGGCTGGATCAAAGAATGAGGGCATCCCATTTCTGCTTCGCAGAACTGGTCTTTTTCATTT
>Ga0115567_10003423_pt1 | contig 15610 bp, 13 predicted proteins | sample COGITO_mtgs_1204_2_FD_88679 | JGI IMG/M metagenome (GOLD analysis project Ga0115567, IMG submission 88679) | Pelagic marine microbial communities from North Sea - COGITO_mtgs_120412 | ecosystem: Environmental > Aquatic > Marine > Epipelagic | place: Germany:Helgoland, sampling site Kabeltonne... | reverse complement strand
CTGCCAAACACCATCAACATTTTCATATTCCAGCTTTTCTAAAAGCGCAATAAAGGGCTCATCAAAGCCATGGATATCCCCAACAAGATCATACATATTCTAAAGAGCCATTGTGCCTATAACAGTAGTTAACCCCAACTTGGGATAATAAATAGTGCAAGATTATGATATTCATACAAATTGACAAATTTTTATTCAGTGGTCCTAATGGCGCGAAGTGAAAGCGCAAAAATCATGTAATAGTTATTCTATTACTGACTTTTGCAACAAAGCAATTCACGTCGTTCATGCAACTACGGCTGCTGAACGCTGTTTTCTATCCCTAGTTTGGGTTACTTAATCGTCAGCGCCTATTCTGCTTGCGACAGCACCATCCTGTCCGCGGTACTTGGCGTCATCTCTGGAGTTGTAAGGTTTTTCAGCATAGTCCGATAAAAGTTCGAAGCTCAATGCACCTATTTTCATTTTAGGACGAAGCGCGAGAGGTAGTTTTCCAGAATTATAAAATTCGAGCACAATATTCCCAGACCAGCCCGGATCAATTCTATGCGCGGTTACGTGCACCATTAAACCCAAGCGCGCCAATGAAGACCGACCATCTAGCCACCCCACCATATTGCCTGGCAAGGTGATAGACTCGTGAGTAACCGCTATGGCTAACTCGCCGGGATGCAAAAAGAAAGATTTATCGTCGTCAATTTCAATCTCGTCACTCATGACGTTATCAAGGGCCGCTTGAACTGAAGATTTAGGGCCACTCAAATCGATGTAAGGCGCTTGATGTTCTACAAACACTCTGAATTTATTACCTAAACGTACGTCTACTGTTACACCGCTAATATTATTTTCACTGGGCGATGGGCTTATCTTTATCTCGCCATTAGCTAAGTACTTTTTAATATCTTTGTCGCATAATCTCATGCTTTACTTCTTATAGTTGGTGGTTTGGTGAACATAAATTCAAAAAATAACGGTAGTGACTAGCGCTACAAACGCATAGGCCTATGTTCGCAAATGCAGTATTTCTTACGAAGCTAAACGCATTTGACCTGAATTATGCGATTTGTTGATATGCCATGCAAGGGCAACCATGATTAATTACGCATTTAATAAATTTACAAGTTCTCTGCGCTAGTGTGAAACGCTAATCTAACTTGGTTACCTCTATGCTAGAAGCCATATTCGCGGCTACCGGCAATACCTCCACGCTTTCGCACAAGTAGCGCGTTACATCTATAGCTGCCTGCTTATAAATTAACGACACACTGTGCTCGCATTGTTCATCTATTATAGAACGACCAGCATCTGCATACTCGCGAATAATGGGATCTAGCGGCACTTCTGCTAATAGAGGCAGCGCGTATTTTTCTGATAACTTACCGGCGCCCTGCTCTGAAAAAATAGCGGTTTTCTGATGACAATGAGCACACTCAAAATAACTCATATTTTCGATAATGCCGAGCACTGGAATATTCAACTGATCAAACATAGCAATGCCCTTTGCCGCATCTGACAGTGCAATATCTTGAGGGGTTGTTACGACAACAGCGGCGGTAAGTGGTAACTGCTGACACATGGTAAGTTGAATATCGCCCGTACCTGGCGGCATATCTACAATTAAATAATCTAGCATAGGCCATTTCGTTTCGCTTAATAATTGATTAAGCGCTTTACTAGCCATAGGCCCACGCCATATGGACGCATGATCATTTTTCACTAAATAACCAATAGAGTTTGACGCTAGACCGTGCGCCATTACAGGATACATCATTTTGTTGTCGGGGCTTTGCGGACTCTCGTTTTGTGTACCTAGCATGATAGGCACCGATGGCCCATAAATATCGGCATCTAAAATTCCTACTCGCGCGCCTTGGCTTTTAAGCGCCAGAGCCAAATTTACCGCACTGGCAGACTTACCGACCCCTCCTTTACCTGATGAAACTGCGATTATATTTTTCACGTTGTTTATCGGTTTTTTTTCTGCGTAAAAGATGGGAATATTGTAATGTTTTGTGTAGTGATACTCTCCTTTTACGCTTTTGGTCACCGCTGTTTGTATCGATTCCCATACCGAATTCACTACGAAAGGAAAATAAATTTCAATGCGCTGATTAATAACCTTAACCTGTAACAAGTTGGTTTTTGTTAAGCCAAATAATGTGCAAATTACTTTTTTCACCTTATTCGCAAGGTCGTCATTTGGAGTGATTTTATCACGCTTGAAAAATTTCAAATTTGTCCTCTGCTTAGAGTATAAAAGCTGATCCTTTGAATTAGTGTCGATTATGCCTAATTCAAGGTGCAAATAATACGAGTTTCCGCTACCATCTGCGCAAAGAATTATACATCCTTAAGGGCAATCATCTTCATGCAATCTAGTCAGCGACGCATACTGGTCACCAGCGCACTACCGTATGCAAACGGATCTATTCATTTAGGCCATCTTTTAGAGCATATTCAAACCGACATTTGGGTGCGTTTCCAGCGCCTTCGTGGTCACCAATGCTATAGCGTTTGCGCTGACGACGCCCACGGCACGCCAGTAATGCTCAAAGCACAAGAGCTTGGCATAACGCCTGAAGAAATGGTGCAGCGCACTCGTACAGAACATCATCAAGATTTAAAAGATTTTTTAGTTGAGTACGACAATTACTATGTTACCCATTCTGACGAAAACAAAGAACTATGTGAACTCGTTTATAATCGCTTAAATGAAGGCGGTTATATTTCAAAACGCACCATTAACCAACTATTCGACCCCGAAAAAGAAATGTTCTTACCTGATCGTTTTGTAAAGGGCACCTGCCCAAAATGCAATGCGGACGATCAAAACGGCGATAGTTGCGATGTATGCGGGGCTACTTACAGCCCGACAGAGGTAAAAAATCCTCGTTCTGTAGTTTCAGGAGCAACCCCAGTTCTGCGCGACTCAGAGCATTACTTCTTCGACTTGCCTAAATTTGAAGGCATGTTAAAAGAGTGGATCCGTTCAGGCGCCATCAAAAATGAAATGGCCAATAAGTTAGAAGAATGGTTTGAACAAGGCCTGCAGCAGTGGGATATTAGCCGAGACGCACCCTACTTTGGATTTGAAATTCCCAATGCACCGGGCAAGTTTTTTTATGTATGGGTAGACGCGCCTGTTGGCTACATGGCTAGTTTTAAAAACTACGCAAACAAGCACGGCATAAATGACGAAGAGTTTTGGCAAACCGGTAACGATACCGAGCTATATCATTTTATAGGCAAGGATATTACTTATTTCCATTGCCTATTTTGGCCAGCCATGTTGGAAGGCGCCGGATTCAGAAAGCCAACGGGTGTAAATATTCATGGTTTTGTTACGGTTAATGGCGCCAAAATGTCAAAATCTAAAGGAACATTTATTAAAGGGCGTACCTTTTTAGAATATTTGAATCCGGAATATTTACGTTATTACTATGCAAGTAAGCTTAGCGATAATGCCGCCGATATCGACTTAAACTTTGAAGACTTTGTACAAAAAGTAAATTCAGACCTAGTCGGCAAAGTAGTGAATATTGCCTCACGTTGTGCAGGGTTTATAACTAAAAAGTTTGACGGGAAGCTATCAGATAATATCGAAAACCAAGCGCTGCTGACTGAATTTCAACAAGCAGAGGCGGCCATTGCTGATGCTCTTGAGACACGCCAGTACCACAGAGCCATTCGCGACATAATGGCCTTAGCCGACAAAGCCAATCAATACATCGACGCGCAAGCGCCATGGGTAACCATTAAGGATGAAAGTAAACAAGCATTTACCCACGATGTTTGCTCTATGGGCATACACTTATTTAGAATACTAATGATTTATTTAACGCCCGTATTGCCAAAGCTAGCGGCTGACGCTCAAACGTTCTTAAACGACGAATTCACGTGGGATGCAATACAAGACATTAAATTGGGCCACAGCATCAATAAATTCAAAGCGATGATACAACGAGTTGACACTGAAAAAGTAGCAGCAATGGTAGACGCTTCAAAAGAGAACCTGCAAGTGACTAAAGACAACAGCAAAAATCAAGGCTCCTTAAATCAACCAGCCTTAGTTCAAGACCCTTCACATGAAGTGCTTTTAAGCACTGAAATTGAGCCGATAGCAGAAACTATTAGCTTTGAAGACTTCGCTAAAGTCGACTTCAGAATAGCCAAAATTGTGCACGCTGAAACAGTAGAAAAAGCCGACAAGCTGTTACGTTTAGAGCTAGATATTGGCAATGAAACGCGCCAAGTGTTTGCAGGTATTAAATCGGCTTACAAGCCAGAAGATTTAATTGGCAAACACACTGTTATGGTCGCTAACCTCGCACCCAGAAAAATGCGCTTTGGAATGTCTGAAGGGATGGTAATAGCAGCAGGCCCGGGCGGCAAAGATATCTATATTCTACAACCTCATCAGGGTGCAACACCGGGCATGCGAGTCAAATAATCTACACTAGAGCTAAACTACTAATACAATAGCGCGCAACAAGCGCGCTATTGTTTTTCGATAACTAAATTAGTAATCAATTTCGACGTGGCGCTTCCTCGTATACCGCCTGAAACAGGCATCGTGTTTTCGGGAATTGCACTTGAAGCTACTGAAAAATGGGTGTTGCCGGTCAATATACCGTGGCTTGGATCAAAACCCAACCAACCCGTCCCAGGTAAATACACCTCTACCCATGCGTGCAATTCATAAACCGGTTCTTCTGTTTCAAAATAGAAATAGCCACTAGCAAAACGCGCCGCAATACCATAATTTCGTAACATATTAATTTGCATCCATGACAAATCTCTACATGAGCCTGTTTTAATATCAAAGGTATTATCTGGCGTTAACGGTGGTCCATCTTCTCTGTATTCTACGTTGAAGTCTTTGTGTATTTGTGTAGTAAGATTAGTAATGAACGTAGTTGTATTGTAATGCGATGCCTTAAGTATGGTATCTGCATATGCTATTAGCGAAGGCGCTAATGCAACCTTTTGTAACGATGCGTAAAGTAATTGCTGCTGATGCTTAGTATACGTAAAAGGAATAGTATTGAAGCTGTCGGGGTGAACAATAAAATTGAATGGATTGTAATCTCTTACTTGCATACTACTTTTCGCCGTTATCGTCAGGCTTTTTGTTAGTTTCTCAAACCAACAAAAATCAATCACGTTATGCTCTTCATCCTCAAGCACTCTATGACCTTCTGGCTCTGACTTAAGAGCAATAGAGAAGTCGCTAACGTCAATATAAGGCGTTTGCTTCGGACGAAAGCGTAAAGTGTGTGGCTCTAAAAAAACCTCATCACTAAATAAATATGTCGTCTCATGGATTATTTTAAAATTCATATGCCTCTCTATAGAAAGTTAATTTTTATGTTATTGATAAGTCACCGAAATCTTTAGTGTAAGTTGCTTTAGTGCTTAGCAATTGTATTTATTTACTGGTGAAACTGGTGGCTTAGCCGTTTGATGACCTATGTACATTTCTCGCCGCAGCAGTAGAGGTGCTAAATTTTCGCTGAACTTTCCAAACTGGCTTTACAGGCGAGAGTGGAATTTCTCTTTTTCTAGCTTCAATTATATACATAGATGAAAACCAGGGTAAATATCGTTTACAAAATCGCTGAACTGCGCTTTGACTATTGAGTTGTTTGCTCATAAATAAGGCCGAATATACTAAGTTTTCTTGCTGAACTATTTCAAAATTAAGCAACTGCAACCAGTCTTTAATACGGCCAGCGGTAAAAAATCGGCCTTGGTGTAATATATTTTTACGGTTAATGGGTAAGTATTTAATTATCCCTGCTATGCTGAACGGATTAAAACCTGCAATTACCAAACGCCCATCGGCCGTAATCGCGCGGTCAATCTCTCTAATGATTTTATGAGGATCTTGAGCAAAGTCTAACTCTCCCAATAAAACGAACGCGTCTACACTATTGTTTTGAAAAGGTAAGCAGTCTGACTTGGCGCACAAATCGTTCTGCTTATTTTCGTGTGGCGCACAGCTATACTGTAGTTTAATTGGACACGCCGCTAAACTTATCTGGCTGCTCAAACTACCTATCTTAACCAAATAATAACCAAAAATTCGTTCAATAATAGGCTCAAGCGCCTTTTCGAGTTCTTCGCGCGCAAGTTCACCTTGGCTTAGTTGTTGCCATTGTTTCGGATATTCTGGCTCCTTGTCACTGCGAGCAGAACGCACTACCATTGATTATCTCCAGTTAATGACTTTGATTTTAACTTCGAACTCTAAACTGTCACCTTCAAATGTGATAGTATCACACCTCGTTTAGCAACAGGTTACACACTATAACATGAGCTATAAAATTTCGGCGATAAAAGCCTTTACAGACAATTATATTTGGTCCATTACTAATAAGAAAAATGCACTCGTGGTAGATCCAGGTGATGCAGAACCGGTCATTGCGTTTTTAAAGGAGCGCAATTTAGACCTTCAATATATCTTATTAACGCATCATCACTTCGACCACACAGGCGGTGTTCCGGCATTAATTAAGCACTACCCGAAGGTAAAGATATATGGCCCTCACAACCCAAAGATAAGCGGTATCACTCACCGATTGTCTGAAGGCGACAATGTGCATATTAGCGAATTTGCGCTTAGCTTTGATGTATTGCAAACCCCTGGACATACTCTAGACCATATTGTCTTTGTAAATAAAGATTTTCTGTTTTGTGGCGATACATTGTTCTCAGGTGGTTGCGGACGTATGTTTGAAGGCACGCCTGAGGTATTTCATAAATCTTTGCAAAAATTAGCAAACTTGCCTGCTAACACGAAGGTATATTGCGCCCATGAATATACCCAAGCGAACTTGAAATTTGCGCTAAGTGTTGAGCCAGAAAATGAAGCCTTAGCTACTTATAACGACTGGGTTGCAAGTCAACGGGCAGCAGAGCAAATAACATTGCCAAGCAGTATTGAAAGAGAGCGTGAAATTAATCCGTTTTTACGGTGTCATACCACTAGTATAAAGCAGTCGATGCTAAAAAATGATGGTAGCACTGCAATAAGTGACGTTGAAACCTTCGCGAAACTTCGTCAGTTAAAAGATAATTTTTAACGCGAATGCCCATTTTTAACGCGACTAAACACTATCGAAACGACGTAGACCGCAATAAAATATAACGATTATTTCAAAAGGAAGTTATGAAGTTTTTAATGCCCATTGGCTTGTTAGTCACCCTTAGCGCTTGTCAAATTGCGCCGCCCATTTCTACTGTAGATACTCCCCCAACAGCCGAGCCTATTGTTGAGGACGCACAGCTAAGCGTTGATAACCTTAAACCTTGCCCAAACCTTAGCAAAGAGCAAGACGCAGTTGAAAACAATGACTGTGAAACGTCTGAAGTAGGTGTTATCAAAGTAATACACCCTACAGAGCAAGTCGATATAGCCTTAGTTGAGCCTGATCCAATAGATCCTAACTCGCTCAATAATTTATGGGAAAAAATACAATATCAACTTGCCTTTCCTATTCCAGAAAACGAAGCTCGACTCGATGCACAACGAAAATGGTTCTTACGCCATCCCGCTTATATGCAGCGCGTCTCGAAAAGAGCCCGTCCATTCTTGTTTCATATCGTAAAGAGGTTGAACGAAGAGAATATGCCTGTCGAGCTGGCGCTGTTGCCTATAGTAGAAAGTGCGTTTGACCCATTCGCTTATTCTCATGGCAGAGCATCAGGTATGTGGCAGTTTATTCCTAGTACTGGCAAGCGATTTGGTATGAAACAAACTTGGTGGTACGACGGGCGCCGTGACGTTATTGCTTCTACCAACGGAGCTATAAAATATTTACGACACTTACATAGACTGTTCGATGGTGATTGGTTGCATGCATTGGCGGCTTATAATAGCGGTGAAGGCAGAGTCGCGCGCGCGATCAAGAAAAATAAACGCGCTGGTAAACCAACCGACTTTTGGTCATTGGAACTACCGCGAGAAACGCGCGCTTATGTACCAAAATTACTGGCGCTCGCCGATATCCTCAAACACCAAGATAGTTACAACTTTACTTGGCCTGCGATAACCAATGCCCCAGTTATAAAAACAATCGATGTAGGCTCTCAAATAGACTTAGCCGTTGCGGCGAGCATGGCCGACTTAACGATAGCCGAGTTACAGGCACTAAATCCGGGTTATAACCGGTGGGCGACAGATCCTGACGGACCTCACCGTTTGTTGTTACCTTTAGAAAAAGCTGAAAAATTCTCTGAAGAGCTTGCAAAGACATCGAATAAGGAGAGATTAAATTGGGTACGTCACAAGGTTAAAAATGGAGAAAGTTTAGGTCTTATCGCGCAAAAATACGCCACCAGTATTAATGTAATAAAGCAGGTAAATAAGCTTAAAAATAACACCATATATATGAACGATTATATATTGGTGCCCGTATCGCTTAAAGATTTAGATGCTTACAGTCTGTCGGTCGACCAGCGCTTAGAAAAAACGCAGTCTATTGAGCGCGCCAATCATAAAATTGAGCATAAGGTTGAGTCGGGCGATACACTATGGGATATAGCCATGGCACACAAAGTGAATGTAAGGTCGCTGGCCAAATGGAATAAAATGGCACCAAAAGATCCACTAAAAGTAGGCGCAAACCTTGTCATCTGGACAGATCAAGTGCCCCTTCCCGACGCCAACTCTCCTGTTATGAGGAATTTAGTTTACACCGTCCGTAATGGGGATTCATTAGCACGCATAGCAGATCGATTTAAAGTAAAAGTGACTGACTTAACAAAATGGAATAATCTTAGCCGTAATAAATATTTGCAACCTGGTCAAAAACTTAAAATTAGAGTGGATGTGAAGCGTACTTAGTTGCCAAGTAGTTTAGCAATGCAATCAAAATTAGCGCTTAGGTAAAAATTAGATGCCGCCAAGAAATAGGTTTAAAGAGTCAAGTATCAGTATGATCTTAGGCCTAATGTGCTTAATAATATTTTCATGGTTGATACGACTTTATATTGACATATAAAAATTGCTCAATTATTTTACACAAAAAAAAGCTACGCTTCACGGTTAAATGAAGCGTAGCTTTTAGGCTTTCGCCTTACTTAGCAGTTGACACTAATCACCATCTATCAAGTCTTGATAATCACTTTCACCAGAAACGTCTTGCGTATACGTTCTGTTATTGATAGGCAATGGCTCATCATTTGCTTCGGCTTCAAACGCTTCTCTACTATAGTCTAAAAACGACACCTGCAGGTTTTCGATCGTAATATTAATCGTCCCTGATGCTGACAAACCTGTCAAATCGCTTGCCGTATAATTAAACGTGTCTGAACCAACTGTTTCATCAAACGGTGTATACGTATATTGACCGTTAGAATTGAAATCGATGCTCCCATTAGTAGGTTGCGAATCCAATGTATAGCTCAACGGTAAACCGTCTACATCAGACCCAGGGGCTTGATCCACAATTGGCGTATTAGTTTGCGTTATCAGATCCACAGATGCTGCCTGTGGCGCTGTTGTTACAAACGGTTCGCCGTTGTCGTCGTCGTCATCAAAGCAGCCGGTAAGCGCAACTGACACACCCATAAGGATTGACAGTTGGACCACATGCTTCTTATTAGACTTCTTTCTTAAATCCATAATGTGTTTCATAACATAGCTCCTATTCTTTCTAATTATTTAGAACCAGCAACAGGGGTTGCTAAGTACGGGAATGTAGCCATTGTCATTGTTGCATCAATTGGCGCGCCGTCTGTAAAGGCAACGTTACCAACACTTGCATCTGCTGGAGCACAAAGACCTAAATCTGTAGGTTCGCCTGCAACTGGTATTGGGTAGCATAGCGCACCCATTACAACGCGAAGTGCTATATCAACAACATCATCACCAGGACGACGACCATTTGGGAAGCCCGCTAAATCGTTACCAGCAACACCAAATGCTGACTGAGTGGCCATTGGCGTAGCAGCAATCGCTGTGTTCAAACGAAGCATTTCAGATGGCGTTACGGTTGCCATTTGGTTTACACCTGCGAAACCTGTTAAAAACGCTGTTATTAAATCAGTACGCGGGAAGTTTGTTGGTGCTAATGTCGCGATATTCGCGTTCAAAGTAGTATTTACAGCATCTCTGAACAAAATATTCAATAACTCCGGTAAAGACGGGTGCGATACATAATCAAGAAATTGACCGTCGCCTGATGGATGCGAAGCTGAAAACTTGTCTTTATCTTTTATGCCTATCACCAACTCGTTTACAAGTGGTGCACCTAAACGAGATACTTGCGTTAGCGCGCCGCCGTTAACTTCTGTTTTAGCAAAAGTTGGATCAGGATTTAAGATTCTTGCCTGTGGCAAACTAGCTGTAGTCCAAGCGCCAATTGTTCCGTTTCCATCACCTGTTAAACAAGCTTTTGGCACTTCAAGTGCAATACTAGTGACGTTAGCGTCGGCTAAATCGTCATTAGCAGGGTCTTGCGTGATGCCACCGGGGAAACCACCTGCGTCGTCAGCACCAGGAGCACTATCGCCTTCCACTGGAACATAATTAACAAGGTCAAACGTTTCGCCCAAATTAACTACGAAGGGGTCTTTACGTTGTCCAACAAACACGCGAGCCATTGCATCGCATCCTGGGACGGCAACGTCATAAATAAAACTATTCGCGTAGGCTACGTAGGTAGCTTCATCGGTAAAGGTTTTATTTCCAATATAATCTAATGGCTTGCCGAATGTACCGTCGGCAGCACCGCCAGGTATGTCAACACTTGTGCCAGTGCGAACGTCGCCCGTAATTAGCTTAAGTGAATATGATTCACTAAAATTAGCATTAGCTTGGTCGGCAGCGGTAATTCCACCAATATTGACTAGTGGAACGGAGATTGATTTTTCTTCTCCAGCATCACCTACCATCAATTCAACGCCATTACCATTGGGCAACATTCTGTTGAAATTAAACGCAAATGTCATGTCTTCAACAGCATCACCATCACTATCAACGTGAATGCTATACGTTGCTGCTGGATCCATTGGGAAATAATTTGGACCACCGTATGCGTCTTGTAAGGGAATGTAGTTAGCAATCATTGTGACGTAATCACCGCGGTTTGCTTCGTAGCTGTTAAATACATAGAAATCAGTCGAATCCAAAGTTGGGAATCGAGTAATATTTGGTGCTTCTCTGTGGCTTGATGCCGCAGCTGAACCAGCTACTAGCACTGCTAATACTGAAGCAGCTAATTTCGATATTTTAATCTTTTGCATTATTGTTCCTTTAATAAATGAATTATATACTCAGCTAACCGAACGAATGACATTAATAATTGGATGCAAATTATTTAACTTTTTTTGAAAAAAACTTTTCTACCGTTTCTCAAGAAATTCACTTCAGTTATTTCTGCTCTATGCAGTATATGTAACAATTAAGTAACATCGCAACGCTTATTGCATAATTAATACCGTTTTACTATAAACATTCTTGAACACATGTGTGGGGCGGGAAATTTGGTGCTTTAAATATTTATAATGCCTCGCCATGATAACGCTTACATCGTAACACCATGTAAAAACTACACACTACTAAGTATTCTTTGCAAATTTATGTGTTTCATTCAGAAAAACGCAAAGAGCTCGTTAGTGTGTTTGCGTTTGTTGTATATTTATCAGCTTGAATTTTAAAGATTTATGAACCTCTGCGCTTATCTATTGTGTTAAGCTTTTCGCCAGCTTGTACCCGACGCAGTTTCTTCCAAAATAATTCCTAATGAGCTCAACTCATCGCGAACAGCGTCAGCACTAGCCCATTCTTTATCGTTTCTAGCCTTTACACGCTTCGCAATTAAGGCTTCAACCTGCACCGCAAAGTCTTGATCGGCGTCTCCTTGTAAAAACTGACTAGGATCGCCTTCTAAAATCCCTAATACAGCGCCCAGTTGGCGCAAAACACCTGCGGTATCCTTGGCATCCTGACTCTCACTGGATAATTTATTCAAATCTTTTACAACATCAAATAAAACAGACACCGCTACCGGCATATTAAAATCGTCGTTCATTGCCGCTTCAAACTTACTTAAATAGCCACCATATGACGAATCAACATTGAGATTTGGCACTACGTTACGCAGTGAAGTGTATAATCTTTCCAAACTAGCCCTCGCTTGATCAATGTTATCTTGCGAATAGCTTAGCTGACTACGGTAATGCGCTGACATCAGAAAAAACCGCAATGTTTCGGCATCATGTTTTTCAAGCACGCTTCGCAGCGTGAAGAAATTGTTGAGCGATTTTGACATCTTTTCATTGTCAATTTTGACCATCCCGGCATGCATCCATGTATTCACATACTGACTTTCAAAAGCGCAGCAAGACTGCGCAATTTCATTTTCATGATGAGGAAATATTAAGTCAGAACCACCGCCGTGAATATCAAAGTGATCTCCCAAATGCTTATAATTCATTGCTGAACACTCAATATGCCAGCCTGGCCGGCCTTCGCCCCATGGTGAGTGCCATGATACCTCACCCGGTTTCACACTTTTCCACAGCACAAAATCTAGTGGGTCGTGTTTATCACTGGTAGTTTGCACCCTAATACCCGACGCCAACTGCGATAAATCTTGTCTGCTTAATTGACCATATTTTTTATATGCGTTTACTTTAAAAAGTACATCGCCTGCGTCAGATTGATATGCAAAGCCTTTCTCAATTAATCGAGAAATCACTTCGATTATTTCATTCATGTGCGTGGTGACACGTGGTTCAACATCGGGCAAGGTTAAATTTAGCGCAGCAAAATCTTGATGCATATCGGCAATTGTGCGCGTTGTTAGCTCGCTAGGGGATTCGTTATTAAGTTGGGCGCGCTGAATAATTTTATCGTCTACATCAGTAATATTGCGCACATATTTTACCTTATAGCCTAAATGCCTGAGGTAGCGAACCACAATATCAAAACTAAGATAAGTACGAGCATGACCCATATGGCAAAAGTCATAAACGGTAATGCCGCAGACATACATACCCACTTCGTCTTTATTTAAAGGGATAAAGGGCTGTTTTTCTTTTGCTAAGGTATTGTAAATATGTAACATAAATAAATGTGACTTTAATAATAGATTGCTTCAAAATATGCCGCGAATTCTAGCATCTTGCTAAGCATATAGGCTAGTATTAGATGATTAACCAGACTATTAACCCGGCTCTCAAGCTTTTAAGGAAAAAACATGCTCGTATTAAAAACAAATTTTGGCGACATTAAAATTAAATTATTTGAAAAAGAAGCACCAAAAACTGTCGCTAACTTTATGTCATATGTAGAAGAAGGCTTTTATGAAGGCACCATATTCCACAGGGTGATCAGCAACTTTATGATTCAAGGCGGTGGATTTGAGTCGGGCCTTAGTCAAAAGGAAACGAAAGCCACTATCGAAAACGAAGCAGACAACGGTTTATCTAATAAAGCCGGTACACTCGCCATGGCTCGTACAAACGATCCACATTCAGCTACCTGCCAGTTTTTCATTAATGTTAAAGACAATGACTTCTTAGACTTTACTGCCGCAAATGCACACGGTTATGGCTACTGCGTATTCGCAGAAATAGTAGAAGGTATGGATGTAGTTGAAAGTATTAAAGCAGTAGACACTGGGCGCACTGGGATGCACGACGATGTGCCTAAAGAAGATGTTGTAATAGAGTCGGTAGTAGTACTAAAAGACTAATGGCAGAATAATTCGCTAACTATGGCTTATACACTTTTCATTTCCGATTTACATTTAAGCGCTGAGCGAGAAGATATTGCTCAGTGTTTTTTTGATTTCATGAAAAATGAAGCACCAACTGCAGAAGCGTTATACATATTAGGTGATCTGTTTGAAGTATGGATTGGCGACGACAATGTAACTCAATTTAGCAACAAAGTTGCCGCGGCAATAAACGCGGTAAGTAAATTACTGCCAGTTTATTTTATACATGGTAATAGAGACTTTGCTATTGGCAAAGATTTTGCGGCACGCTGTAATATGAGACTGTTACCCGAGCAATATGTCATAAATCTATACGGTAGGAAAACGCTCATATCTCACGGTGATGAATTATGTACCCGCGATATACAATATATGAAATTTCGCAAAAAAGCCCGTGGCTGGTGGTGGCCCAAACTCATGATTGCCCTACCCTTGAGCATGCGCAGAAAACTTGCTACAGAAGGTCGCGAAACTAGCAAAAACAATCAACAATACTTGAGCGAAGAAATCATGGATGTCACCCAATCTGAGGTGGTAGCCGCGATGAACAAATATTAGGTTGATTTTTTTATCCACGGACACACGCATCGCCCTGCTGTTCATCAGTTTACAATTAACAATAAAAACGCTCAGCGCATTGTATTAGGTGATTGGTACACACAGGGAAGTATTTTAGTGGCCACGCCAGATAATTTATCACTAGAAACTCGTCAATTCTGAATTGGCTTATATGATAAATATTTTGGAAAAAAACATCCGCTTATCGCGCAGAAAAAAGAATATTACTCACCCAAAAAAATGAGAAATGATTCAGTTACTGTATTTACATAGAAAGCACTAGAGAAGAAGGCATTCATTTGTTTAATCGCAGCAAAAAATATATCGTTTTACTGGTGGTTAATATCGTTGTGCTTTTTGCGCTATATTTAAAGTATGATGATAGAGGCAATCAAACTTATGACACCTTCGATACTACCTATGTAATTAGCTTGCTTCAAAAAGAAAAAGAATTATCAGAATCTATCGCTAGTCTTGAGCAACAGCTCGTAAATTTAAGAGAGCTTGAATTAGCCTCACGTTCACAAATAAGACAATTACAATTTTCGCTAAAACAACGTGAACAGAAATACCAATTATGCCAATCAGAAACGCTAGTTGTTGTCGAAAACACCTCACAGAACTAAACTGTTCATAAGTCTCTACGTAGCTTGTTGTAGTGTCGTAAAAAACTCATAATTAACGGTTAAAATGCAGCGCAAATTAAAGAAGCGAGCTCAGGCGACCTTATTACTGAGATCAACAAGCCTGTGCTCTTGCAAAACTGGCGTCCCGCTATGAAATTTAAAGTCACTGTCAGGTAGTGTAATTAACAAAGCTTCTTGCTCTCCAAAAAAAGCAACTCGGGCCGATATGTCTTTTTTAGAAATTTGCATCGCTAGTGCTAAATAGTCTTGATAGTGACGAGCCTCGGAACGCAACAGACTGGTGTAAAACTCACTAAGTTTTGCATCCAAATGCGGCGCAATTTTGGCAAAGCGCTCACACGAGCGGGCTTCTATATATGCACCACAAATAAGTTTATCTACTAATGCATCTGGTTCGTGTGTTTTACAGTGTTTTAGTAGCCCTTTCGCATAGCGGCTAGAACTAACATTTTGATATTCAACATTATAAGCATCCATCATTTCTAAGACCTGATAAAAATGATGTAACTCCTCTTTTATCAATAACACCATTTTGTCTATTAATTCTTGACTATAAGGCGAGTCAGTTTTAGCCATCATCGATTTATGTAACTTACACTTTGCTAAATTTTTCCAATCCCCTTGGTGTTTGTAGGTAAACTTTTCATAAGGGGCGAGCCAATCCAGTAAGGCCTT
>Ga0115567_10003422_pt1 | contig 15612 bp, 14 predicted proteins | sample COGITO_mtgs_1204_2_FD_88679 | JGI IMG/M metagenome (GOLD analysis project Ga0115567, IMG submission 88679) | Pelagic marine microbial communities from North Sea - COGITO_mtgs_120412 | ecosystem: Environmental > Aquatic > Marine > Epipelagic | place: Germany:Helgoland, sampling site Kabeltonne... | reverse complement strand
GCGACGATGGCGGCGAGCTTGGCGGCGAGTGCGTCGCGGCTGGGCGGCTTGGGGAGAGAGTCGTCCATGCCCGCCGCGAGGCACAGCGCGTGCTGCTCGGGCGCGGTGGTCACGCCGATCACGAAAAGGCGCCCCGCCAGCGGCGCGGCGCCGGCCGCCTCCCTCGCGGCCTCTCGCGCGCGGATCGAGCGGACCGCGTCGCACCCGGAGACCCCGCTGCCGAGCGAGAAGGACACGATGGCGCAGTGGAACGTGGCGGCGGCGTCCGCGAGCTTCGTGAGCGCCTCGTCCCCGGTCTTGGCCACCTCGACCTTGTGCTTGTCCTTGGTCAGCAGCGCCTTGAGCGTCGTGCGCGACCCGGCCTGGTCGTCCACGACAAGGATGCGCAGGGGGCCTCGGAGGCACACAGGTACGCCGGCTGGCGCCGGCACCGCGGGCTGGGCCGCAGGGGGCGCCGGACTCGGGCTCGGCTTGGCGGGGGCTGGTGGGGTCGCGCCGCTAGACTGCGAGCGGCTGGTCCCAAGGAGAGAGTGTGAGGACGAGAGCCCGAGCAGTTCCATCTTGTTCTTGGCCTGGATGGACACGACCCACAGCGAGATCTTGGCGACGAGCGCGTCGCGCGTCATCGGCTTGTGCGTCACGTCCGTCATGCCCGCCGCGAGCAGCCGGCGCTCGTCCCCGTTCTCCGTCGCACCCGTCACGCCGATGATCACCAGCGGGTCCGGCGCGCCCAGGTTCGCCTCGAGCTCGCGGACCGCCGCGGTGCACTCCCAGCCAGACATGCCTGGCATAAAGCCGTCCATGAGGGCAACATCAAACTGCCGGCTGCCGCCCGTGAGTGACTCGCTGATCAGCGCCAGCGCCTTCTGGCCGTTCTCGGCGACGGTGATGTCGAAGAAGCCCATCTTGGAAAGCATCGCCTTCATGACCATGCGCTGCCCGCTGTCGTCATCGACGACGAGCACCCTGATGTTGCCCTCGACCATCTTCGGGGCCGGCGGCGCGAGCATGCCGGCCATCGCGCCCCCTGGCATGGGCTTGGCAATGCCTTCGGCGGAGCTGGTACTTTTAGCGTTGGCGCGGACAGACGAGCCACTCGCCGCGGCTGCCTCGCGCAGCATGTCCATCGGCGAGAGCACGGTACCGCCCGCCCCGTCCTGTTGGCGCTGCAGCGTCCCGGCTTCCAAGCACGACTGCATGGCAGACTGGACGTTTCCGCGGTTAAACGGCATCGAGCACACAACAGAGATCCCCACCGCGGCGCACTCGGCCTGCTGCTCGGAGCCATCGACAGCCCCGATGATTTCAAGCGGCTTGCCGACGAAGCCCGCGCGTGCCTCCTCTGCACGCACGTGCGCCACGATCTCGGCCGGGGGGCGGTCTCGGATCCGCGCGTCGATGACGAGCAAGTCGTGGTTCCACGCCCCGCCCTCCACGGCGAGCCGCTGCACAGCCTCGGCGCCCGAAGACGCGAGCACGCACGCGTGCTGGTCGCGCGTGAGCACCGCTCGCAGCACGATGCGCTGGCACATGTCCGACACCGCCACCAGCACCCGCTTGTTCCCGAGCACCGGCGGCGTCGCCGCTGGCACCGGCGAGCCGGAGTCCTGCGGCTCTGAGGACATCGCCGAGACGATGCGCATGGCGCACGCGACGACGGCGTCGTGCAGTGCCAGCAGGCGGACAGGGCGCGGGAGGATGGTGACGCGGTCGTTTCTGCGGTACCCAGAGGCATGCCCGAGGTGGTTGATCGGGCAGAGCACAATCGTCTCGAGCACGGGCCACCGGTCCTCGTGTTTGGCGAGCAACCCCATCGCAATGTGGAGATCGCCGCCTGTCGCGTACTCCTCCGACAGGTGGGCCGCTCCCTCGGGGTTTGGGTCGCAGATGCTCGGGCAGAAGAAGAGGATATCGAAGCGGCACACTGGCGTGTCGCTGAGGAGGGCCACCGTCTTGTCCAGGGAGTCGACCGCCGTGGTGCTTAGCCCAAGCGCCTCGAGGGACCTCGTCAGAATGTTTCGCAGCGTGTCATTGTCTGCCTTGAGCAGCGCGGTGAGCTGCTTGTTGTGCTTCACCTTGGGAATCTTTAACGCGGGCATCGCGCGCGGCGTGGCCATTTTCTTGAAGACCGCAGTGAACCAGAAGAGCGAGCCACGACCGATCTGTCATCGAAGCCCTCCGCACTCAGCCACCAGTCGCCCGCGGAGCTGACGCTAGAACATCGGGGTTGGCGGGACAAGAGGAGCACTGGGTATGAGGCACGGATGGCTCTATGCGTGCGCAGAGCACAAATGGCGGGACGTGGGCTGAACCTCGGACTGGACCCCCATGGAGCCGTCCATGAGCTCAGCAAACTGCTTCGAAATCGCCAGGCCGAGCCCCGTGCCCCCGTATGTCCGCGTCGTCGACGAGTCGACCTGAGAAAAGCGCGAAAAGAGCTTCTTCTGCCCTTCTTTCGAGATGCCGATTCCAGAGTCGTACACTTTGAAGCGGAAGGCATGATGCGAGGCAGTCTCCTCTTCTGCCTCGATGAGCATGTACACCTGACCCTCCTTGGTGAACTTGATGCCGTTTGACAAGAGGTTCAAGAGAATCTGCCGTAGTCGATCCGGGTCGCCGTTGACCATTGTGCGCATGTCAGGGTTCATGTAGGAGCAAATCTCGAGGCCCTTGCCGAGCGCCTTGGACGCCGCGGAGTCGATCGAGTCCTCCATCACCTGCCGGATGTCGAAGTCGATCGCTACCAGCTCCAGCTTCCCGGCCTCGACCTGCACAGCCACAATGCCCAGTGCAGAGTTATGAAATGGTCCCGGGTCCACAATCATCAAGCGAGGTGGCCATGGTCAGCATCGAGCGGGGTGGAGTGGTGCTGTTTGTGACAGGGTGGCGGGCGTGGAGAAACCTTGGTCAGGTCCAGGATGTCGTTGATGAGAATCAGGAGCGACTCTGCGCTGGTCTTCACCTGTTCGGCGAAGGTCCGCTGCTCCGAATTCAAATTTGTCTCGATGATGAGATCATTCATTCCCATGATCACATTGAGCGGCGTGCGCATCTCGTGAGACATGGTAGCAAGGAACTGCGACTTGGCATCGTTTGCAGCCTGTGCCTGAAAAAGCAGCGCCTCTTGTTCCATGAGGCGCCGCTTCTCAGTGATGTCCTGTCCGACGCCAATCATGCCGATTATTGTACCCGTCACATCACGCCGCGTCGTCGCATTTAGCAGCACTTCAACGCGCTTGTTGTCCTTAGTAAAGAGTGCGAATTCAAAATTCGCTGTTTCCTCACCCTTAAGCGCATCGTCGAGCACTTGCTTCACCGACGCACGGAATTCCTTTGTGATGTATACTTGCACGAGGTTCTTGCCGAGGACCTCCTCCTTGGAGTATCCCGTGATCTGGTGTGCCTTGTTGTTCCATTCGTTCACCAGGCCGTATGCGTCGCAACCAAAGATCGGCGCATTGGCGGTGTTGATGAAGGTCTGCAGTTCTTGCGCAACGCGAGATTTCTCCTGTTCAATCTGTTTGCGCAATGTGATGTCCTGTCCGACACCGATCACCCCGATCGGCCGCCCTGTGACGTCGCGCCGCGTCGTGGCGTTGAGCAGCACCTCGACGCGCTGCTCATTCTTGGTGAAAAGTGGGAACTCGAAGTTCGCCGTCTCCTCGCCCTGCAGCGCGTTTGTCAGGACCATCGCGACCTGGTCGCGATATTCTTCGGTAATATAGACCTTGACCAGGTCCTGCCCAAACACCTCCTCTCGCGAGAAGCCCGTGATCTCCACTGACTTGTTGTTCCACTCGTTGACAAAGCCATTCTCGTCTATTCCGAAGATTGGAGCGTTGGCCGTGTCAATGAATGTCTGCAACTCCTGCGCCACTCGCGCCTTCTCTATTTCAACCTCCTTACGCTCCGTGATGTCTTGACCTACCCCCACCACCCCGATGACCTCTCCCTGCACATTGCAGCGCGGCGTAGCGTTCAGCAGAACCTCAACGCGGCGCTGGTCCTTCGTGTAGATCGGAAACTCAAAGTTCGCCGTGCCGAGCCCCTGCAGAGCGTTGTCGAATACTGAACGCACTGTTGCACGGAAATCCTCAGAGATGTACACGTCCACCAGGCTCTTGCCCATGACCTCCTCCTTGGGATACCCCGTGATCTCCGCTGCCTTCAGGTTCCACTCGTTGACGAGCCCGTCGGCGTCGATGCCGAAAATGGGCGCGTTGGCAGTGTCGATGAAGATCTGCAGCTCATTCGCCACGCGCGCCTTCTCCTCTTCGATGCGGTTTCGGTCGGTCACGTTAAGCCCAAGGAGGATGACCCCCTCGATCGTGCCGTTTGCCGCGCGGCGCGGCGTTGCGTTGAGGAGGATGTCGATGCGCGGGCGCTCCTCGTCCTTGGTGAAGAGCGGGATCTCAACGTCCTCCACCTCAAGCCCGTTCAGACAGTTGCTGAGCATCGCCTGCACCTCTGCTCGGAACTCTGCCGTCGGCATCGGCCACAGCACCATCGCGTCCGCCACCCGCTCCCGGAACTCGGCCGAGAGAACTTCCTGGACCAACAGCTTGCCGAGCACTTCGTCGCTCGCGATGCCTGAGAGTGCCGCAACTTTGGTGTTCCACTCAACTATCCGTCCTTGCGCATCCGTTCCGATCACCGCCGCGTTTGCCGTGCGCAAAAACGATTCAAGGTCCGCAGACACCGCGCTGTCACGCGGTTCCTTGCCTTGCGATCGCTGTTCCAGCTCCCGTACCCTGCCGTCGAGAGACCCGCAGCGTATAAATGGATCAGCATTCTTTAATTTCAAAGATATCAATCCACATGAGAGATATCGAGAGATCAGAATCAGATGCCGAAAACGAAGCATAGTGCCAACGTGACGGGACAGCGAGATGAGACCTCGTTTCCTGCTTCTCAAGGCTCCGCCGCGTCGCTACCTCCCTCTCATACTGCCGTGTGATATCCATTCCAGCCAGAACAGCCCCTGCTCACACCAACATAGCCTTAAAACTGCGCGTTCCCGACCTAGACCTGCCAGTGCGAGCGATGCAGCAAAACACACCCCTGACCCCGTGGCAGCCGATCTCGGAACATGAAACCCACGGCAGTCGGGTGGGATTCTACCCGCTCGACCCATGATGATGCCTCTTGACACCGTCATCAACGCCACCGTTAGTCCCCCATCTGCACGTCTTGCAGAGAGCTCCAAAGTCGCGGTCGTCCCAGATGCACAGACGCCTTGTATCGTACTCGCGACCTGATCCAGCAGCATTTCTCAGCCAGCGTCATAGCTTTACCAAGTATGCGGAAGGCGCTGGATGTTCTGCTAGACCAGGATTGCAGTTCCCGATGTGCAGCATCCGCACTAGTCCTGGACAACGGGGGCAGGGATTCCGCTTCGGTCAGTGGATTGGGGCCAAGCAGCTTCACCTGGCCGGCGTTGGTGAAGGCGATCGTGGATATAAGACTCCGCCCGACTATGTCCTTCGCGTTTCTTCCGAAAACTTGCTCGGCCTCTCGCCCCCAGGCGCTCACCAACCCGGCGCTGTCCACAGAGAAATCCACGATGCCCGCCAGGCTACCCATGGTCCCAACACCCTGCCGCAGAGCTGCGAGCTCTTGGCGCAGTCGTGCGTTCTCCTGCATTATGGGGTGGACAGGCATGGTACCGGTCTGCCTCTGCGTCCAAGACATGCCCTCCGTGCAGGGCGTGACCCCCAATATCCCGGTGCTATGCGCAAAAGTCAGCGCTTTGTGATCGTGTCAACTTACATCATGTGACTTGGAAGTTGACACGTGTCAACTTACATCATGTGACTTGGAAGTTGACACGATCACAAATCTGGTCCAGCTCAGAGGGCCCCCTTGGCAACGAGCTCGTCGCTGAGTGGCTGGCCTGCGATGGTGAAGGGTTCCCCGACCTTTATTGCGCTCGTCCTACTTCTGGCCATTGCTCTGGCAGAGGAACCACCAAAACGGCCGGGTCTTGGCGAGTGGAAGGTAACCCGGACGGCCACTTCCCGGGAGTGGATCCTTTTGGGGAATGGGGAAAGGCGGGATTGTCGGTTTCCTGCTCGGCGCTGCCGCCCCGATTCACCTTCCATTTTGCCTTCTCGCATGTTCTCGCTGCCTCTGACTGGGATTCTGCGGGCATAGGTCACCTACACGGCCAAGAGCGTGACCGGTGCTGGCTGCGGACCCGAGTGGTGACTCACTTATCCCACTCTCAAGCCCTACCCTGACATTCAATTTGAAGTCCTCTACCGATGCATTGAGACGGACTGGGCAAGCCAGCATCATGCAACATGCAGCGCACTCACGGGTCACGTGCCCGGTACGCCCAGGTTCGACGTACAAGAGGGCGACGTGTACGACACGGCGCTGGTTCTGAACGTAGCGCCGGGCACTTCGTGCGATGCGAGTGCTGCAGGCTCGCCCGGGAAGGCTGCAGCGGGCAGCTGCGCGTATCAGCTGAACTGGAAGTGCGCGGACCTCGACCCGATCGAGAAGCGCCCCTCGCAGCAGGTCCGCGGGCGGCGGCGGGCCCCCAGCGCGCGCGCGCGCAGTTTTCGGCCGAGGCCACGGAGCCCGCCCTGAGGCGTCCGCGCTGGCTTTTAATTTTTGGCAGGTGGCGCCGGCGACGATCGCCGGTGGCAGCGAGGCGAAGGCGAGCATCGCGCTGGCCGAGTACTCGTACGAGGCGCTGGACGGCGCGCGCCCGACCGCTCGCGCCCGCGCTGGGCCGGCGGCCCGCAGAGACCCGCAGGCCTGCGGCGACACTCGCGCGGTGGTGCGCCCGCTGAGGAAGTGTCGCGGGGGACAGGCACCAAGACGGTGCTGGAGGAGCGGTTCGAGGTCTCTGCCGGCGGCGAGCTCTCGGGGACCGAGCGCTTCTCCTGGGCATCATTCGACGGTGCGGCGCCCCGTCCGCTCCTTCCGCCCCCGCCTCGCCGCGCCGCGGCACAGAGCACGTGCCCCCCATGGCGTGTCGGACGTGCTGCTGAGGCGGGGCGTGTGGGCAAGCAGGCAAGTACGCGTGCTCGGGGGAGCTTGCGATCGCCGGGGTGCGGGAGGCGTTTGAGTGCGCGGCGCCCGACTACGACCTGTTCGAGGAGGCGGACGCGGTACCCGAGGGCCCGGCGCCCGAGGGCGTGTGGCGCGTGCGGCAGCGCACGCTCCACATCTCGGGGGACCCCGTGTGCGACGAGCTCGACCTCAGCGTGGGGCAGGAGGTGCCGCCGCCCGCCCGCGCCCCTCCGCCCCGTGCTGCGCGCGCGGCGCGGCGCGGCGCTGATGTGGGGCGGCGCGTGGGCAGGAGGAGAGCGCGGTGCTGGTGTCCAAGTCCTTCAACGAGGACGGAGAGTTCACGGGCGCGGAGTTCACGCTGTACTTCATGTGCTCGAGCGACGAAGGGCTCGTGGACGAGGCGGACGAGGGCGTCGCAGCGGTCGCGCCGTCGGGCGGCAACATCACGCTGACGGCGTACCGGGAGCCCTTCCTCGACGACGACGACATCGCGGCGCTGCAGAACAGCGACTTCGTCCCCGACGGGGCGTACGTCGACTACTCACTGGTGTTTTGCAAGCGCCCTGGCACAGAGAAGGGCTACGCGATCTGCGATGGCACGGCGGTGTGGGAGTGGAGCGTGCAGGGGCAGACGTGCAGGGGCGTAGACATGCTGTGGGGGGAGTACAACCAGGAGTGCGGCGCCGGGATGAAGGACATGGAGGACGTGCAGGCGCTGATCGAGCAGTACGAGGAGGAGGAGGAGGCCGCGTGGGAGGCAGAGGAGGCGCAGAGCAGTGCAGGCGGCGGGGGCGCGAGCGGCGATGGCGGCGCTGGGAGCGTGGAGGCGCAAGGTGAAAAGGAGGCGCTGATCGGCCCAGCGGCGGCGGGGGGGGGCAACCTCAAGGGCGGGGCGGGGCGGGGCAGCGAGGGAGGGGCTGAGCTCAGCAAGAAGACGAAGGGGAAGGGGCGGATTGGCGGGACGATGGGGGGCGTCATCCCGGGGCTCGCGGGCATCCGCGGCGGCGGGCAGCTTTCCCCGGAGGGCTACGAGGTCAGGGAGTACATCTCCGCCCCGCGCGCAGGCGGAGCCGCGCTGGTGCGCCCTCAGCGCCCGCCACCCTCCGCTCGCTGCCAGTCTACACTTGCCCCTCAGCCTTGCTCCCGATAGAGCGAAACAGCGCCTGAGCTCGCACGCGCGCGCAGATCATGGTCGGCGTGCCGCTGGGGACGCTGGTGATTGGCGTTGCTGTCATGCTCGGGCTGAAACGCTGGCGCAGCGCGGGCGGCCGTACAGCTGGCTACTCCCGCGCCCCCCAGGCACCACCCGCCCTGCGCCCGCCCTCCACATGCAAGCATTCTCCTCTGCGACTCCTTGCATGAGCGCCCAGCTGGGAAAGGTGCCGTCTTAAGTGCAAAGATGATGGTTTGGCAGGCCGCTGAGGACGGGGGATTGTGAGCCTCCCTCGGAAGCTTAGAACGCGTGCACGCAGGAGAGAAAGATACATAGGCGGCGCGCGTTGAGCGCGTTGGGAAACATCCGTTTACTGACAAACAGTCGCAGATCGCAGAGCGAAAAACCGTGGGGGAGCAGGGGCCGGGAGACCGCGATAAAAAAACCGCATACCAAAAGTCCCAGGCCCACACCACTAACGGGACGCGGGCAAAAGCCCCGAACCCGCACCGGGCCCGTGCTCGAGATCTCGGGAGTAGTGAGGAGGCATAGAGCGCAGCCCAGTGCTTCCCAGTGAGCCGTGTAGCTGAGGCTCGGAGGCTGTACAGCTGAGCCTCCATCCGGAGTCGAGCGAACGTAGCGCCGCGGCGTTGGCAGAGTTGCTCTGGTGTCAGGGGCGACCTCAGGGAGTTCGCGACGGCGTGCTGCTCGGCGGTGTCCGTCTTGAGGCGTGCGAAATCGTAGAGGAGGCGCACTGTCTCGGGTTGGAGAGCTCCTGATGTGGCGGCGACCACAGGCACGAACCAGTAGTTATTAGCTTGAAGCCACTCCTGAGGCTTGGTAACCTTAGCGCGGTAGGCCCTGTGGAGCGCGTTCTCGTCACAGGTGTACTCCGTGCCCCTCCTGCTGACAGGGTGTATGACGATGAAATCAAGCGTCAGGCCGGCTGTGCCCGTGATGCTGGTGGGGACAGTAACGGCCCGTAGAGCCCTGGGGGCTGCGGCACGGTGATGAGGGCGTCGGGTTGTTTGCCCCGCGTCGTCGTCTCGTGCGGCTGGCCATGAGCTGTGGTGGTGACCACCTTCACACCGGGGATACTGGCCCGGTGTGTTGAGAACTCGGTTTCTTATTGAAAAATAAGAAATGAATAATTGATAGAGGTCACAAGAGGTCCCAACGTCCCCCTTTTTCGGGTTGAGTTGAGTCCGAATCACGAATTCCTCGGTTACCCTGTAACCATGGAGCCTTGTAGGCTCCCGTGCAAACAGACTGTACTGGTCAACGACGGACAAGTTGGAAAGAAGAGGGTTGCAACCCTCTTGCAAATATCCACGTGCCGTATCTCGCGGATATTTTCGGACCGGGGTCCGAAAATATCCACTTGCCGTATCTCGCGGGAATCCAACATTCTCATGGCCAGAAACATGTTTTTGGACAACTCTCCGGTACAACTCTTGGGTCGTTTGTAAGGGCGAGACTGGGGACTAAAAAATAGTCAACAGTCTCGTTGCGGGTCGCAATTCACACCGGCACACCGATCCCCACGAAGTGCTATGCTGGCCGCGTGGGGCACGGTGCAGCGCCGGACGAGGTCGGCCGACAGCAGCGCGAAGATCCACGCGGAAGGGTGTGCCCAGAGACAGCCAGATTGTGCCCTGTTTCTCGGCTCCGCAACGTCAGGGGCAAACGGTCCTCTTTTGTGCGAGGGTGAAAGCACGAGAGCCGAAGCTCCAGCGGATGAGGCGCTCGTGAATCTTTTGAATTCCGCAGTGTGTAGTTCTGGCACAGATATTGATAGGTTGGTCAGGGTGAATCGATCGCAAAGTAGTGAGAGTGCTCTCTCAGGGGTCCAGACGTCTCCAGATCTGAGGATCTCTTTCCCTGAGCAAATGCCGTCTGCATCATCGCGTTCAAGATACCATGATTACGTGCTGACTACGGCGTGTCTACCCTCTGAGAAATGCTCTTCCGAGGTGCTCAGTTCCCCGGAATGGCGAGTTCAAGACCTTTGGTGCGGCCTCTCCAGTCGACCTGTAGAGCCAAATGGAACCGAGGGGCGGCATCGCAAGGAAGAGGACAACGCCGAAGAACTAGAGCAAACGCTTGCGGAGCTTCCTCGCTCTTCCCTTAAAGCCTTCTTCGCAAACTCCGGGTCCTATTGTTCTGATGGAGATGGAACAAGTGAAACGGAGGACGCTGCGTCGGAAGAGGACGCTGCGTCGGAAGCGCGGAAACGCTCTGCTTCTGATGTTGGCGTGTCAAGGCTGCGGGGAGCAACATCATTCCAGCCGTGCAAGAGTGTCCCTGACGCGCCAACGCGAAAGAGAATCGTACCAGTGCTGAAAAAGCTTGGTTCGCCGAAGAGTGACAAGGGGCGTATTACTTGGGACATGGGTCCCTACGTGAAAGAGATTCCCGCGCGGGAGTAGCCGGAAACTGTAGGTCCAAACGCAAGAGTAAATCACGTTGTGGCAAAACAAGGTCTCCCATGGAGCGTCTCATCGCTTTGCTTTAAGGCTTTCCCTTCGTTTCGTGTAGATGTTTTTTACGTCCCACAAGAAAAGCAAGCTGCTGCACCATTCACAGCCTGTCCACACAAGTCTTTTCGACAGTTGAAATTGAGCTGTCGCCAGCAAGTGAGTGAGACCGGGTGCTCCAGAGAGCCGTGCTTCCCTCAAACAAAGTCATAGCCCTTGGTGCCAGCGCTCCCCGCAAAGGGATCTTCGTCGCGGCGCTTCTTGAGGAAGTAGGCCTCCATCTCCTCCTCTGTCACCTCGGAGGTCCCAAGCGAGTTGTACTTGCGCTTCTTGTCGTCTTCCGTATCTCCCCGCTGCCGCTTCTCCTCCTCCTTCAGCGCCTTCTTGAGCGCCTTCTTGTCAAAGTCCGCAAGGCTCTTACCTTCGTTCCGCTCTCCCATCTTGGCCATCTTCTTGGCCTCATCATTCTGTTGTGTCGCTGCTTTCTCCACCTGCCCTCAGCCGGATCGCAAAAGATGAGCGGTGCATGCCGCCTCCAAGCAAATGTGTCGCGCCAAATTAAAGGAGCACATCACACGGATAAACCGTCATGAAGGCGGTACCTTCTGCTGCATCGCAGCCATCATCTGCGACGAGTTCTCGTACAGCGGCGAGTTGCCGATGCGCGACCCCTGCTGCTTTTCAAACGCAGCAACGCCGGTTGCGCCGGTGCAGTACCTGGGCATCGCAAGCTCAGCCGCAGAGTCAGATGGCTCTCATGGGGGCGTACCGCGGGCTGCACGGGCGAGCAAAGGATGCAGCACGCGGGCCGGCGGGGTCTGGGCCCGACGGGGGGTGGGGGGGCCCTCACGAGTTGCGAAGGTGCTGACAGCAGCACGCGTAGCCCCAGCGCCCGTTGTGCCAGAAGGAACCCCAAATGCGCGTGTGGTTGTTGACAAGTTTCTCTTCTTCATACTTGCTCATTTTTGCTATCCCCTCCTCGCCCTTGATCACCCGCCCGTCCTCAGAGTATTCCACATATTGCTCGGTCTGCCCGTACTTGAGCGCAGCTGGCAGCTTGTTTTCCGTGTACTCCTGCCGCAGAGTCCGGATACATGACAATCAGCGCTCAAGTGACTCACTGGGAGGTTGGCGCAACTCGCATCACATACGGAAGTGGCAGCAGCTGTAGGGTTGGAATTCTGGGGGGGGGCAGGATTACCCGACCCCCGTACTTTTCCATGAGATCCTCCTTCTGCTTGCTCGCCAGTGAGTTTTTCTTCTCCTCGAAAGTTTTGTGCAGATTCTCAGCCTGAGTTGGCATCGCAAGCATATGCACCTGCTGCCCGCGCTCGTAAGCCTCGAATTCGTAAAGCTGCTGCGACGCGAGCGACTTGGCCTCGCCCGTATAGCGGATGAAGTTGTCGCCCGCGAAGTCGACTTCGTTCGGGTCCTTTTCGGGATTCGGATTCGAGCGCATCGAGCGTGTTTTGGGGTCGTAGTATGCTGAAGATGTGTCGAGGTTTCGCAGATACTTGGCCGTATCCTCGCGGATGCGCAGGTTACGCACGGACACACGGGTCTTCATGCCAACGCGGCCCTCATCGATTTGCTGGCCGATGACAGCACCGTCTCTGTCCAGCATTTCGGCCTTGTCTGCATCCATTTCTTGCTCCTCCTCCTCGTCTGACGAAGACGACGAGTCGTCGTCCTTCTTCTTCTTCGCCTTCTTGTCAGTCTTGGTTCCGCCCTCCACCAGGGACGCATCGACATTCGCCTCACGGATTGCCTGTCGCTCCTTGGCGAGTAGTTCGTGCTTTTTCATCACTCGCAAATAGCTTGAGGGATCGTAGCCATTCCATCGGTCACGCTTGCCTGCGTAAGATGCGTCGTAGCCGTTCGCTCGCGGCATCTCAGTTTTGGCGTTGCTTTGGCCAATTTTCTCCCCAAATTCGTCGCGCGAACCCGAAACCTTCTTCGACTTGCCGATGGCGGCAACGGAACGTGCTGCAACACCCTCTGCCACAGTTTTGTCCTTGTAATTCTTCTGATGCTTAAGACCGAGGCCCGTGTTGAGATACCATGGAGCTGCAGACATGTACTGGGGAATGTGAGGGTTGATTTCGTTGCCGTCCGCATCCTTTTCGGGCTCAAGCGCGCCGCTCTTACGCTGCAGGAACAGAAACGTGATGCAGTCAGAAAAAATTTCGGGCACACTGAAGGCTTGCTTCCCAAAGGATTGTGGCAGCGCATGAATCGGGCAAACACAGTACGCCCAACCCCACCGCAATCCTGTCCCTGGCGTTGTGCGCAGCGCACCAGGGGACGGACCGATGGGGGCTAGCAAAGAGCAACAGCAGCCAACACAAGGGCGCGCCGCATGCCAGCACATTGCTGATCGTGTCCAGCACACGCGCCAAGCAGCAGCAGCGCTCTGGGGCGCACAGAGCCAGCTGATGCCAGACCCAACTGCAGCGGCGCACGATAGACAGCATTGGCGGGGCGGCGAGGCTGGACACATCACCAATTCGTCGAGTTCGTTTTTCTTCTTCCACTCATCTCGACTGAGTCGAGTCTCCGAGGACGCCATCCCGCGATCGCGCCAGAGGGCGCAGAGTGCGGACGGTGCAGGTGGGGAAGAGTAAAAATGTACAACGTGATGAGAGTCCAAAGGTGGTCCCCCCACCAAAAGTTGATTTAAAGTGGTGCCGCTCAAGCAAGAAATCGTGGTAGGAAAGCAGCCGACAGCGACTTCATGGTTCTCCAGAAGCTCAAATCGCTCGAGGATGAGGCGGCCAAGCTTACGCAGGATCTTGAGAGTAAAGCTCTTTCTCTTCATCTTTGTAGACCCGCCGGTTGCATCATCTCGGAGTTCTATGGTTGCGCGCCTGTGCTCGTGTGAGGGCATTCAATTGCCAGCAGATCCTGACTTGGGAATCGGCGAGTGCAGAGAAACTACTAGACGCGTCGCGGGAATATGACCGAGTGTGCAAGAATCTCTATGACCAGCGAGCCTCTAGTGTCGGTGCTTTACCCCACACGGCTCAGCATAAGTTTGCTCATTGTGGCCAGAGCGCGAGTTCAGGGTCGGCACTGGACAGGGAACCATGGCGGTGGCGAAGAGGAAGAGGACGAGGACGAGGAGGCTACATCGTCCAAGGGAATCCCAGGGTTCTGGTCCAGCGTTTTTCAGCGCGACAACAAGGTTTGGCCTGCCCGGTGCGCGAGCTGAGAGCCTCGATCAAATTGGCGTCTCATCGTGGGCCGGGCGGTCAGATGGTAGACTGGATGGGGCCGGAGGACGAGGAGATCCTCACGTACCTCAAGGACGCCCGTGTTGCCACCTTCACGGTGTGCCCCTGTCCTCGTTCCAGGAGGAGCGAACGGTGCCCGCACGACGGGATCAGACGCGTGCGAAAGTCAGAGCGTTGCGCTGTGCTGTGGGCCGGCAGGAAGGGGAGGGGTACACGATCCGCCTCTCGTTCAGGCCGAACCCGTTCTTCTCCAACCCCGTGCTGGAGCGCAGCGACACCATCGCCGCGACGACTCTCGCGGGCAAACCGCTCCGCTTCAGCGTCGCAAAGGCGACGCGCATCGAGTGGACGCAGCCACCTACGGGTTCGCCCCAGGCCCTCTCGGGGGGGGGCTCGCACGGCCCGGGCCCTGGGCAGACAGGGCAGCTGTCGGTGACGGCGGCGGCGCCTCCCAGGGGGCAAGCAGCGGAAGAAGGGAGGCAAGGGAGGCAAGGGCGGCAAGGGCGGCAAGAAGGCGGCGCACGGCGAGGAGGAGAAGGGCGGCGAGGCGGAGGAGGGCGGCGGGCACGTGCAGCTGCGGTACGGGCAGTCGGTGTTTGCGCTCTTCAACCCGCCGAACCTGGGCGACCTCGTGCCCGCGGGCACGCGCGCGGAGGCAACGGGCGCGCTGCTCGAGGCGGGGTTCGCCAAGGGCGACCCGCGCTTCGGGCGCACGCAGCAGGCGATCCTGGAGGACCGCGCGGTGGCCAAGCACGTCTGGCTCGACCTCGTCCCGCGCGCGGCGCTGCACTATGCCATGTGCGCGGAGCAGCCCGCGTACGAGTGCCCGCTCGGCCTCGGGCTGAACCGCGCGGCTGAGAAGCGCCTCGAGGGCGCGCTCAAGGCCCAGCGCGCCCTCGACGAGCGCCGCGCCGACCTCGCCGAGCGCCTCCGCGCGCTGCGCGCGGAGGCGCAGGCCCGTCTCGACGCGCTTCGGGCCGCTCGGCGCGACGCGGTTGCCGCCGCGCCGCCGGACGCGCCCACCCGCCTCTTTTGGCTCACCGCCATCCGCAACTGCCCCGAGCTCTGGTCCGCCGGTACGTGCTTGCCACTGCGCCCCGCGCCCCGCGCCCCGCGCGCTGGGGGCGCGCCGGGGGCGCGCTGAGGCCGTGGGGGTGGGGGCGGGGCGGCCAGTGACGGACCGGGACGAGCTGGCGCTGCGGTTCCTTACGGACGTGACGTGGCGGTACGAGGCGGCGGTGGGGCAGGAGGGCGGAGCGGGCGCCGAGGACACGGACTTCCTCATGGCGCCGCAGCGGCGGGCGTTCGACCCCACCCCCCTCTCGTACTAAGTGGACACGCCGCGTCCCTCACCCCGTACTAATTGGACACGCCGATGTGCAGCTTTCGGCTCGAGCTGTGCTTCGCGCCCAACGAGCTGTTCGAGGACGAGGCGCTCTGGCTCCACGTCTCGTGGCGCGGCGGCGACACCGTCGCGTGCGCCGGCAGCGGCGTGCGCTGGAAGCCGGGCAAGTGCCTCACGGCGCGGCAGCGCGACGTGGCGGTCGCGGGCGGGGCGGCCAAGTACCGGCCCTCGCTTTTCCTCCTGTTTGAGCCGACGGCGGGCGACCAGGGCTCGTCCGGGGGGAAGGGACTCATGGACCCCCACGAGAAACTCGCCATCGCCCGCGCGCTGCGGTTCGCCCGAGCCCCCGCGCACGCGCGCGCGCACGCACGCGCGGCGCTG
>Ga0115567_10003419_pt1 | contig 15617 bp, 17 predicted proteins | sample COGITO_mtgs_1204_2_FD_88679 | JGI IMG/M metagenome (GOLD analysis project Ga0115567, IMG submission 88679) | Pelagic marine microbial communities from North Sea - COGITO_mtgs_120412 | ecosystem: Environmental > Aquatic > Marine > Epipelagic | place: Germany:Helgoland, sampling site Kabeltonne... | reverse complement strand
TGTGCGCTGTCAAATAATTCTCTACTAAGAGGGCTGGGTTGCGCCGAACTGGCCCGAGGAATACGGCGGCACTGGCTGGACACCAACGCAAAAATACATCTTTGCACTGGAAATGGGCTTGTACGGTGCCATGGAGCCGGTCGCTTTTGGTATGAAAATGGTGGCGCCGGTCATCTACAGCTACGGCAACGAAGAACAGAAAAAGCGATTCCTTCCCGATATTCTGCAAAGCAACGTCTGGTGGTGTCAGGGTTATTCCGAGCCCAATGCCGGTTCAGACCTGGCGTCATTAAAAACCACGGCCGTGCGCGAAGGCGATCATTACATCGTTAATGGCACCAAGACCTGGAACACGCTGGGGCAGTATGCTGACTGGATTTTCTGTCTGGTGCGCACCGACAATACGGTGAAGAAGCAGGAAGGTATCAGCTTCCTGTTGATCGACATGAAGACGCCGGGTATTACCTTGTCGCCCATCGTGCTGCTGGACGGCGAACCCGAAGTCAACGAGGTGCATTTTGACAACGTCAAGGTACCGGTCGAGAACCTGATTGGTGAAGAAAACAAAGGCTGGACCTATGCCAAGGTGCTGCTGACGCACGAGCGTACCAATATTGCCCAGGTGCCAAACTCAAAGCTCAAGCTGCAAAAGCTGCGTAATCTGGCCGCCAATACTGCCGATGGTTACGGCGGCACGCTGCTGGATAACCCGGTCTTCAAACGCAAGCTGGCGGAAGTTGAGATCCAGGTGCTGGCGCTCGAGTTTGCCGAGTTGCGTACACTGGCCGCCGTGAGTGTGGGTAAGGCGCCAGGCCCTGAATCATCGATTCTAAAGATTGTTGGTACCGAAGCTACCCAGTTTATCGATGAGCTCTATATGGAAGTGGCGGCTTACCACAGTCTGCCGCATGTGCCAGAGCAATTCACTGACGGCTTTGACGGTGAGCATGTAGGTAAGGGCTCGGTGGCAGCGAGTGCCAACACCTACTTCAATAACCGTAAGAAATCGATCTACGGTGGATCCAATGAGATTCAGAAGAACATCATCAGCAAAGCTGTGTTGGGCCTGTAATCGCACACTGACTATTTTCGAGAGGTAATACATCGTGGATTTTTCCTACAGTGAAGAGCAGCAGATGCTGCAGGACAGCGTGCAGAAATTTGTCAAAGGCCAGTACGACTTTGATACACGCAAAAAAATTGTTGAGAGCGATCAGGGCTTTAGCGCGGACTACTGGAACCTGTTCGCCGAACTTGGCTGGCTGACGGTACCGTTCAGCGAAGAGGACGGCGGTTTTGGTGGTTCTGCTGTGGACCTGATGGTGGTGATGGAAGAGTTTGGCAAAGGCATGGTGGTTGAGCCGTTCCTGGCGACAACCGTGCTCAGTGGAGGGCTGGTCAGCGAGCTGGGCAGTGAGGCACAAAAGCAGGACATGCTGGCCGCGATCATGGAAGGCAAGCTGCAACTGGCCACAGCGGTCGCAGAGGCTGATAGCCGTTACAATCTGGCCTCAGTTGCGACTACTGCAAGCAAGGCCGGCGACGGTTATGTGATTTCCGGCACCAAGGTTGTTGTATTTAACGGTCCTGCCGCTGACAAGCTGCTGGTGGTCGCGCGTACATCGGGGCAGAAGTTTGATCGCGATGGCATTTCAGTTTTTGTGGTTGATGCCGGCGCCAAAGGCGTCAGCACACGAAGCTATACCGCCGTGGACGGTCACCGTGCCGCTGAAATACATCTGCAGGATGTGCAGGTGACGGCGGATGCGCTGCTGGGCACGGAAGGCAAAGCGCTGGAATCACTGGAGGTCGTAATCGACCGAGCCACGCTGGCAGTCAGTGCCGAGGCCGTCGGTGCTTTGACCTGCCTGCTGCAGAAAACTGTGGAATACACCAAAACGCGCAAACAGTTTGGCGTTGCCATCGGCACCTTTCAGGCGCTGCAGCACCGCATGGCGGACATGTTTGTCGAGTGCGAGCTGGCGCGTTCAATCGTAATCATGGCAGCCATGAAACTCGACAGTGCAGCCAGCGCTGCTGACAAAGCCAAAGCAGTGGCGGCGGCCAAAAGCCGTGTTGGTCGCGCCATGCGCCTGGTAGGTCAGGAGGCTGTTCAGATTCATGGCGGTATCGCCGTGACTGACGAGCTTGATGTGGGGCATTACTTCAAGCGGGTTACCACCATTGAGCATCAGTTTGGTGATACCGACTATCAGACCATGCGCTATGCTGCGCTCTGATGGTCTGCCGTAACTAGTCTGCTGTCAGCATCTGCTTGCTGATCAGTATGCTGCTACGATAAAAGGCTGACCTGCGATTGCGGTCAGCCTTTTTTTTGAATCAACTGGTACTCAATTATAATACCGCATTGCAAGGAGAGGCGATCACGTGAGCGAACTCATATTAGTAAGGCACGGGCAGGCATCTTTTGGTGCCGACTCCTACGACAAGTTGAGTCCGCAGGGTATTCGACAGGTCGAAATCCTAGCCCAGTACTGGCAGACCTTAAACGACCCCTTTGACCACATCTACAGTGGCGAACTGAAACGCCAGATCGAAACTGCAGACTGCCTGCGGTCGCTACTGCGTGAGCCGCAGGAAACGCAACTGCACGCCGGATTCAATGAATACAATGGCGAACCGATAATGCGCCTGTATATGAGGGATTACGCCGAAAAGGAAGGCTTCGGTGCCGGGCTGACGCTGCCCATCAAGGATCGAAAAACCTTCCAGCTGGTATTGGAAGCTGCCACCACGCACTGGATCAACGGTACCCTGCAGGCATCAACTCAGGACACTGATTTTGAACCCTGGCGTGATTTTCAGGCGCGCGTGCATGGGGCGCTGGATGAGTTGATGCAGCGCCATACCGGCGGCAGCCGTGTGCTGATCTCGACCTCGGGGGGAGTCATCGCACTGGCGTTGCAGCGCGCCCTGCAATTGCCTGATAATCAGGTTCTAGCGACCAACTGGATGGTAAACAACAGCTCAGTGACCCGTCTGGTTTATGGCCGTGGCAAGGTATCGCTGGCCAGCTTCAACAGCCTGGCGCACCTGGAGGTGCCCGCCTGGCGTGACCTCATTAGCTTCAGATAAAATCAAGAACAGATGCTGAAAAATAAGGATAACTCATGACTCACGACGTTAATCAGGAAGAGCAAAAACTGGTAGATCAGCCCCAGCAGGTGCGCTCAGGTGAAGAGCTGGACATGGATAAGCTGCGCGAGCATCTGCGCCCGGTGCTGGGCGGTCTGGTCGATCAGTTGAGCGTGCGCCAGTTTCCCGGTGGTTATTCCAATTTGACTTATCTGTTGACCAGCGGTGAGCACAAGTGGGTGCTGCGACGTCCGCCTTTTGGCAGCACCGTCAAGTCGGCCCACGATATGGGGCGGGAGTTCAGGATCCTGACCGCGCTTGACAAGGTTTTTCCTTATGCGCCCAAACCCGTGCACTTTTGTGACGATCACGATGTGCTGGGCTGCGACTTCTATCTGATGTCATATATTGAAGGCATCGTCATCCGGCGTGAATACCCATCGGGTCTGCAGTTGTCACCGGAACAGGTTCGTCAGCAGTTTTTTACCCTGTTTGATGTTCTGGGCGAATTGCACTCGGTTGATCTGAAGGCGGCGGGTCTGGAGAATTTTGGTAAGCCCGAAGGTTATGTCACGCGTCAGGTTGAAGGCTGGAGTAAGCGTTATCTGGCTGCGGTGACTGATGATGCACCGGATTTTGCGCCGGTGATGGACTGGCTGAAAGATAAGATGCCGACCGAAAGTGGTGTGGTTGGAGTCATTCACAATGACTATAAACTCGACAATGTTATCTGGTCGGCTGACAACCCGCTAAAGATGATTGGAGTGCTGGACTGGGAAATGACAACGGTGGGGGATCCGTTAATGGATCTGGGCTGCACACTGGGATACTGGGCACAGGCCGACGACCCCGAATTCTTCCGCCAGTACCGTGCCATGCCTAGCGACGCACCTGGCGCGCCGACCCGCGAGGAGATCGTTGCCCGATTCAGCGAGCGCACCGGCATTCCTGTCGACAACATCGATTTCTATTTCTGTTTTGGTCTGTTTCGACTGGCGGGTATCGGACAGCAGATCTATTATCGCTACGCCAATGGCCTGACCCAGGATGAACGTTTCGCGCGCCTGATTGAGAAGGTTCACAGTCTGCGCAAAATGTGCGAACTGGTCATCAGCCGTTCACGACTGTGACAGCTGCCTTCAGGTCAGCAGTGGTGGAGTAAGGCGCTACCGATTCTGACTCAGCTAATCCACAGCAGAATCAGTGTTAACGGTATAAGACTCAGCAGGGTTGATATCACCGACGCGGCAGCGACAGCCGGCTGCCCGGTGTGATACCGGATGGCAAACACATAGGCGCTGATGCCCACCGGCATGGCCGAACCGAGCAGGGCGGTTTTTGCCCACAGGGGGTCAATGTCAAACACCTGATACATGCTAACCCATACCAGTAGGGGCAGGACGATCAGTTTCATCGCCGTGATCATCAGGGCAGCCGGCAATTGTCGGCCGACCTGGTATTGGTGCAGTGAGGTGCCCAGCACAAACAGCGCTGTCGGAATTGCTGCTTCCGACATCAGCGACAGACTAAGGTCAATTGGTCGATACAAACCGATTCCCAGCAGATTAAACGCCAGGCCTGCGATCAGACTCGTCGTCAATGGGCTGCTCAGCAATTGCCGCAGAAGTCGCAGCAGACTGCGAGCCAGGGTGCGCATATCAAACTGTTCGCGCTCCGCGAACACGGTCGCTACACTGAACAACACCAGATTCTGGGTGGCAATGATCATCAGCAATGGCAGCAGGCTTGCGCTACCCAGCGTCTGTAACACCAGCGGTATGCCAACCACAGTGGTATTGGAATAGGTGGCACCGATCGCCATTACCGCCTGCAGGCGCGCATTGGCTTTAAAGACGTGGCGAGCCAGTAGTAAGGCCGACAGGTAAACGAGCAGAACCGGCAGGTAAAAAGCCAGTAGAAAATCCAGGCCGAAATTGTCCGGAATATCGGCATGCACCATGTTGATAAACAACAGGCATGGAATCACCAGATTGAATGTGAAACGGGCAATGGCAAGGTATTCAGACTCTTTCAGGAAACCAGTGCGAGCTGACAGGTAACCCGCGAGCGCAAGCGCCAGAATCGGAAAAATCCCTTCAAACACGAGCATTTATGGACCGCCGTTGTATGCTGTTTTCCAGTTGCCTTTACGGAATACGTGCATGTACATGGCGGATTTGATGATGTAATCCGCGATCAGCGCGGCGTAGATCCAGTGCACGCTTAATTCCAGCCAATAGAACACGGCCGTCAGAATGACTCGCCCGAACAGAAAGCCAGTCGCCATGATACGGGCAGGTGAGCGCGTATCACCGGCACCACGCAGTGCCCCGCCCAATGTGAATTCAATCGACATCATGGGCTGCACAACGGCGACCATGATGGTGAGCGCGACCAGGTAGTCCAGCACCAATGCATCGTTGATGAAAAAGCTGCCAATCACCCGGGCATTGACACCCAGCACCAGCCCGATAAGCGCCATGGTGGCAAAGGATATCTTCAGGTTTCGCCATGCTGCCTGTTCAGCCTCGTCGGGTTGGCCGGCGCCCAGATTCTGGCCGGTCATGGTGGCCGTCGCGATTGCAAAGCCCATGCCGATAACAATGGAGATGGAAAGCACGTTGACGCCAATACCGTAAGCGGTAAATGCCTCGGTGCCATACAGCGAAACCACCCACATGAACGCTATGATGGAAACATTAAACACAAACTGTTCGATGCCTGCAGGCAGCGCAATGCGTATCAGTTTTCGTAACCGCGCAGACTCCCAAAAGCGTTGTCGCAGAGGTTTCAGCAGAAGCCGTTGATTGCGCCACATCAGGTAGAAGATGATGGCCACCAGTGCGTATGAAAGACCGGCAGCAATGGCAGCGCCCAGGATGCCAAGCGCAGGTATGATACCGACGCCATAAACCAGCGCATAGGCCAGTGCGATATTGATGACATTGCCAATGGCTGCGACCCAGACCGGTGTCATGGCATCGCCAGCGGCGCGCAGGGCTGCGCTGATCACTGCCAGGAATGAAAAAAAGATATTAAAAAAGACCAGCACTGTCAGGTATAGCGCTGACTGGTCAAGCATGTCACCCTGCAGGCCAAAAATGCCCACCAGTGGGCGTGCCAGCCAGGGTATCACCAGGCACAGCAATGCAGAGGCGATCAGGGTGACCACGGCAGACAATTTTACCACCCGGTCGGCTTCCTCCGGTTGGTTGCCGCCCCAGGCGTGCGCAACCATAGCGGTAGTGCCCGCAGTGATGGAAAAAATGATGAGTTGCACAGCCATATAGATGCGGTCTGCCGCAATGACTGCGGCGACTGCGTCTGAGCCCAGCGCGGCAACAATCCTGATGGCCGCCAGATGCACTACAGACAACAGCAAATTGCCCACGATAGTAGGCCCGGCGAGCTTGAACAGACTCAAACGCGCGGGCGACTTGGATGGCAGGGGCGACGACATGAGGGTTGCTTTGTGTTAATCGGGCGGTGGCTGGAGATCAGGCGCAAGAGGATACGCTGCCGTCAGAGATTTGGCAAATATCGCCGTATTGGGGCTGAACCCACCGGTCAGGCTGTGATATTCTCGTTTACCGTTCAATTCTTACGATTGCGCCTGCCCAAGGAACTACCCGGATGTCAGCTGTTTTGGAGTCATCGCCGTCAACCCCTGATCCCAGTGCCACCCCGATCAAACACACGCCCTGGACGCGAATGGTCATTCTGACTGTGGCGTTTCTCAATGGCTTTGTCATCATGTCAATCGAGCTGTTGGGTGGACGCGTGCTGGCGCCTTATTTTGGCAGCAGTGTGCACGTCTGGGGCAGCATTATTGCTGTGTTCATGCTGTCGCTTTCATTAGGTTATCTGTGGGGTGGGCGCCTGTCCTTGCGTCGCCCGGGCCCCAGAACGTTCGGCGCGTTCTTTGTACTGGCAGCGCTGCTTTGCCTGCCCATCATTTTTCTGGCCGATGCGGTGATGACCGCCATATTCGTGGCCGTGGAAGATCCGCGCTATGGCTCATTGCTGACAGCCATGTTGCTGTATTTTCTGCCTATCTGCGTGATGGGCATGGTATCTCCCTATTCTGTGCGCTTGCTGGTGTCGTCGCAGGAGCACAGTGGCGGAGTTGCCGGCATGCTGTATTTTGTCTCGACGCTGGGCAGCGCGCTGGGCACGCTGGGCACGTCGTTCTATTTTGTCTTGTGGTTTGATATCAATACCGTGATGTGGGGCTGTGTGGCGGCCCTGTTATTGTGCGCTGCGGTGGTACTGGGAACCTGCCGCAGCCCGTCTCTTCCTGAAACAGAACACAGCGCTGCGATACCGGAGGTCAGCCCATGAAGAGCACTGCATTGATGTCAGCGGCGATAGTGATGGCATTGCTGTTTGCCATGAGCATGACGCAGACACACGCCCAGCGCGAGATCATTCATGAAGAGCGATCGCAATACCGTGATGTGGTTGTAACCGAGTTCAATGATCAGCGCTGCATGCTGTTTAATGTGCATCGTGGTGACATGAATCAGACGTGTATTGATCTGCGGGATCCGAAGCGACTGGTGTTCAACTATACCAAAATGAGTTTTGCCGGTTTGTTGATCAACCCGGACCCGAAACGAATTCTGGTAGCCGGCCTGGGCGGCGGTACCATTCCAATGGCCATGCGCGATCTGTTTCCTGATGCCAGTATTGATGTACTGGAAGTCGACCAGGCGGTGGTGACGGTTGCGGAGGAATTTTTTGGTTTCCGTGAAGACGAGGCGATGGCTGCACATGTTGTCGATGCCCGCGTTTTCATCAAACGTGCCGGGCTGCGTGATGAACAGTATGACTATATTGTGCTGGATGCTTTTTCTGGCGAATACATCCCGGAGCATTTGCTGAGCAAAGAGTTTCTGGAAGAGGTCAGGGCGATATTGACGCCGGACGGCGTGGTGGTCGCCAACACGTTTTCATCCAGTCGTCTGTACGACTATGAGTCGGTAACCTACCAGGCGGTGTTTGGCGAGTTCTACAATTTTAAACTGCCGGGCAGCGGCAACAGGCTCATTTTGGCGACAAAAAATGAATTGCCTTCGCCGGGATCGCTTCGCTCGCCGGCACGAGAATTGTACGATGCGCTGGAACCTTATGGCGTTAACCTGATGGAGTATCCGCCGCGTCTGACAACACGACCGGATTGGGATACATCCACACGAATTCTGACCGATCAATACTCCCCGGCCAATCTGCTGAACTGAGATGCAGTGGATTGGTTGATCAGTGACTGGCGGATTTGCGTTTTTCCAACAATTCGAACAATCCCATACCTGTCAACATGGCAGCAACAAAAACCGCTGCTTTGCTCTCGCCCGCACCCAGTGCCACCAGGGCTGGCCCCGGGCAGAATCCCGCCAGACCCCAGCCAATGCCAAAACCCAGACTGCCGATGACGAGCCGTGTGTCCAGTCTGGTTTTAACGGGGAGTCGCAGTGGTTCACCCAGCAAGGACTGGTTACGTCCTCTAATAAAGCTGAACGCGATAATGCTCACCGCGATGGCGCCCAGCATGACCAGTGCCAGTGACGGATCCCAGTCACCGGCCAGGTCGAGAAAGGACAGGACCTTGTGTGGATTGGCCATACCCGACACTAATAACCCCAGCCCAAAAATGAGCCCGGTGACAAATGCAGTCAGGAAGTGAGTTTTCAATTGTGCAATCCTCAGAGCATCAGTACGTGGCGGATAACATAAACCGTCAGAAACCCGGTCCCCATAAAGGCCAGTGTCGCCACCATTGAGCGCGGTGACAGGCGCGAAATACCACACACGCCATGACCGCTGGTGCAACCGGCGCCGTAGCGGGTGCTGATGCCAACGATCAGCCCGGAAATGATCAGCAATGGATAATCAGCGTCAATCTGTATTGGCGGCAATTGCGAGAATCCCAGCCAGAGTATCGGCGCCAGCAACATGCCGACAATGAACAGCACCCGCCAAAGGTTGTCGCCCTGTTTTGCTGTCAGCAGGCCGCCAACGATACCGGAGATACCGGCAATGCGGCCATTCAGCAAAATAAACATCGCAGCCGCCAGGCCAATTAGCAGGCCACCTGCCAACGCGGTCCAGGGGGTGAACGCAATCCAGTCTATGGTCATGCCTGTGATGCTCCCATGATTGCTTTAGTCGTCGGCAATGGCCTTCAGGTTCGACACTGGAGGTTTACCAGTATCCTTATGCGTCAATCGCCGACGCGAACTGTCATGATGTCGCAACAGGCACCGTGAAGTACCTTGTTGGCGGTGGAGCCCAGTAACAGCTTCCAGCCTGACGTACCATGGCTGCCGATGACAATAAGGTCCGCATCGATTTCTTCGGCTTTACTGCGAATTTCGGTGGCGGCGGCGCCAGCCAGAACCAGCTGTCGGTCTGCCGGTACACCGTGTTTATCGGCAATGCCCGCCAGTCTCTGGCTGGCAATGGCCATCGCCTCTTCCTGCAGTTTGGTCATATTGATGGCATAGGCATCAATTGGATAAGCGGCTGCGACCGGTTCGACCACGTGAGCCAGGTAAATTCTGCCAACGTCGCCTCCGGCCAGTTCCAGTGCGCGCTCAATTATCCTGGCGGACTCATTGGATAGATCGACGGCGACTAAAACGCTTTGATAGCTCATGATTCTGTACTCCGTCGTAAATGAAATTGCTTGGGATCAAAAAAACATCAGGCAATCAGAGTGTAACTGAGTCACTGAAAAATGAGAAGTCGATGCTCCGGCGCTGCATTGTTGAGCTGTTCGTGCGGCCAACCCAGCCCGGGTCACAGATATGGCGAGAACAGCCAGGCCAGCGAATCTCTGAGGCGCCTGGGCAGGCTGCGGCTATTTAGATCATCCAGCGTAACTGAAACCGCCTGCGCAGCCTTTTTTTCGTAGTACGCGCTGATACTGGCGTTGGCACCAGTGGAAAAAAGTTCCACGGCCAACTCATAATTCAGTCGCAGGCTGCGCGGGTCTATATTGGCGGAACCGATCAGCGTGTAACACTCGTCAATCAGTAACAGTTTGCTGTGGACAAAAGGGGCAGGCTGATAACGTATGTCCAGTCCTGCTTCCAGTAACTGCCGTAAGGTATTCTGCATGGCCCAGTGTGCTGCTGCGATGTTGTTGTGTCCCGGTAACAGAATCTGCACCTGGACGCCGCGCAACTGGGCCGCGATAAGAGCGCCGATAATGTCGAATGTGGGCAGGAAGTACGGTGTCATGATCAGGACACGGGATCTGGCAGCTGAGATTACACCGAGTATCAGATTGTTGAGTTTGTCGATACGCTTGTGGGGACCGTCCAGAATCAACCGGCTCCAGATTTGGGCATTTTTGTCATTGGCGTTGCTTCCCATAAACGGGGTGGTGGGCTTGGTATTGGTACAAAAGTACCAGTCCTTCCAGAATGCCCACTCCAGGTCATCTACTATTTTTCCCTGCAGGCAAAAATGCATATCCAGCACTCGGTCCGGGTTGCTTTCATTGTCTGCAAGGTGACGGTCACCGATGTTCTGGCCGCCGGTAAAGGCGTGAGTGCCGTCAATGATAAGCAGCTTGCGGTGGCTTCGCATGTTGATGTTCAGCGAGGGCGGGAAAAGTCGCAATGGGTTGAATCTGGCAAATTCTATGTTCCGCGACCTTAGCGCTTCACCTATGCGCGGCAGATACATCATCTCACCCAGCCCGTCCACAATAACCTTGACCTCGACTCCGCGAGCAACGGCGGCGGCCAGGGCATCGGCAATCTGCAAACCACTGTTGTTGTGGTCGAATATATAGGACGCCAGCAGGATACGGTTCTGGGCGGTGTTTATGGCTTTGATCATGGCGGGATAGAGCGCCTCGCCGTTCTCCAGCAGATCCAGCTGCGTGCAGGCACTCAGACCTTTGCCGGTGAGCGTTTCGCCAATCGTCGACAGCGGTCGAAAGAAGGTGCCGGGTGGATCATTGAGCGTGGTGAGCGCATCCCGGTTGAGTTTACTGTCGTAGCCTTTTCTCGCACGGGAACGAACCCGATTGATACCGAAGAGATAATATAGAATGGGGCCCGCCAGCGGCAGAATGATGCACAGGGCTATCCAGCCAAAGGCGGCTTTCGGGTCGCGCTTGTTGAGCAGCGCATGCCCGGCAGTCAGCAGCCCTATGGTCAGTACGAAAGGGGGTAACAACCAGACCAGTACATCAATTGCCATCGTCCTTGCTCCTTTTTGCTATTCCATGTCCTTCGCTTTAAGTATTGCGTAAGCTGACGTCCGTGATCATGGCACAATGGTCGGAGAATTCCCGCCAATGGTTGCCTGACAGCGTAGTGCAGGCGTGAATATCAAAGCCGCGCAGGTAGATCCTGTCCATGGGAAGTACCGGCAGGAACGCAGGAAAGGTTTTTGCGCAGGCGCCGTGGGCAGTTTCATGGGCCTCGTTGACACCAAGGCCGTTGAGCAGGGCGCGGTGTGTCGTCTGTCGCCAGTCATTGAAATCGCCCGCGACAATGAGTGGCGCATCCGTCGGGATACTTCGGTTTACATGCTCAATGAGTCGGGTGGTCTGTAGGCGTCGTTCTTTTTCGAATAGTCCAAAATGTATGCAAAGTAGATGGATATCATCAGCAATCACGCCATGCAGAAAACCGCGCTGAGAGAAATTTACAAACGAAGCATCAATATTGTCCCAGCTTCTGAAAGGGTTGGCGCTGAGAATAGCGTTGCCGTGATGGCCATGCTGATAAATCGCGTTCTTGCCATAGGCATGATGCGTCCATACGGTATCGGCCAGATACTCCAGTTGCGTCTCGGCGGGCCAGTGCCGCACTCTTCTGCTGTGTTTCTGGTTGTCGCCCACCACTTCCTGCAGAAATACCAGGTCCGCTTTGCTGTCGCGAAGCTGGGAACGAATGTGTGACAGGACCAGGCGTCGGGGTCCCATGGCAAAGCCCTTATGGATGTTCAGCGTCAGGATTCTCAAATGCGTTGCAGGCATAATTCAGAGTGTTATCCGTTGTGTTTCATGATGAGTACGTCACATGGCGTGTCGTAGAGAATTTTTTCAGCCGTGCTGCCGATAATGGCACTTTCGACAGCATTGCGGGACAGCGCGCCCAATACCAGTATATTGGCCCGGGCAGTGCGAATGGTCTGTGACAGGGTCTTGATCAGGTCGCCACGGGTCAGTGTGGCCTGGTCTTCGCTCAGGCCATGTTCGCCAAGCAGGGTTTTGACCTTGCTCCAATGAATCTCCCTGACCTCCCGGATATAAAGTTCCGCATCAACCACTTTGGGAAACATGGCGCTCAGGTCCGGGAAGTAGCAGTGAAAAACCCTGGCATTCAATTGTAACGATCGGGCCAGGTTGACGGTCGTGTCCAGCATCAGATGGTCCAGCTGATTCTGTTGTGCCTTTGTATGTAGCGGGTCAACCGCGGTCAGGATGGCACCGTCTTCGGCCCAGGGGCATGCCTTTACCAGAAGTAGCGGAGTCGGGCAGCCTTTGACCAGTTTCCAGTCGGTATTGGTAATCAGTATGCGAGACAATGCGGACGTGGCCTGGACGCTTTTCAGCGTCATGTCGGGTTCAAATTCCCGGATTTTGCGCAGGATGACGTCAGCGCTGTTCTTGTCACTGGTAAAATAGGTTTCTGTGTTAATACCCTGGGTTTCAAACCGGGTCTTCAGCGCTGTCAGTCTGGCTTGATAGTGCTCGGTGAAAAGCTGTTTTTGACTGCGGAAAAAGCGTGCTGCCAGGCCGGGCTGGACATCGCTGTGCTGTGGCAACGCATTGGCTTTGTTCATGACCAGCAGAACGTCCGCTTTACCATAAAATGCCAGCAGTATGGCTCGCTCAATAACAAAATCGCTGTCATCGTCTGGATCAACAATGACCAGTAGTTTTTTCAGACGTGTCACAGTGTTGCAAGCCCCGCGCAAAGTCCCAGTCAGCGCCTCATATTGGGTATACAACGGGTTGCTTGTCAAGTCGGGTCGATGTGATGGCAGCCCTGGAGTCAGGCCTGTTTCAGCGGCGCCAACTGGTCCAGCACGTACTGGGGCAGGGCGAAAGCGGCGTGGTGTAATTCCGGGGTGTAGTAGCGACTGCGAATGGCGCTGGCCTGCCAGCGTTTCTGCAGCGTAGCGAGGTCAGTGCGGCGCAGGCCCGGGTCGTCGCTGGCCCAGGCAAAGGTCATGATGCCGCCGACATAGGTGGGGACCGCGGCGCCATAGAAATGCCAGTCTTTGTATAGGCGATTGAGCCGTGCAGCGGTGTTGGTAACTTCATCTGTTTGCATGAAAACCACGCCATTCTGGGTGACCAGAATGCCACCCGGGTTCAGGCAGCGTTGACAGCCGGCATAAAAATCCTTGCTAAACAGGATCTCCCCTGGCCCTTGCGGGTCGGTTGAGTCAGAGATGATGACATCAAAGCGCTGATCGGTTTTTTGCACAAAATCAAAGCCGTCGCCGATGACAATATTGGCACGGGGGTCGTCATAGGCACCGTCGCTGTGAGCGGGAAGGTATTCGCGAGCCATGTCGATGACAGCCTGGTCTATTTCGACCTGAGTCACGTGTTCTACCGAAGGGTGTCGGCAGACTTCACGCAGGATGCCGCCGTCGCCGCCGCCGATAATCAGCACCCGGCGGGCATTGCCGTGCGCCATCAGGGGCACATGCGTGAGCATTTCGTGGTAAATGAATTCGTCCCGCTCGGTGGTCTGGACGATACCGTCGAGTGCCATGACGCGGCCGAACTGCCGGTTATTGAAGATCATCAGGTGCTGATGGTCGGTTTTATGCTCGAACAGCACTTCGTCGACAGTGAATGATTGGCCATAGCCTGAATAGAGTGTTTCTGTCCAATCACGAGCTGACATCAGGCGTCTCCTGTGGCTGCGAGGCGGTTGTTGCGGTTAAAGGGCTATGAGCCGGGCTGGGGAAGCCTGTGCGCCAGCGGGCGCCCAGGCATTATGAGCAACGGGTTCTGTGCTTACTCGTCGCTTTCCGGTTCGGTCAGGCCGCGCAGCTGTTCACCAACGGTCACGCGGGTCGGGTGAAACGCTTCCTTGAGGATGGGGACCGCTTTTTCGGGTTGCGCATCGCCACACATAAAAATATCAAAGGCGGCATAGCCACGTTCTGGCCAGGTGTGCACGCTGATGTGTGACTCTGCCAGCACGGCGACGCCGGAAATGCCGCCGTTGGGCGTAAAGTGGTGCATATGAATGTGCAGCAGTGTCGCGCCACAGTGATCTACGCAGTCACGGAATGCTTTTTCCATGGTGTCGAGGTCGGTCAGATTCTCTGCGCCCCAAAAGTCTATCAGCAAATGTGTGCCGGCAAATTCCAGACCATTGCGGTGTATAAAGTGATCTTTCGCGTCGTCCGCCGGCGCACCGGTGAAAGTCGGCCATTCACTCTCGTTCGCGCTGGTGTCGGTTGGTTTGAGAGACTCTTTAATGGAGGAGATTGTGCTCATAATCCGGGCCCCAAAAAAAGATGGCGGTGAACTTATTAACCTGCGTTTTGCTGTAACTAGACAGTATTCGTCGGGCTATAAGCCTCCACACCATGCGTGGTAAATTTATCAATGATGGTCTGACATCCCGAGGGCTTAAAATTCGAGAAGTGACAGAGGGAACGCAGTTTATGGATTTTTGGCTGAAATACAAGTGAATATTGCGTTTTTTTGCCGTTTGAAGCCTGATTTTGCTCATTTAAGGGGCGGAATGGAATGCTATGGCAGTATGGCACTAGCCCTGCGGGTCAGCACCCGCCACCCGCAGGGCGACAGTCAAAAAACCGTTAAACTGTTAATCCACGTTAGAGGCGTTTAACCTGCCAGATCAATGGCAGCCGGCTTCCGGGATCAGCGTGACACTCCTCCGCTGGCTAGCGTCGCTCGCTGTCCCACTACTCCCGAAATCTTCGATTGATGGCAGTAGCCCGTTCCCCGCAGAGTTAGTGTGAGCCTATCAGAGTATCAGGAAGCATCCTTGATCATGTTGCGGGCGATGATGATCTGCTGGATCTGGCTGGTGCCCTCATACAGACGGAACAGGCGCACATCGCGGTAGAAACGCTCGACAGCGTATTCAGAGATATAGCCGGCGCCACCGTGGATCTGCACGGCACGGTCGGCGACACGGCCTACCATCTCCGTGGCGAACAGTTTACAGGCCGCCGATTCAGTGCTGATGTTCTTGTTCTCATCACGCATGCGCGCCGCATCCAGTACCATGCATTTGGCGGCATAACTTTCGGTTTTGGAATCTGCCAGCATGGCCTGGATCAGTTGGTGTTCGGCAATGGCCTTGCCGAACTGCTTGCGCTCAATGGCGTAATGCAGCGCATCGTCAATCAGGCGTTCGGCGATACCGACGCTGAAGCCGGCAATGTGCAGACGTCCGCGGTCGAGTACTTTCATCGCGGTGATGAAGCCCTGGCCTTCTTCGCCAATCAGGTTGGCGGCGGGGACGCGGCAGTCTTCAAAGATGACGTCGCAGGTCAGT
>Ga0115567_10003413_pt1 | contig 15637 bp, 19 predicted proteins | sample COGITO_mtgs_1204_2_FD_88679 | JGI IMG/M metagenome (GOLD analysis project Ga0115567, IMG submission 88679) | Pelagic marine microbial communities from North Sea - COGITO_mtgs_120412 | ecosystem: Environmental > Aquatic > Marine > Epipelagic | place: Germany:Helgoland, sampling site Kabeltonne... | reverse complement strand
GGGCGCCAGAGCGGCGGCAGCGGTGCGAGCAAAGACAGGCCTGGATGGTGGCCGGGCGTGAAGAAGAAATCCGCGGGCGGGCGGTCGTAGTCGACGGTCATGGGTGGCCTCGGCTGGCGATGCGGGGAGGCTAGCGCAGGTTTCGCAGGTCTGGCGAGGGGCCTTGGACGGTTGGGGAACGGGAGACCGCGGCGCCGCGGAAGGGGGGGGCGCCGCCTTTGTAGGGATGCGTGGCGTGGGCGAGGCGGTCGAGGTTGCGGTCGCGAAACGAAAGGGGGCCGCGTCATTGCCGACGCGGCCCCCTCTCGTCGCCCGTGAGCGAAGGATCAGTTCTCGTCGTTGTCCTGTGCTTCCTCGACGCGGGGGCTGGACGAATTGTCGCCGCTCTCGTCATCGAAGGCGGCGCCGCCGATGTCGTCGAACAGCTCCTGGATCTCGAACTCGGCGGCGGCTTCTTCCTCGGCCGCGAGGTCGGAGATGGATTTGCCCTGGGCCTGAAGCGTCGCTTCTTCGGGGCTGCGCGCGACGTTGAGGGTGAACTCGGCGTCGACCTCGGGGTGGAGCTGCACGGAGAGGGTGTGCAGGCCCAGTTCCTTGATGGGCGCGGTCAGCACGATCTGCTTGCGGTCGATCGTGTAGCCGTCCTCGGCCGCTGCGGATTCCGCGTCGCGGGGCGTGACAGAGCCGTAAAGCGCGCCCGAATCGGAAGCCTGGCGGATCACGATGAAGGTCTGGCCGTCGATGCGGGCGGCCGTCTTCTCGGCCTCGGCGCGGGTTTCCTCGTTGCGGGCCTCGAGGTCGGCCTTCTGGTCCTCGAACCGGGCCATGTTGGCCGCGTTGACGCGCAGCGCCTTGCCCTGGGGCAGGAGGAAATTGCGGGCGTAGCCCTCCTTGACGGAGACGACCTCGCCCATCTGGCCGAGCTTGGCCACGCGTTCGAGCAGGATGATATCCATGGGAGCCTCCTTATTTCACTGCGTAGGGCAGCAGGGCGAGGAACCGCGCGCGCTTGATCGCCTGGGCGAGCCTGCGCTGGTTCTTTGCGCCGACGGCGGTGATGCGGGACGGCACGATCTTGCCGCGCTCGGAGATGTAGCGCTGCAGGAGACGGGTGTCCTTGTAGTCGATCGTGGGGGCATTGTCGCCCTCGAAGGGATCGGACTTGCGGCGGCGGAAGAAGGGTTTGGTGGCCATGTCAGGTGTTCCTTTCGATCAACGGCGTTCGCGGCGGGCGTCACGCTCGTCGCGTTTCTGCATCTGGACCGAAGGCCCTTCCTCGTGGGCGTCGACCTTGATGGTCAGGACGCGCATCACGTCGTCGTGCAGGCGCATCAGGCGCTCCATCTCCTGCACGGCGGGCGCGGGGGCGTCCGTCCGCAGGTAGGCGTAGTGCCCCTTGCGATTCTTGTTGATCTTGTAGGCCATCGTCTTGACGCCCCAGTACTCGTTCTCGAGCACGGTGCCGCCGTTGTCGGACAGGACGGCGGAGAAGTGTTCGACGAGCCCCTCGGCCTGCGTGTTCGACAGGTCCTGGCGCGAGATGAAGACATGCTCGTAGAGCGGCATGCGAAATCCAGTTCTATTGCGGCGCATTTCATAGGCCGGGCGGTGATCCTTCCGCACCCGGCCACGAGAGACTGCGCTGTGAAACGTCGTCGCGGAAGGAACGCGCCTTATACAAGGGCGGCGCGCGCTGGCAAGGGGGCGCGCGGGGGTGCGGATGCCCGACGAATTGTCACGATATGCCACGATCTCGCCGTTTTCCGCGACCAAACGGGAGGAGACACAACCCATGAGCGAGAGAGCGCCCGACATGAACGCCCACAGTGCCATCGACCTGTCCGCCGCCACGCCCGTCCTGGCCAGGGGCGAATTCGCGGCCGCGACGCCGTGCCACGAGGTCGAGGAGACCCATTGGGGTTATATCGTGCGATCGACGGAGGCGACGCCCATCGCCCTTGTCGCGGCGCAGGTCGCGTCCTGGGGCATCGGGGTGTCGCTGGTTGTGGCGGCCGGCGCAATGTGGGTCATGCCCGCCGGGCCGGGCCGCGCGGAGGCGCCGGGGATGTCGATCGCGCTGTCGGTCCTGATGCTGGGCGTGGGCGCGCTGTGCCTGTGGTATGCCAGCCGCGGTGTGACGAGCGAATTGCAGGTCGACACGAAGCTGGGCGAGGTCCGCGAGGTCGTGCGGAACCGGGCGGGGCGTCCGACACCGATCGGCCGCTACGGGTTCGACGCGATAGGGGGCGTCTATATCGACGTCGCCGCGAAGGGCGCGCGGCGCGAGCGCGACGCGCGCGGGGCGCTGGTCCTGCGGTATCGCAACACCGCGCAGACGCTGCATGTGGCGCGCGGCGACCTGGGAACGCTGGCGCCGCTGCGCGACCGGATCGGGCGCGACCTGCTGGTGATGCGGGCGCATACCGGCCCACGCCCCGATTTCGCCATCGCCGCGGAATAGCGCCGCGTTTGTGGGGCGCGGCCGAACATGGTCTGTTCGTCCTTGCGGAGTTGAGGGATCCGGGCGCCCGGGGCAAGTTGCGGTCCATCCGGTGCCGCAGCGCACCCCGACCCGAAGGACCGACCATGAACCGCACCCTGACCACCGCCGCCGTCGCGCTCTCCGCGATCCTCGCCCTGCCGGCGATGGCCGAGCCGGAGGCCTATGTCTTCGATGCCTCGCACAGCCAGATCGTCTTTAGCTACGACCACCTGGGATATTCCACGACCTACGGCATGTTCGGCGGCTTCGACGGCGATATCATGTTCGATCAGGAGGACCCGTCCGCATCGAGCGTGACGGTATCGTTCCCGTCGACGACGATGCTGACCGGCTGGGACGCGCGGTTCGAGCATTTCATGTCGGACGATTTCTTCGCCGGCACCGACGTGACCTTCACGTCGACCGCGATCGAGGTCACCGGCGAGGGGACCGCCGACATCACCGGCGACCTGACGCTGAACGGCGTGACCAAGGAGATCGTCCTCGATGCGACGCTGAACCTGGTCGGCGACCATCCGATGGAGAACGAGCCGTGGGCGGGTTTCAATGCCACGACCACGTTGCTCCGGTCCGATTTCGGGCTGGGCCTGTTCGCGCCCGCCATCGGCGACGAGGTCGAGGTGATGATCTCGATCGAGGCGATGAAGGCCTGATCTCGCGACCCGCGGGATCGAGGGGCCGTGGCGGGGAGACCCGGCCCGGCCCCTTCGCGCGTCTCAGTCGCCGCGCGTGGCGGTCAGCGCGATGTCGATGGTGACCGGGAACGCGACGGTGCCGTCCTGGTCCGCCGGGCCGACGCCGAAGTCGCGGCGGTCGAGGGGCACGGTGGCGGTCAGGGTCGCGGTGTCGCCGTTTACGGCGAGGTCGAGCGGGAAGTCGAGCGCCGCCTCGCGGTCGCGGACGGTGAGGAACCCGTAGCTGCTGTAGCCGTCGTTCGCGTGGAGGATCTGCCCATCGTAGGTGGCGGTCGCGAAGGCGGCGGCGGAAAGGTAGTCTTCGCCCAGCGCCTGCTCCGTCACCGAGCCCAGGGTCAGCGACGGGATAGAGATCGCCGCGTCGACCGCCCCCGCAACCGCGTCGCGGATGTCGGGGTCGAAGGTGATCGCGGCGGTCCAGTCGTCGAAGCGGCCCGAGACGTCCGACCCGAACTGCGTGACCGTGAGGCCGAGCGTGCCGTCGGTGACCTGCCATTCGGAGGCGACATCGGCGAGGGTGGGGGCCGCCGTGCCTTCTTCGACGGGAGCAAAGAGGCCGACCGTCGCGCCAATTCCCAACGCCGCGACATAGATCGCGGTGGCGGTCAGTGGAGGGGCAATCGAGCGTTCATGGCGTCCTCGGCCTGCGGGCCTGCCGGACCACATCCGCAGCAGGGTGGCGTCGCGATCGACAAACTGGTGCTTGAGCGCGCCTGCGATGTGCAACAGGACGCAGACACCCAGCAGGTAACCAAACAGGCTGTGCAGGCCCGAAAGGACGTCAGCGAGTCCTTCGGACTTTGGAACAAAGGGAAGGCCCTGGCCGAACGGCCACCAGATCGGGGCGAAGCCTGTGGTCGCGGCATGCCCGATCCAGCCTGTGAGCGGAACGACGACCAGCGATATATAGATGAGCCAGTGGATGATGGCCGCCAGAAAGCCCTCGGCCCTGCGGGACGGATGGAGCGGCACAGGCCGCGTCTGCGTCAGCGCCCAAAGGATCCGTGCTGATGCGACGAAGAACACGAGGACACCGAGTGTCTTGTGGAGCTGAAAGAGACCGGCCTTCAACGCTTGTTCGTCGCCGGTGGCTTCGGGCAGATCGTTCGTAACGATGCCAAGCGGCAGGAGCGTGAGAATCGCAAGGGCGATGAGCCAGTGGAACGTCCGCGTGACGCTGCCATAGCTGGTGTCGGTGTTGGTGGCGGGCATGACGGATCCTCGGGCAGTGGGCGCGCGTCATCTGACGGCATGTCGGCGATGGGTGCAACGTCGCCTGCCGCACCGGCGCTGTGCGATTTCTTGTGAAGCGGTCGGTGAGCCGCTAGGCAGGGAAAGAGCCACAGGAGTATCGCAATGAAGGCAATCGTGTTTCCCGGTCAGGGCGCGCAGGTGATCGGCATGGGCCACGCGCTGGCCGGGGCCTATCCGGCGGCGCGGGCGGTGTTCGACGAGGTGGACGAGGCGCTGGGCGAGCGGCTTTCTTCGGTTATCTGGGACGGCGACATCGATGACCTGACGCTGACGCGCAACGCGCAGCCGGCGCTGATGGCGACGTCGATGGCGGCGATGCGGGCGCTGGAGGCCGAGGGTGTGGCGGTGACGGATGCGGCGTTCGTGGCGGGACATTCGCTGGGCGAATATTCGGCGCTTTGCGCGGCCGGCGCGCTGAGCCTTGCCGATACGGCGCGGCTGCTGCGGATACGCGGCGAGGCGATGCAGGCGGCCGTGCCGGTGGGGGTCGGGGCGATGGCCGTGGTGCTGGGCCTCGACCTTGTGGCGGTGCGGTCGGTGGCGCAAGAGGCGGCGCAGGGTGACGTCTGTGCCGCGGCCAACGACAACGACCCCGCGCAGGTCGTGGTATCCGGCCACCGGGCGGCGGTCGAGCGGGCGGTGGAGATTGCCAAGGCCCGGGGCGCGAAGCGCGCGATGCTGCTGCCGGTGTCGGCGCCGTTCCATTGCAGCCTGATGGAACCGGCGGCCGGGGCGATGGCGCGCGCGCTGGAGGATGTCGAGATTGTGGCGCCCAAAGTTCCGGTCGTGGCAAACGTCGTCGCGCGCGCGACCGACGATCCGGCCGAGATCCGCGACCTGCTGGTCCGGCAGGTGACGGGATCGGTGCGCTGGCGTGAGAGCGTGGCGTGGATGGCGGCGCAGGGCGTGACGGAGATCTGGGAGGTCGGCGCCGGAAAGGCGCTGTCGGGAATGATCCGCCGGATCGACAAGGAGATCGCGGTGCGGAATTTTGCGACACCCGAGGACTTGGCGTCGGTTCAGGAATGAGGAAGGGATTTTTAATGTTTGATCTTACAGGGAAAAATGCACTTGTGACCGGCGCATCGGGGGGCATCGGTGGTGCCATCGCGCGGGCGCTGCACGGCGCGGGCGCGACCGTGGCGCTGTCGGGCACGCGGGAGGGGCCGCTCGAGGAGCTGGCGGCCAGCCTGGACGGGCGGTGTCATGTCCTGCCCTGCGATCTGGGCGACGCCGAGGCGGTCGCGGGCCTGCCCAAGCGGGCGGCGGAGGCGATGGGATCGGTCGATATTCTGGTCAACAACGCCGGCATCACCCGCGACAATCTGTTCATGCGGATGTCGGACGACGACTGGCAGGCGGTTCTCGACGTCAACCTGACGGCGGCGATGCGGCTGTGCCGGGGGGTGATGCGCGGCATGATGAAGGCGCGCTGGGGCCGGATCGTGAACGTGTCGTCCATCGTGGGGGCCACCGGCAATCCCGGCCAGGCGAACTATGCCGCCGCCAAGGCCGGGCTGGTGGCGATGGGCAAGTCGCTGGCGGCGGAGGTCGCGAGCCGGGGGATCACCGTCAACGCGGTAGCGCCGGGGTTCATCACGACCGCGATGACCGACAAGCTGTCGGGCGACCAGAAGGCGGGTATCCTGAACCAGGTGCCGGCCGGGCGGATGGGCGAGGCCGACGAGATCGCGGCGGCGGTGCTGTATCTGGCGAGCGCGGAGGCGGGATACGTCACCGGTGCGACGCTGCACGTCAACGGCGGAATGGCGATGCTGTGAGCGCCGGGCGGCGGGACTGGATTTTTCCATGGGCATTGCGCCGGGGTCCGGCATAATCCATATGATAGGCGGACGAGCCGCCCCACGGGGCACCGCAAACGAGGGCGGATTGCCCCGATAGACGTGAGGACATGGATATGAGCGACGACGTCGCAGACCGCGTACGCAAGATCGTTGTTGAGCACCTTGGTGTGGAAGAGGACAAGGTGACCGAGAACGCGTCGTTCATCGACGATCTCGGTGCCGACAGCCTCGACACCGTCGAGCTGGTCATGGCCTTCGAGGAGGAGTTCGGGATCGAGATCCCCGACGACGCCGCCGAGACGATCCAGACCTTTGGCGATGCAGTGAAGTTCATCAAGGAAGCAATCTGACGCGCCATCGCGGCGCCTCGCCTGCCTTCATCGGATAGTCCTGCGGCGCTCCGGGCAATCGGGGCGCCGTTTTCGTTTCCGCGCAGCGACCCGCGCGGGGCCGGTCCATGCCCTTGCCCCCCGCGCGCGTGTCGCGGTATCAGGGCGCGAGGATGAGAGAGCAGAAAAGGGGCTTCGTCATGCGCCGTGTCGTCGTAACGGGACTGGGGCTCGTCACTCCGCTCGCGGATGGGGTCGAGGAGAGCTGGAGCCGCATCCTCGACGGCAGGTCCGGGGCGGGCACGATCACCGGGTTCGATCCCGAGGGCCTTGCCACGACCTATGCTTGCGAGGTGCCGCGCGGCACGGGTGCTGGGGAATTCAACCCCGACCACTACATGGAGCCCAAGGAGCAGCGCAAGGTCGACACCTTTATCCTGTTCGGGGTGGCCGCCGCACAGCAGGCGGTCGAGGATTCGGGCTGGATGCCGACCGAGCGGGCCGACCAGGAGCGCACCGGCGTCCTGATCGGATCGGGGATCGGGGGTCTCAATTCCATCGCCGACACCGCCGTGATGATGGAGCAGAAGGGACCGCGCCGGGTCAGCCCGTTCTTCGTTCCCGGTGCGCTGATCAACCTGATCTCGGGTCAGGTCAGCATCCGCTACGGGTTCCGGGGGCCGAACCATTCGGTCGTGACCGCCTGTTCGACAGGCGCGCACGCCATCGGGGATGCCAGCCGCCTTATCATGTTCGGCGATGCCGACGTGATGGTCGCTGGCGGGGCAGAGGCCGCGATCTGCAAGATCGGCATCGCGGGGTTCAACGCCTGCAAGGCGCTGTCGACCAAGCGCGCAGACGATCCGCAGAAAGCGAGCCGCCCCTACGATGCCGACCGCGACGGATTCGTCATGGGCGAGGGCGCGGGCGTCGTCGTGCTGGAGGAATACGAGCACGCCAAGGCGCGTGGCGCGAAGATCTACGCCGAGGTCCTGGGATACGGCCTGTCGGGCGACGCCTATCACATAACCGCACCCAGCGAGGACGGCGAGGGAGGCGAGCGGTCGATGCGTGCAGCACTTGGCCATGCCGGGCTGGAGCCTGCGGACGTCGACTACATCAACGCCCACGGAACGAGCACGATGGCGGACGTGATCGAGCTGAAGGCCGTGGAGCGGATGATGGGCGACGCGGCGGGCGAGGTGACGATGTCGTCGACCAAGAGCGCCACTGGGCATCTGCTGGGTGCGGCGGGGGCGATCGAGGCGATCTTCTCGATCCTGGCGATCCGCGATCAGGTCGCACCGCCGACGATCAACCTGGACACTATCGCGGTCGAGACCAGGGTGGACCTCGCCCCGAACGCTAAACGGGAGCGGAAAATCGACGTGGCGCTGTCGAATTCGTTCGGGTTCGGCGGCACCAATGCGAGTGTCGTGTTCGGACGACCGCGCTGATGTGGCGGCACGTCGCCTCGAACGCGCTGACGTTCCTGATCATAGCGCTGTTCCTGTTGGCGGGCGCGGTGAGCTGGGGCGTCACGCGGTATTCGTCTGATGGACCGCTGGCCGAGGCGATCTGCCTGCAGGTGCCGAGCGGTGGCAACATGCGCGGCGTGAGCGAGGATCTGGCGGCGCAGGGGGCCGTCACCTCTCCCGCGATATTCCGCATCGGGGCGGATTATTCCGACAAGTCCTCGCAGCTCAAGGCGGGCAGCTACCTTATCGAGCCGGGCACCTCCATGGAGGGAATCGTCGATGCGGTGACGCGCGGCGGGGCGAGCACCTGCGGCACGCAGGTCGTCTATACGGTCGGGGTTGGCGGCACGACGGCACGGGTGCGCGAACTCGATCCCGCAACCGGGCGGTTCGAGGAGATCGTGCGGTTCGATCCGGTGAACGAGGCGCGACCGGCGGAATACGCCGCGGTGCGCGAGGCGACCGATACGCAATACGCGATCCAGGTGGTCGAGGGCACGACGGCGTGGCAGGTGATCACCGCGCTGAACGCGCTCGACATCCTCGAGGGGTCGATGACGGGCGTTCCCGACGAGGGGTCTTTGGCGCCGGACAGCTATGAGGTGACGCCGGGCACGGAGGTGTCGTCGCTGGTGGCGCGGATGGGCGCGGCGCAGGCGCAGATCCTTGCCGATGCCTGGGCGGCGCGGGACGAGGGGCTGCCGCTGGCGTCCCCCGAGGAGGCGCTGATCCTGGCATCCATCGTCGAGAAAGAGACCGGCGTGCCCGAGGAGCGTCGGCAGGTGGCGAGCGTTTTCGTCAACCGTCTGCGCGCCGGGATGAGGTTGCAGACCGATCCGACGGTGATCTACGGCGTGACCGAGGGGCAGGGCGTGCTGGGCCGTGGCCTGCGTCAGAGCGAGCTGCGCGAGGCGACGCCCTGGAACACCTATGTCATCGACGGCCTGCCGCCGACGCCGATCGCCAATCCGGGGTTGGCGAGCATCGAGGCCGCGCTGAACCCCGATACGACGGATTTCGTATTCTTCGTGGCGGACGGCACCGGCGGGCACGCCTTTGCCCGGACGCTGGAAGAGCACAACCGCAACGTCGCCGTCTGGCGCGAGATCGAGGCCGAGCGTGCGGCCGAAGCCGAAGCCGGAGCCGCCGACGACGGTTAGGGTAAAGGCAGCGGCCGCACCGCGCCGCTTTCGCGCAACGCATTGACAAATCTATACTTTTATGTGATTTTCGTCGTCATGCTAGGGGGTATGGCGATGGCGCGCGTGGCGTGGGCGGCGCGCCGGACCCTTCGTAAGGGCGGAGCTTACGAGGCGGGCGAGACGAGCATGAAGAAGAGACGTGACGGACCCGACGGTGAAATCGGGGACGCGAGCGCGCTGCTGCGGCACAGCGCGAAACTGGCGGAGGGGATGGCGCAGGCGGTCGTCCGGGTCATCGTGGACCTGAGGCAAGGGCGGTTCGGCGACCTGGAGAAGATGGCCGACATCCAGGACAAGCTGGAGATCGCGCTGGCGCGCGCGATAGAGATCGAGCGGAGGATCGATGACTGGACACGGGAACGGGGCGCGGATGGAGGGGACGAGATCGATATCGACCTTGACGCCGCGCGGGATCGCATCGGGGGCCGACTGGATCGCCTCCGGGCCTGCTGCCAGGAGGGGTGAGTTCCTCGACCGGTTGGGCGCGGAAGATCTGCGCGCGCTTCCGTGGCTGTTCGAGTTCTGGGCGATGCCGCATCAGCGGCTGCCGGACGGAGACTGGCGCAACTGGGTGATCCTGGGCGGGCGCGGCGCGGGAAAGACGCGCGCGGGCGCCGAATGGGTCAGACGGCAAGTGGAGGGGTCGCGTCCGCGCGACCCCGGCAGGGCGCGGCGCGTGGCGCTGGTCGGCGAGACGATCGACCAGGTGCGCGAGGTCATGGTGTTCGGCGACAGCGGCATCCTGGCCTGCTCGCCGCCCGACCGGCGGCCCGACTGGGTCGCGACGCGGCGGATGCTGGTCTGGCCGAACGGTGCGACGGCGCAGGCGTTTTCGGCGCACGAGCCGGAGAGCCTGCGGGGCCCCCAATTCGACGCGCTGTGGGCCGACGAGCTGGCCAAGTGGAAGAAGGGTCAGGAGGCGTGGGACATGTTGCAGTTTGCGCTGCGGCTGGGGGAGGATCCGCGCGCCTGCGTGACGACGACGCCGCGCAACGTGGCGCTGCTCAAGGACTTGCTGGAGCAGGACGGCACGGTCGTGACGCATGCGCCAACGCAGGCCAACCGTGCCAACCTGGCGGCCGGGTTCCTGGAGGAGGTGCAGCGGCGCTATGCAGGCACGCGGCAGGGGCGGCAGGAGATCGACGGCGTGCTGCTGGGCGATGTCGAGGGCGCGCTGTGGACGGCGGCGATGATCGACGCGGCGCAGGTGGATGGCGCCCCCGAGATGGACCGGATCGTCGTTGCCGTCGATCCGCCGGCGAGCGGGCATCGCACGTCGGACGATTGCGGTATCGTGGTGGTCGGTGTGACGACGAAAGGGCCGGTCGAGGACTGGCGCGCGTATGTGCTGGAGGATGCGACGGTAAGTGCGGCATCGCCGCTGGACTGGGCACGGGCGGCGGTGGCGGCGCGCGCGCGGCACGGGGCGGAGCGGATCGTGGCGGAGGTCAACCAGGGCGGCGCCATGGTCGAGACGGTGATCCGTCAGGTCGATCCGCTGGTGCCGTTCAAGGCGCTGCACGCGAGCAAGAGCAAGGGATTACGCGCCGAACCGGTCGCGGCGCTCTATGAACAGGGGCGGGTACGGCACCTGCGCGGGCTCGGGTCGCTCGAGGACCAGATGGAGCGGATGACGGTGCGCGGGTTCGACGGGGCGGGATCGCCCGATAGGGTCGACGCGCTGGTCTGGGCGCTGCACGAGGTGATGATCGTGCCCGCGATGGCCTGGCGGGCGCCGCGGATGCGGATGCTCTGAAAGGTTCGGTACAGGATGACGGTGGGGCCGTGGCAGGGATGCCGCGGCCCTTTTTCGTCGGCGGCGGGTCTGTGGTCGGGGCGACACGCAACGCGCGGTGGTGTCGGCGGACCTTAGGACATTGCTGTCAGATTGCCTTCAACGACGCGAAGGCAGGAGAGCAGGATGTTTGGATTTGGCAAGGCGCCGCGACCGGTGGCGCAGGCCGCGGCGGTCCCCGAGGCGAAGGCGTCGAAGTCGGGTGCCGTGATTGCCTGGGCCGGATCCGGCCGCGTGGCGTGGAGCCCGCGCGATACTGTGTCGCTGACGCGGTCGGGATTCGCGGGCAATCCGGTGGGATTCCGCGCGGTGAAGCTGATCGCCGAGGCCGCGGCGGCGCTGCCGCTGGTCCTGCAGGATCGCGCGCAACGCTACGAGACGCATCCGGTGCTCGACCTGATGGCGCGGCCGAACGCGGCGCAGGGCCGGGCGGAGATGCTCGAGGCGCTGTACGGGCAGATCCTGCTGACCGGCAACGGCTATCTTGAGGCGGCGGGCGACGGGGGTCTGCCGGTGGAGCTGCATGTGCTGCGGTCGGACCGGATGGCGGTGGTGCCGGGGGCCGATGGCTGGCCGGTCGGCTACGACTACAGCGTGGGGGGGCGGACGCACCGGTTCCATGTCGGCGACGGCGCGAGCCCGATCTGCCACATCCGCAGTTTCCATCCGCAGGACGACCATTACGGGTTCAGCGCGCTACAGGCGGCGGCGACGGCGATCGACGTGCACAACGCGGCGTCGCGCTGGTCCAAGGCGCTGCTCGACAACGCGGCGCGGCCCAGCGGTGCGATCGTCTATCGCGGCGCGGACGGGCAGGCGGCGATGAGCGCCGACCAGTACGACCGGCTGGTGAGCGAGATGGAGAGCCAGCACCAGGGCGCGCGCAACGCAGGGAGGCCGATGCTGCTCGAGGGTGGGCTCGACTGGAAGCCGATGGGGTTCAGCCCCAGCGACATGGAGTTCCGACAGACCAAGGAGGCGGCGGCGCGGGAGATCGCGGTGGCGTTCGGGGTGCCGCCGATGATCCTCGGGATTCCCGGTGACGCGACCTACGCCAACTATGCCGAGGCAAATCGGGCGTTCTACCGGCTGACCGTGCTGCCACTGGCAGAGCGGGTCAGTGCCGCGATCTCGGCCTGGCTGTCGGATTTCACCGGCGACGGCGCCGATCTTCGGACCGATCTGGACCGTGTTCCCGCGTTGACCACGGAGCGGGACGCGCAATGGGCGCGGATCGGCGGTGCGGCGTTCCTGACGGACGCCGAGAAGCGCGCGCTGCTGGGCCTGCCGCCGCTGGAGGCCGCCGATGGATGACCGGCTGGACAGGCTGTTCTGTGCGCCCGCGATCCGCATCGAGGCCCTGGAGCGGCTGGTCGCGGTGCAGTTCCAGCAGATGTCGCAGCATCTGGGAAAGATCGAGGCGTCGATGCTGCGGCTGGAGCGGCGGCTGTGGGTGACGGTTTTCGGGGTGGCGACGGCGGTGCTGGGCGAGGCGGTGCTGTCGGTGGTGCAGGCAGGGATATGAGGGAGGACGCGATGCAGTTGGAACGCAAGTTCGCAGGGACGGGCGGCGAGGTCGCGGTGGTGGCCGAGCAGGATGGCGGCACAGTGATCGAGGGCTATGCCTCGCTCTGGGGTGCGGTCGATCAGGGGGGCGACGTGGTCGAGACGGGCGCCTACGCCGCGTCGCTGGCATTGCTCGCGGTGAAGGGCGGGCGGGTCAGGATGCTGTGGCAGCACGATCCGGCCCAGCCGATCGGCGTGTGGGACGAGGTGCGCGAGGACGCGCGCGGCCTGTGGGTCAAGGGACGCATCCTGACCGATCTGGCACGGGGCCGCGAGGCCGCGGCGCTGATCGGGGCGGGGGCGATCGACGGGTTGTCGATCGGATACCGCACGGTGCGCGCGACAAAGGGCGCGAAGGGCGGGCGGCGGCTGGCGGAGCTGGAGCTGTGGGAGGTCAGCCTGGTGACGTTCCCGATGCTGGCGGACGCACGGGTTGCGGCCAAGGGCGAGGATCGCGGTGCGGCGGAGCTGCGCGCGCTGACCGCGGTGTTCGAGACGGCGCGGGCACGGCTCGCCGCGCGCTGAGGGGCGAAACTTCATCGAAAGGACGATGCGATGGACGAGACCGGGGCAGAGCCACGGGCCGGGGATGACATGTCCGCGGCGGACGACCTGAGGACCGCGGTGGCGGGATTCATGTCGGAGATCGAGACGAAACTTCAAAGACAGGATGACAGGATGACCAAGCTGGACCGCAAGACGTTTTCGGGGATGCGCCCCGCGCTGGGCCGTGCCGCCGAGGCCGAGGCCCCCCACCAGAAGGCATTCGCCGCCTACCTGCGGTCGGGCGACGACGACGGGCTTCGCGGCCTGGAGGTCGAGGGCAAGGCGATGAACTCGATCATGGCGGCGGATGGCGGGTATCTCGTCGATCCGCAGACCTCGGCGGCCATCCAGTCGGTGCTGAGCGATACCGCCAGCCTGCGCGCGATCGCCAACGTGGTGCGCGTGGATGCGACCTCCTACGACGTGCTGGTCGATCATTCCGAGGCGGGTGCCGGATGGGCGACCGAGACCGGTCCCGTTGCCGAGAGCGGCACGCCGGTCATCGACCGGATCACCATCCCGCTGCACGAGCTGAGCGCGCTGCCCAAGGCGTCGCAGCGGCTGCTGGACGACAGTGCGTTCGACATCGAGGGCTGGCTCGCGGGTCGCATCGCCGACAAGTTCGCGCGCAGCGAGGCGGCGGCGTTCGTGTCGGGCGACGGCATGGACAAGCCGCGCGGGTTCCTGACCTATCCGACCGTCGATCAGGACGTCTGGGTTTGGGGCAACCTCGGCACCGTGCCGACCGGCGCCGATGGCGGGTTCGATCCGGCGGCGCCCGCGGATGCGATCATCGACCTCGTCTATGCGCTGGGCGCGGAATACCGGGCGGGTGCGACGTTCGTGATGAACTCGAAGACGGCCGGGACGATCCGCAAGCTCAAGGATGCGGACGGACGGTTCCTGTGGTCCGACAGCCTTGCCGCGGGTGAACCCGCGCGCCTGCTGGGATACCCGGTGCTGGTGGCCGAGGACATGCCCGACATCGCCAGCGGCGCGACGGCCGTGGCGTTCGGCGATTTCGGCGCGGGCTACACCGTGGCCGAACGCCCCGACCTGCGCGTGCTGCGCGACCCGTTCTCGGCCAAGCCGCACGTGCTGTTCTACGCGACCAAGCGCGTTGGCGGCGCGGTGAGCGATTTCGCCGCGATCAAGCTGCTGAGCTTCTCGGCGGGCTGAGGCCCGTCGGGAATGGTCCGGCCCCGTCCGGGCCGGGCCGCTTCCGGGCGCGCGCCGCGGGACGCTCGCGTCGTCTAGCTGTCTCTTTCCGTCCGAGCGGCGTGGGGGGGAAGGCGTGCGTCCGGTCCGGCGGAACCGTGACGCCGATCAAGAGGAGGAACGACGATGATGTTGATCGAGCAAGGAGACGTCGCGGTGGCGGCCCTGCCGCTGGAGGCGTTCCGGGCGCATTTGCGGCTGGGCACCGGGTTCGCGCAGGACGATGTCCAGGAGGTCGTGCTGGCCGGGTTCCTGCGCGCGGCGATGGCGGTGATCGAGGCGCGGACCGGCCGGATCCTGCTGGAGCGGGAGTTCGTCTGGACCAGCGGCCGGGCTGCGACTGGTGATGAGGTGATACTGCCGGTGGCACCAGTCAGCGCCATCGTGTCGGTGACGCAGGTGACCGGCGATGGGGAGCGCAGAGGCATCGCGGCCGGGGCGTGGCGACTGGTGCCGGATGCGGCGCGGCCCGCACTGGTCGGTATCGGCGGATGGCGGCCCACGGTGCCGCCGGGTGGCAGCCTCGAGATCGGGGTGCTGGCCGGGTTCGGGCCGGACTGGTCCGACATTCCCGCCGATCTCGGCCAGGCGGTGATGATGCTGGCCGCGCAATACTACGAGTATCGGCATGACATCACGCGGCCCGAGGGCGCGATGCCGTTCGGTGTCGCCGCGCTGATCGAGCCGTATCGGCCGATCCGCCTGACGGCGAGAGGTGCCGCATGAACGTGCCGCGCCTGAACCGGCCGCTGGTTCTCGAGACGCCGGTGCGGACCGCCGACGGGGCGGGCGGCTATGTCGGTGGCTGGGCGGCCCTGGGGACGCTGTGGGCGGAGATCCGGCCCGGAACCGGGAGAGAGGCCGCGGGCGTGGCGATCCCGCTGGCGCGCGTGCCGGTGCGGATCGTCGTGCGGGCCGCCCCCTGGGGCGACCCGGCGCGGCCGCGCGCCGAGCAACGGTTCCGCAGCGGCAGCCGCGTGTTCGAAATCTCGGCCGTCACAGAGAGCGATGCCGATGGGCGCTATCTCACCTGCCACGCGACCGAGGAGGTGGCGACGTGAGCTATGGTGCGGCGGCCGCGCTGCAGGCGGCAATCTACGGGCGGCTGACGGGACATGCGGCCCTGACGGACCTGGTGGGCGCCGCGATCTTCGACGCGATCCCGGCGGGGGCGGTGCCCGACCTTTATGTGGCGCTCGGCCCCGAGCGTGCGCGCGACCGATCCGACATGACCGGACGCGGTGCG
>Ga0115567_10003407_pt1 | contig 15659 bp, 19 predicted proteins | sample COGITO_mtgs_1204_2_FD_88679 | JGI IMG/M metagenome (GOLD analysis project Ga0115567, IMG submission 88679) | Pelagic marine microbial communities from North Sea - COGITO_mtgs_120412 | ecosystem: Environmental > Aquatic > Marine > Epipelagic | place: Germany:Helgoland, sampling site Kabeltonne... | reverse complement strand
GGATTTAATGCTTACCGAAGTAGGTTAAAAAGTTTTAAATATGGAATGGATTAGACAAAAATTAGATAAATTTAAAGAACCTTTTAATAAGGGGAATAAATTAGAAAAGTACGCTCCTGCATATAATGCATTAGATACCTTTTTATTTACACCAAATCATACTACCCAAACAGGTGCTCACGTAAGAGATGCAGTAGATTTAAAGAGAACAATGATTACCGTTGTTCTTGCTTTAGTTCCTGCCTTAATCTTTGGTATGTGGAATGGTGGTTACCAATATTTATCTCAAATTCAAACAGAAGTTGGATTTTGGGAAGCATTAGCTCACGGAGCATGGAAAATTCTTCCAATGATTGCGGTTTCTTACGGGGTTGGACTAGGATTAGAATTTGCCTTTGCAGTTATTAGAGGTCATGAGGTTAACGAAGGTTATTTGGTAACCGGACTTTTAATTCCGATGATTATGCCAATAGATATTCCTTTATGGATGGTAGCTATTGCAGTAGTATTTGCAGTAGTAATTGGTAAAGAGGCATTTGGAGGAACTGGAATGAACATTTTAAATCCGGCTTTAACGGCTAGGGTTTTTGCATTCTTTGCATATCCTACCTATATGTCTGGTAACACAGTTTGGGTTAGCGAAGCCAGTAAAGTTGATGGTGTTTCTGGAGAAACAATTTTAGGTACACTTGCTGCAGGTCATGATGTAAATTATAGCTTTTTAGATATGTTTTCAGGGGTTATTCCTGGTTCTATATCAGAAACGTCTACAATATGTATTTTGGCTGGTGCATTAATTTTAATTCTAACAAAAGTTGGAAGTTGGAGAATCATATTTAGTGGTTTTATTGGAGCTGCTGTTATGGCGCTTATTTTCAACTCTCTTCCATCAATGGGATTAGAAGGTAATGGATTAACTAACTTTCCTTGGTACCAACATCTGGTTATTGGAGGTCTAGCATTTGGTATTGTTTTTATGGCAACAGATCCTGTATCTGCTGCACAAACCATGAAGGGTAAATGGATTTATGGATTCTTAATTGGTTTGTTCGCAGTGATGATTAGGGTGTTTAACCCAGCATATCCAGAAGGTATTATGTTGGCGATTCTTTTAATGAATGTATTTGCTCCTGTAATAGATCATTACGTGATAGAATCTCATGTAAAACGCAGAAAGAAAAGATTAGCAAATACAGCGACTCCAATTAAAACAGCAGTATAGTTATGGAAGAAAAATCAGTAAATAAAACAAACAGTAACGGGTATACTTTTATATTCGCCATTATCATGGTGGTTGTAGTTGCCAGTGTACTAGCCTTTGCAGCAACATCATTACAGCCTTTGCAGAATGAGAATGTTAGAAAGGAAAAGATGCAAAATATCTTAGCTACCATCGGGGTGGAAACCGATAGAGATGGAGCAGAAGAATTGTATAATAAGTATATTACAGAAACCATAGCTCTTAAAGAAGATGGTTCTGTAGATGAATCTGCCGATGCTTTTACTGTAGATTTAGCAAAAGAATTGAAAAAGCCTGTAGACAAACAAATTTATCCTTTATATGAGGCTAATGTAGATGGTGAGAAGTATTACATCGTTCCTTTACGAGGTAAAGGTCTTTGGGATGCTATCTGGGGATATGTATCTTTAAAAGATGATGTTAATACTATTAAAGGAGCAGTTTTCGATCATAAAGGAGAAACTCCTGGGTTAGGTGGAGAAATCACTCAAGTTTGGTTTCAACAAAGATTTGCAGATGAAAAGATATTTGATGGTAGCGGTAACCTTATAGGTGTTTCTGTTGTAAAAGGAAACGTTGGTCCATCTAATAAAGATGATAATAAGGTAGATGCTATTTCAGGTGCAACTATTACCGGTAATGGTGTTTCTGATATGATTTCTGAAAGATTGAAACATTACCTTCCTTATTTCAAAAAACAACAAGATATTAAAGTAGCAATGCATTAATTATGGCAAAAGATATCAAATCAGCTTCTGAAGAAAAAGAAGCTAAGAAAAAAGAAATGATTTTGTTCTTGTCTAATTCAGAAGAAAAAGAACATTTTCTTTCTAAGAATAACAGAAAGTTATTAAGCGATCCTTTAAACGATAATAATCCAATTACTGTACAGGTATTAGGTATTTGTTCTGCTTTGGCAATTACGGTTCAATTAGAGCCAGCAATAGTTATGGCAATTGCAGTAATGGTGGTAGTAGCATTTTCTAATGTTATTGTCTCTCTTATGAGAAATTTAATTCCTAACAGAATTAGAATTATCGTTCAGTTAGTAATTGTGGCATCATTGGTAATTTTAGTAGATCAGGTGCTTAAAGCCTACGCTTATGATGTGAGTAAGCAATTATCGGTATTTGTAGGCCTTATTATTACCAACTGTATTGTAATGGGGCGTTTGGAAGCTTTCGCCTTAGGGAATGGAGTTTACAAATCTTTTCTTGATGGTATAGGAAATGGAGCAGGATATGGAGTAATACTTATTATTGTTGCTTTCTTTAGAGAATTGTTAGGTTCTGGTAAGTTGATGGGCTTTGAAATTCTTGGACATAAAGCTGCTACGGCTGCAGAGTCTACAGGGCTTTACGCTATAGGATATGAAAACAACGGTTTAATGTTACTATCTCCAATGGCACTTATTGTAGTGGGGATTATAATCTGGGTACAACGTGCCAATAACCGCAAACTGATTGAACAACATTAATAGCACAACAGCGAAAAAGTAATATAATGGAATATGTAAATTTATTTGTCCGAAGTATTTTTATAGAAAATATGATTTTTGCCTACTTCTTAGGAATGTGTTCCTATTTAGCAGTGTCAAAAACAGTTAAAACAGCTGTTGGTTTAGGTGCAGCGGTAGTATTCGTACTAACCATTACCGTGCCTATCAACTTTTTGTTAGATCAATACCTACTTAAGCCTGGAGCTTTAGCTTGGTTAGATCCTGAATATGCAAGTGTAGATTTAAGTTTCTTAAGTTTTATCATGTTTATAGCAGTAATTGCTTCCATGGTACAGTTGGTAGAGATGATTGTTGAAAAATTTGCACCTGCTCTTTATGGAGCATTGGGTATCTTCCTTCCTCTTATTGCAGTAAACTGTGCAATCTTGGGTGGATCTTTATTCATGCAACAAAAAGATTTTAGTGCTGTTTCTGAAGCTATTACTTATGGTTTAGGAAGTGGAGTGGGATGGTTCTTAGCAATTCTTGCTATTGCAGCAATCCGTGAAAAAATAACCTATTCTAATGTACCAGCACCGTTAAAAGGATTGGGGATAACGTTTATTATCACTGGTTTAATGGCATTAGGTTTCATGAGTTTTATGGGTATTAAATTATAATCGAAAAACAAAAACAATGGCAGTTATAATAGCAAGTGTAGTTGTATTCTTAGCATTAATCTTATTGCTGGTATCTATTCTTTTAGGAGCCAAAGCAAAACTGGTTCCTTCTGGTCCGGTTACTATAAGTGTTAATGGAGAAAAAGAATTAGAAGTTGGTTCTGGAGGAACGTTACTTTCAACATTAGGTGAAAATAAATTGTTCTTACCATCTGCTTGTGGTGGAGGTGGAACATGTCTTCAATGTAAATGTATCGTTCAAGATGGAGGAGGAACTATTCTTCCAACAGAAGAACCTCATTTTACCAGAAAAGAGATCGCTAACGGATGGCGTTTAGGGTGTCAGGTAAAAGTAAAGCAAGACATGAAGATTCAGATTCCAGAAGAAGTTTTTGGAATTAAGAAATGGGAAGCTACGGTTGTAAGAAACTACAATGTTGCCTCTTTTATTAAAGAATTTGTAGTAGAACTTCCTGAAGATATGGATTACAAAGCTGGTGGATATATCCAGATAGAAATCCCTAAATGTGAGGTGAAGTTTGAAGATATGGATATTACTGCTCACCCAGATGAACACCCGGGTGAACCAGAAAAGTTTAAAGATGAGTGGGACAAGTTTAAACTTTGGCCTCTTGTTATGAAAAATAATGAAACCGTAGAGCGTGCATATTCAATGGCTTCTTATCCTGCTGAAGGTAGAGAGGTAATGTTGAATGTTCGTGTAGCTACCCCTCCCTTTGATAGAGCTAAGAATGGTTGGATGGATGTGAATCCTGGAATTGCATCTTCTTATATCTTTTCAAGAAAAAAAGGTGATAAAGTAGTTATTTCTGGACCTTACGGAGAGTTCTTTATCAACGAAAGCGAATCAGAAATGCTTTATGTTGGAGGTGGAGCTGGAATGGCCCCAATGAGATCTCACTTGTATCATTTATTCAGAACCTTAAAAACCGGTAGAAAAGTTACGTATTGGTATGGAGGTCGTTCTAAAAGAGAGTTGTTCTACACAGAACACTTTAGAGCTTTAGAGCGTGATTTCCCTAACTTTAAATTTTACTTGGCATTGTCTGAACCTATGGAAGAAGATAACTGGAAGGTTAAGAAAAGTATTGATGATGAAGGAGATGGATTTGTAGGATTTATTCACCAAGTGGTAATAGATAATTACTTACAATACCACGAAGAACCTGAAGATATAGAATTCTATTTCTGTGGACCGCCATTAATGAACAAGGCCGTTGAAAAAATGACCGATGATTTTGGTGTACCGCCAGAGAATGTAAGATTTGATGATTTTGGAGGGTAATCTCTAAAAATCAATTATAAAAAGAAGCCATCCTTATAAGGGTGGCTTTTTTTTGTAAAGTCAAATAATATTTTAGCATCGATTTTCTTTATTGAAATGCCTTATGTTGTATTTTTGAAGCTGTTATGAAAAACGAATTGAGTAAGCAGGAACTTCACAATTTAGCAATGAATATTGTTGGAGAAGATTTAGAAAAACAAGGATTTGAATTTCTTGGAATTAAGAGTGAACTAAAATCTAATCCGCAGTTTGTTGCATTAAAAAATAAAAAATTACATTTTGTAATTGTTAGGGCAATCACTTATCCAGATAACCCTAAAGAATATGATCCGATGTTTATGAAAAAAATGAAGGAGCATGCTATAAAATTTGAAGCAAGAGCTTTCTATGCAGGCGTTGGATTAGCAAATTCTACGGATTACGAAAAACCGATTACAAAGGAAGAAGATTATATAGTGAACTATGATGGCATACAAGAAATTTAAAATCACCTTTCTGCTCTCAATTGTTGTACTTCTTGTTATAAGTTGTAATAACAATAAAGAAGGAGAACAGGCACTTGAAGGAGCAGCTTTAGGAACAACCTATCATATTAAGTATTTTGGCAATTTAACTCCTGATGTAGCTAATAAAGGATTAGATTCTATATTTGAAGTGATCAATAAATCTATGAGTACCTACCAAGCAGATTCCGATATTTCTAAAATTAATGCTGGAGATTCATCTGTTGTGGTAGATCAAAATTTTCAGGAGGTATTTAATGCTTCTAAGGAGATCTATAAGGAGAGCAAAGGATATTTTGATCCAACAGTTGGAAATCTAGTTAATGCTTATGGATTTGGTCCAGATCACACCTTAGATAGCATTAACCAAGTTGAAATAGATTCTATGTTGCAATATGTTGGTTTCAACAAGCTTAAATTAACTTCAGAAAATAGAATTCAAAAAGAAAAACCGCAGATTTTCTTAGATTTTAATGCGATTGCAAAAGGTTATACTATAGATGTGATTGCACGTTACTTAGATTCCAAAAAGATTAATAATTATTTAATTGAATTGGGAGGGGAGTTAGTAGCAAAAGGTATGAATAGCTCTAATGATAGCGCATGGGTTGTTGGAATTGATGATCCATTACAACAGGAAGACACTAGAACTTTAAAAGCAACTTTATCGCTTCATAATAGAGCTATGGCTACCTCAGGAAATTATAGAAAGTTTAGAATAGATCCAAAGACAGGACAGCGTTTTGTGCATACAATAAATCCTATTTCGGGAATGTCTGAAAAAAGCAATCTATTGAGTGCTTCAGTATTAGCCAAAAACTGTACGTTGGCAGATGGATATGCTACTGCTTTTATGGCTTTAGGCTTAGATAGATCTAAGGAAATGCTTGAAAATTTGAATAATATCGATGTATATTTAATATATGCTGAAGAGAATGGAGATGTGCAAATTTATACCTCTTCTGGCTTTGATGACGCTTTGCTGAAGGAATAGAAAATATCTTATTTAGAGCAAACAGGAATTATTTCTCCTTCTGCGATACGATACTTGTCAATTTCAGCTTCGCTTAATTTTGTAGTGTAATCAACTTCTTCTACGTTAAACCCTATGCTTCTTAGTTTATTAAAATAGTCTCTTCCATAAACTCGTACATGATCATATTGCCCAAAGATCTTGGCTCGTTCTTTAGGATCTGTAATGGTATCATCATGAAACGTTGTGGCCCGATCTAATTCTTGTGGAATTTGAAGTATAGCAATACCACCGGGTTTTAAAACTCGATATAATTCTTGCATCGCTTTGGTATCATCCGGAATATGTTCTAAAACATGATTGCAAAGAATAAAATCATATTCATTCTCTTTAAAAGGAAGATTACAAATATCTGCTTTCACATCTGCCAGAGGCGAGTTAAGATCTGTAGTGGTGTATTCAAGATTCTTCAGCTTTCTAAAACGCTTATAGAAAGCTTGCTCTGGAGCAAAATGTAAAACTTTAATATTGTCCTTAAAGAAGGAAGTTTCGTGTTTTAAATAGAGCCATAAAAGCCTGTGGCGTTCTAAGGAAAGAGTAGAAGGTGATAAAACATTTTCTCTTTGATTTTCATATACATACGGAAGAAATTTTTTAAAAGATCTCCCGTCTATTGGATCTTGATATCGATCTCCTTTTAATGCAAGCTGAAGAATTGGTTTGGCCAAGTAACTAAGTCTAATAAGAACTGGCCTTGGTATAGTGTTAAGGGTTAATTTAAATATGTTGCGTATCATCATACTTCAATATCACCCCAATTTTCTCCAGATTTTATTCTGTATAGTTGCATTTCTGAAACTCCAAATTGTTTGGCAAGAACTCTAATTCTTGTTTTTCTATTCGGATCTAACAACTTCTTCTTTAATATAACTGCTTGTGCATACGAAAGTTTAGAATAAGAAGTAATCTTTCTCAGCTTACGTTTTACTTTAGTTTCTTTAACATTAGGGTTACCATATTGATGTTGCACCCACTCATCTTTTGTTGCCCAACCTAAATTAGAAACTTGATTGTCATGTTTTTTATAATTCATATGAATTACAAATTCTTGATTTTCTTTACGTTCCAAAAATAATTCAGCAACTATTCTATGAAAATAATAGTTTTTCTTTTTTCCATCTTTTAAGTTCACTACAAAAGATAGGTATCCCGCTGTTCTACCACCATTAAGTAATTCTCCCTCAGGATTCTTAACAAAGCTAATTACACGTCCGTAGTTGGAAATTTTGTACACAAATCTATCTTGCCAGATATCTTTATGACATGTTTTCCACTGTTCTTGTCTGAAATTCTTAATCATATATTTTAGACCTAAATGGTTCCTCCTCTGTGCTTACAATTCCCAAAGCGTCATAAATGTATTTAAAAGTAGAAAGTAACTCAGGTTTTCCATCTACAATTGCAACATCGTGTTCAAAATGAGCACTTGGCTTATTATCTGCGGTTAATATGGTCCAACCATCTTTTAGTTGGTTAATTCTTTTAGTGCCAAGGTTAATCATAGGTTCTATTGCTACAACCATCCCTTCAACCAATTTTTTCCCTCGACCTCTTTGGCCATAATTTGGCATTTCAGGATCTTCATGCATTTTCTTGCCAAGTCCGTGACCAACGAGTTCTCTCACTACTCCGTAACCTCGGTCTTCGCAATATTTTTGGATCGCATATCCAACATCACCAACCCTATTTCCAACTTTTAATTCAGAAATCCCTGCGTATAGCGATTCTTTGGTAACTTTTAAAAGTTCTTTTGTTTCTTCAGCAATTTCACCTACGCCAAATGTGTAAGCATGGTCTCCATAATAATCGTTCTTTACAGCACCACAGTCTATGGAGATTATGTCGCCTTCTATTAACGGCTTATTATTAGGAATACCGTGCACTACTTGTGCGTTCGGGCTCATACAAAGTGTATTAGGGAAATCGTACATTCCTAAGAATCCAGGAATAGCATTTTGTTCTCTAATAAACTCTTCAGCCATTTTATCAAGTTGGAGCGTAGTAACTCCAGGTTTGATTTCTGAAGCTAACATTCCTAATGTTTTAGAAACCACTAAGGCGCTTTCGCGCATCAATTCAATTTCTTCTCTTGATTTGGTAATAATCATATTTTAGGTTTTAAAAAGCTAAAAACTCCTTTGCTGGATTTCTGCTTTTTATTTTTTAATTTTTTACTTTGATAAGTTGCCTCTTTACCTAAAGTTTGGTAGATCTCTCCCCAGCCAACTAAACCGCCTATATTTCTATCATCTATAAAAATATCTGCCTGTATTTTTCGGCTCTGAGACTCGTCAAAAATTTCTTCAGGATAACTTTTATTTACAGCATAAAAGTTGATTCCATTCTTTTTGCAGAATTCAACAGCATTATCTAATTCTTTACCAGATCTATAAGTCCATAGAATTAAAAGATGCCCTTCTTCCTGAAGTTTTTTTAAACTTTCTATGGCGAACATCATCGGTTTGCCAATTTGAGGATATTTGTTCTCTACAATAGTACCGTCAAAATCTACGGCAATGGTCAAAACGTTTAACATAGTTCCAAAATTACTAAGAAAATTGTTACTATTTGTAAGTGAAAAGGTATAACTGTTTTATTGTGCGTAAGAGTTGCTGTATTCCTCTCCGCTAACAATTTTTGCGATATCTTCTTCTATAGATTCTTTAGGATATTCAACAAATCGATTTACTTCTTTTCCATCTTTTAGGAAGATGATAGTTGGAACTCTTTTCACATTCCATTGCTCTTCTGTTTTACCTTTAGTTGTTTTGCTGTGATCTACACCATAAATGGTAAGCTTATCTAAATCATAACCTGCTTTATCTAAGATCTTAAAAAGTTTTGGAGTTTCTCTACGGCTATCTGGACACCATGTTCCCATATAAGCTACAATTTCGTAGTTAGATATGTTATTTTTAATGGTTTCCATTGCTTCTTCTTTCGGAGATAATTTGTCATATCCACTATTGAACCAATTAGCAAATGGCTCTTTTTGAAGATCTTCTTTACTAAATTCACCTAATAACATTCCATTTTGAATTTCAGGAGTTGGTTTTTCTTTAGCAGTTACTTCTGCTTGCTCTTTTTGAGATTTAGTAGTTTCATTAGTATTCCCACAAGAAGTAAGTAGTGAGAAAAATATTGCAGCAATTGTGATTTTCATAAAATTTAGATTAAAGATTTTTGAGTCATTAATTCGGGTTTAGTGATCCCCATCAGTTCCAAGATAGTCGGTGCTATATCTCCTAACTTACCATCTTTTATAGATTTAATGTCTTTGTCTACTAATATAAAGGGTACAGGATTCGTAGTATGTGAGGTATTTGGTGATCCGTCTGAATTTTGCATGACTTCACTATTACCATGATCTGCTATTACAAGTACGCTATAGTCATTTTCCACAGCAGCTTCAATAACATCTTTAGCACATTCATCTACAACTTCACATGCTTTAATTGCTGCTTTCATTACTCCGGTATGACCAACCATATCTGGATTAGCAAAATTTAAACATATAAAATCTGGTTTCCCTGAATTGATTTCAGGAATAATTTTATCTCTTATTTCATAAGCGCTCATTTCTGGCTGAAGATCATACGTAGCAACTTTGGGAGAGTTGGCCATAATTCTTTTTTCTCCTTTAAAAGGCTTTTCTCTTCCTCCGCTAAAGAAGAAGGTTACATGAGGGTACTTTTCTGTTTCTGCTATTCTAATTTGAGATTTTCCGGTATATTCTAAAACCTCTCCAAGCGTAGTTTTAATGTTTTCTTTTTTGAATACAACGTTGATGTTCTTAAATGTGTCGTCATACTTAGTTAAGGTAACAAAGTATAAAGGCATTGTTTTCATATCATATTCCGGATAGTTTTCTTGAGTAAGAACTTCTGTTAACTGTCTACCTCTATCTGTTCTAAAATTGAAAAAGATCACCACTTCATCATCTTTTAAAGTAGCTACTGGATTACCTTCTTTATCTGTAAGAACTATTGGCTCTATAAATTCATCTGTTACCTCATTATCGTAACTTTTTTGAATAGCAGCTGTAGCATCTTGAGATTTTTCACCTTCACCTTTCACAATAAGGTCATAAGCTTTCTTAACTCGCTCCCATCGCTTATCCCTATCCATAGCAAAATACCTACCTATTACGGTAGCTAGTTTTCCATTAGATTTTTCTAAATGTTCTTCTAATTCTGCTATAAAACCTTTACCAGATTTTGGATCTACATCTCTACCATCGGTAAAAGCATGAACGTACTTTTCTTTTACTCCAAATTTATCGGCAGCGGTTAAAAGTCCTTTTAAATGATTGATGTGAGAATGAACACCTCCATCACTCACCAACCCCATAAAGTGTATAGGCTTATTATTAGTTTTTGCATAATCAAAAGCCTGTTCTAAAACAGGTTCTTCAATTAAACTATTATTTGTAACAGCTAAATTTATTTTTGCAAGATCTTGATATACGATTCTACCTGCTCCCAAATTCATGTGCCCAACTTCACTGTTTCCCATTTGGCCTTCCGGAAGTCCAACGTTCATTCCGTGAGTTAATAACTGGCCGTTTGGATAATTCTTTAGTAAAGAGTCGAAGAAGGGTGTATTAGCTTGAGCAACTGCAGATACTTTAGGATCTTGAGTAACGCCCCAGCCATCCAATATCATTAGGATTACTTTTTTATTCATTGTAAGAAATTATATAATTGGTAAAGATAAAACTAAAAATTGCTGCAGTAAATCTGAGCTTATTAATGTTTTACTAAAATATAACGTTTAGGTGGACTATCTGCCTTTTATCGTGCATTTCAACGATCATTTAAATTTGAAACAAATAAGCTTTTACTAAAAAATTGAAATTTAAGGTTGAAATGTTAAAATTTAAGAACTTATTTCTGTAAAATAATTCTTAAAAAAATGATCCCATCATTATACTATAATTGAAATTAAAGCGTTTTGATATAAGATTGCTTATTTTAACAAAATGATATATAACTGAAAATCAGATTTTTATAGTTTTATAATGTTAAAAAATTAACTTATCTATAGATTTAGAGAATTTAGATCGATTTTTTTGTAAGTTGGTATTCTCTTTGCAATAAATTAACATATTAATCTTAAATACCTCGAATTATATGACCTACAAAATCTTGACTGTATTTGCATTCTTAACAACTTCTTTCGCATTTACAACCTTAGACGGCCATAATAACCCAAATGCCAATATCACCACAACCATAATTACTAAACCTGCAGCAAAGTTGACATTTGATGAAAAGATTCATCAGATCTATGATGACTTTGTGGAAAAAAATACCAGCGTTCCAAATTTAGAAAGTTTTAAATACGGAATGATGGGGTATTCTAAATTAGAAGATAAGTCTTTAGTAAAAAAAGAGATCTTAACAATTATAGATTTTACCTTGTCTTCTAAAGAAAAAAGAATGTGGGTTTTAGATATGAAAAATCATACCGTACTTTATAATACGCTTGTGGCTCATGGGAAGAATACAGGAGGAGAATTTGCAAGTAAATTTTCTAATACAGTAAATTCTCTGCAAAGCTCTCTTGGGTTTTATGTTACAGGTGAAACCTACTTCGGAAAAAATGGATTATCAATGTTTATTGACGGGCAAGAGTCTAAATTTAATTCTAATGCTAGAGATAGATATGTAGTTGTTCATGGAGCAGACTATGCTACTAAAGATTTTGTGAATAGAGTAGGGAGATTAGGAAGAAGCTATGGCTGTCCTGCAGTTCCTGCTGGTTTAACCAAAGATATTATAGAAACTATTAAAGATAGATCTGTATTGTTTATCTATTCTGCAGATAAAAATTACAATGCGAATTCAACAATGATCAAAGCCTAAGGGGTTGCTTTTAAGGCTTTTAAAATAGCCTGATCATTGTTATAAATGTCTTGTGTAAAATGGGTTTTTCCATTCTCTTGCCAAGCTGTCCAATAAAAAATATAGATTTTTAAGGGTTTTGATAGATTGATGTATCGTGTTTTTCCTGATTCTAAAAGTTCGTCTATTTTATCTGAATTGTAAGCTTTTTGATCGCTCACCAAAAGTTTAGCTAATTTTACAGCACCCTCAACTCTAACACAACCAGAGCTGTGTGAACGTGAATTATTTTCAAACAAAGCTTTTGAATTTGTGTCATGTAGATAGATCAAATGTTTATTGGGAAAATTTATTTTTACTTGGCCTAACGGGTTAGCACTTCCAGGATCTTGCTTAAATTGATAGGTATACACTTCTTTAGAATTCCAATTTATAGTAGATGGGTCTAATTTTTCACCATTTCGTGAAAAAACAATTAAATGTTTTTTACTTATATAATTTGAATTTTTTCGTGCTCCGGGAATTACATCTTTAGATTTTATCGTGGGTGGAATATACCATGATGGATTTAAAACTATATTTTCAATTTCATCTTCAAATACAGGTGTCTCCCGAGCAGGTGAGCCAACTACAACTTTATGCTCTTCTTTAAGCTTGCCATTCAAGATTAACTCTAACTTAAAATTAGCAACATTTATTAAAATATAATTTTCTCCAAGATCTCTTGGGTACCATCTCCAACGTTCTAAATTTGCCTGAATTACATCATACCAATCGTTAGGAGTCATATTTAAAGTAGCAATGGTAGCATCTCCTATAATTCCATCTATCATTAATCCATGCTCCTGTTGTAAGTCTTTTATAGCCTGCTGGGTAGTTTCAGAATTTATCTTAGAAGTGTCTCTTACTTTTAAATATCCTAATTGATACAACCTGTTATTAATAGCTGGAATACGAAGGTCGCTATGATCTGGTTTGATCATTTTTCCGGAAGGGATCTTTTCAAATGTTGAAACGTTTGCAGCAATGCGCTTACGCTCTTCTTTTGCAGCATTAATTAGTTGATGATAAATAGGGTTTTTAGGTCTTAATTCTTTTAAAACTACCTCTAAATCGTTTTCAATAATTGCTTGTTGTAAGAGTTGTGTTATGGAAACACCTTTTCTCTTGAGATCCCATATTTCGTGAATCTTTTTCGGATTGGTTTTTCCAAGCCAAAGTTGTTTTCCAAATTTCAGAAAAGAATCTGTCAGTAAAATATCTAAGTTACTTAATTCTTCTGAAGATAGATTTTCTAAATTTTCACTTAGCGTTGTTATTTCTTCTTCATGATAATCTTTAAAAAAGAAGCCTTGTAATTCAGAATTTTTGAGAGTATCTAAAAATGAATTTCTTACGCTAGAATTCTCCCAAGCAGGCTTATTTTCTCTTAATTTATAGAAAGATTGCAATGAATCTTTTTCAAAGAATAAAGTGCTGTCTTTCTCGATTAAGATTTTTTCAATTAGATCGGAAGTTCCCATAACAACATGCTTTGGAGTCGTTGTTTCGTGAATAGGTTCCGTCTTATTATTAGCTGCTTCGTTCTTGCAGGATAGTGTAGATAGTAAGAAAAAAGCTAATAATCCTTTTATTAAAAACCCTCTAAAACTCATATATATATAGTGGGTAGGCATAGCTTTAAATTTTAATGATCTCCCAAGCGTTTATACATAACTACATGTTTGCAAACTCCGGGGATGTCAAATTCTTTTCCTTTAGTCGCATATTCAAATTTACGATAGAATTCTATAGCTTGTACTCGAGCGTTAAACCATAATAAGGTATCTGGATGGGTGTTGATTTTAATTTCTCCTTCCATTAAAAGTTGTGCTCCTAAACCTTTTTGTTTAAAGTCTTGTGCAATTGCCATTCCGCGTAATTGAAATTGGTTTTTGGGAGAAAATAAGGGGTTGCTATTTTTCATAAAACTTGCAACCCCTGTTAATTTATTTTGAACAAATACTCCTAAATGAATGGTATCTCCAGCGAAATCGCCATCAAACTGACATTCTTTAATAGGTTTTCCAGGCCTTAAAACTTCTCGACGAAGATTAAAAGTATCTTCAGCTGAAATCTCTCGAACTTTTATGTTTTCATTCAAAGAAATAGTCATCTTTAACTGACTCTTACTTCTTGGTACGCTTTGTTGTCGTTGAATTGCTGTTCAGCAAATGGACAAACTGGATCTATCTTTAAATCATTCTCCTTGGCATAAGAAACGCTTTTTTCCACCAATTTAGATGCTAAACCTTTCCCTTTTAATGCTTCTCGAGTTTCAGTATGGTTAATTACCATGATTCCGTTATCTTCAAGAGAATAAGTAAGTTCAGAAGTAATGCCATCTCCATCTTCCATGAAGAACATTCCTTGTCCATCTGTTTCTTTATGATTGATCTTATTGCTCATAATTATTGTTTGAAAATTCCGTCAACAATTCCGTAGTCTACAGATTCTTGAGCATCCATCCAATAATCTCTATTAAAATCTTTTAAGACTTTTTCAATTTTCTGTCCACAGTTTTCTGAAAGAATTTGAGCGCTAATGTCACGAATCTTTAAGATTTCTGCTGCTTGAATTTCTATGTTAGAAGCTTGCCCTCTTGCTCCACCGCTTGGCTGATGAATCATTACTTTAGCTAGTGGCTGAATAAATCTTCTTCCTTTGGTTCCTCCTGAAAGTAGGATAGATCCCATAGAAGCTGCTAAACCAGAACAGATTGTAGAAATTGGACTTTTTAAAGATTTCATGGTGTCATACATCGCAAAACCATCTGTTACAAAGCCTCCTGGACTGTTTATGAATAACTGAATTTCTTCATTAGAAACAGAATCAAGATATAAAAGGTGGTCTATTACGTGTTTTGCAGTTTTACCATCTACTTGCCCCCAAAGAAAAACTTTTCGTTGCTCTAAAAAATTTGCATCTATAAGGTCTTGTATTTTTCCTGGTTTATTTTTCATAGGTGTCTTTATTCTAATTATTATCAATAGCTAAAATTATGACTATTTTCGCAGAAAACGGTAGGATGGAATTGGCATTTAACAAGATTTTAAAAAACCAATTAGATTTGGTACTCCCATTTATTCAGAAATTAGGTGAATATCAAGTAGATGAAGTAGTTTTAAGATCAAGGTTTGAGGAGATGTTCGATCAAAATTATGAGTGTTTTGGAATCTATTTAGATCATGAATTGGTTGGGGTTTTCGGACTTTGGTTTATGACACGCCATTATTGCGGAAAATCGTGCGAAGTTGACCATGTTTTTATCAATCCAGAGTTGCAAAATTCAGGAATTGGTAAAAAACTCTTCCATTTTATCTTCGAATATGCAAAAGAGAAGCATTGCGAAACCACGGAGTTAAACTCTTATGTTCAGAACTTTAGATCTCATAAATTTTATATGAATCTGGATTATGTAATTAAAGGCTATCATTTTTTAAAAAAGCTGTAATTTTTTTTGGAAATTGGAAATTTTAAGGATTATATTTGCAGAGTCTTGCGAAAGTAGCTCAGTTGGTAGAGCGTCAGCCTTCCAAGCTGAATGTCGCCGGTTCGAACCCGGTCTTTCGCT
>Ga0115567_10003402_pt1 | contig 15671 bp, 23 predicted proteins | sample COGITO_mtgs_1204_2_FD_88679 | JGI IMG/M metagenome (GOLD analysis project Ga0115567, IMG submission 88679) | Pelagic marine microbial communities from North Sea - COGITO_mtgs_120412 | ecosystem: Environmental > Aquatic > Marine > Epipelagic | place: Germany:Helgoland, sampling site Kabeltonne... | reverse complement strand
GGGGGAGGGGGGCGGGGGGGGGGGGGGGGGGGGGGGGGGGGGGCGAGGGGGGGGGGGGGACCTGGGAGAACATCTCCGCGTCCTCGAGGAGGGACACCATGGAGGAGACGCCGTAGGCGCGGCAGGCTTTGACGCGGATGACCACGTCCATGAGCTGCTGGCGGAGCTGCGCGCCGTTGGAGACGCCCGGCTGGCGCGCGAGGTTGCAGAGCTGTGCGATGTACCACTCGAAGTTGGTCACCGCCGCGTAGCTGTTGGCGGACGCGACTTCGATGATCTTGGAAACGAGGTCGCGCCGGAACGGGCCCTCCGACTTCTCCACGTGGTCCATGAGCACGCGCGTGATGTCCGCGAGGTTCTTCTTGGTCACCATCCCCGAGACGAGGTCGAGCGCGCGGTGGCGGATCGTGAGGTCCTCGTCGTTGAGACACCCGAGGATCATGCTCTTGTGCTCCGCGACGACGCGCGGGTGCACCTTCATGAAGTTGGACATGGCGAGCAGCCCTAGGTACTTGAGGTTCTGGTCCTCGTCCTCCACGAAGCCCTTGAGTTTTTCCATCGACAGCTACGCGCGAGGGACGCGGCGTGTCCGATTAGTACGGGGTAAGGGACGCGGCGTGTCCACTTAGTACGAGGGGGGGGGGGCATCGACAGCTACGCGCGGCGCCAAACGGCGCGGTTACCCGTGCGCAGCGCGCGCGCGCTTCCCCGAAGCGCCGCCGTGTGGCGGCGGGGCAAACGGCGCGGGGCGTCGGGGCAGGGCGCACCTGGACGATCGGGAGGTGCGGCGTCATGCCGACCGAGACGGTGTGAATCGCCTCGTAGAGCAGCGACTTGGCCGGCGTGGTGTTGATGAGCTGCGTGAGCGGCTCGACTAGCTTCTTCCCGAGGCGCGGCTCGAGCGGGCAGAGCGCGCCGAGGAGCTTCACGATCTTGATGAGCATCCAGTTGTTGGCGGTGTGCGTGAGCAGGCGGAAGAAGAGCGGCGCGAGCGCCAGGTAGTTCTGCGGGTTCTTGCGTGCAAGCTCGCAGATCACATTCACAGCGCACGAGACCGCCGAGCTGTCGCGGTCCTCGAGCTTCTCCTTGAGCTTCGGGAATGAAGGGCGGAGCGCGTCAGGGAACTTGAGAAAGATCTGCGCGAGAGGGCGGCGTCGAGCGTCAGCCTCCTCCTGGCCCGCCCCCCTCAGGAGTGCTGTGCGGCATCTCTCTGCCCGCGCCACACTGCCGATACAGCATTGCACGCGCCTGCAGAGCCTGCAGGAAGAGGGCTTCGAGGGCAGCATTCTTTTATTTTTGGCGGGTCTGGGAGGCACCTTGTAGAGCACGAGGACGGCCTTCTTGCGCACGTACGCGCGGTTCGAGTTCATGAGCGCCACCACGTCGGCCACGAGATCACGGGCCAGATCCGCCTGCGACACGAGACGTGTCCAATTAGTACGGAGGGATGGACGAGACGTGTCCACTTTGTACGGGGGGGGGATGGAGGCCAGCGGGGCAGAGCCGCGCCGTCAGCTGTCGCGCAGGCGGCTGTCGCGCGGGGCGCGGGGCGCGGGGCGCGGCGGGGGGCTGCCGGGCGCGGACCGTGCAGATGTTGGCGAGGCAGTTGATGGCGAGCCCGACCTCGTAGCCGTTCGAGGACCCGAAGTCCTTCTTGAACATGTTTGTGCAGAGGAGCACGACCTCGGTCTCGTCGTTGTAGGAGACGGACGCGCCGAGGTACCCGATGCGCTTCTGCGCGAACCCCGGCGAGGACATGACCTCGACAATGTGGAAGGCTGCCCAGGACATGTCGTACCCGAGCATTTGCAGGTAGGTAAGCTTCAGAACCGCCGTCGCCTTGATCTGATGACTTTTGTTGCTTCCCGCCAGCTCATCCTGTTCAGGCACGTCCCCTCACTCAGCCTCACAAGTTCATCCGAAGCGCTGGAGGGTGGTGCGATATGGTTGGGTGCTGCGTGGGCTGCAGTCATGAGGGAAAGGTGCAGCAGCTGGGAGCAGGGGAGGCAAAAACTGGCGCACAAATGGCACGAGAAGCGCCTGTTCAAGCACAGGATAGCCGACACTGGGCAAGGGTCCGCGGACCGCACGATCGCCAGCACACGGTCATACGGAGGACAGCAACGGGATTTCACCCGCCCCCCCGCGCACTGAAAAAGTGGGTTTGCTCGGGGAACAAAGTATGCAGTGGTTGAAAGGCTACGTAATCCGCCTGCAAGTTCCCCTGGAGGGAGATGGCGCGCTGCTACGCGGCATGAGGGCTGGGGACGAACCTTGATCTCGGCAATGCACTTGCTCACGAACTCGGCCTCGCGACGCTTGTTGGAGCGTAGCCCCTTCACGAGGTCCGAGAGGGTTTTCTCGAACATGGTGGAGCCGCGTCGGAACGAGCACTCCTACAGCTCCGTGCGTCCTCGCGGAGCTGCTCCTGCCCGACTGCCAGCAGCGCCGCACGCCACACGACAGCGGTACCCCGGCTACGCGCCGCCCACGACGACCCACCCGTCTCAAGCGGAGTGGATTCCGGCGCTTCCCTGATCAAGGGACGCGTCAAGGGGCTGATCAGTCACACCCACCCTGTGCCAAACCTGACAGCGGGCGCAGCGGGCCTCCTCCCCAGCAGTGCGGTGACGTAGTCTCTGGATTCCCTCAGACCGGAGTTGTCTAAAGTTTTCGGACCCAGTTTCGCCTGGAATTAGGGTGGGTCGGTCAGCAGGCTCCAAGGGCCTCGAGTGGCAGTTTTGCTCCCGAATTTTTAGTCGTGTTCCGGACCGCAGTGCTGGGGTGTGCGCAGATTTCCCTCGACGGGATTCTTGGGCAGGCGCGCCGCGCCGTTGCTCACTTGGGGTTCAGCCGCCCGCAGCGAATATTGTTTCTGCGAGCCCTGGCGTCGCTGACTCGTGTGCTCGTCGCGTGCTTCTCCGTCGTGGTGTTGCACCTCTGTCGCCCAGATCTGTACCAGCCGGAATTCGCTCCCAGTTGCTGCCTCGAAGGGCTGGCCTCTGTTCTTCGACAGGATGTCCATGGGCGACAGGATCCAGGATATCATCAGTGCGCATCCCCGCGAGGTCATGCACCTTCATTTTCACTTGGCAGCATAGCATCTGGTATCTCCTGGTGCCATCGTGCTGCGCTGTCCATCAGGGAGGATTTCGGTGTCTGTTGTGAGACCCAGCGTGGGTGCTTCGTGCTCAGCGTTTTGCACGGTGCGGTTGCTTGTCTGTGTACCGTGTTACCGCATCTGATCAATGCTACGCGTGGAGTCGCCCTAGTGCGTTGCTTTCTTCATGGCTCCTCACAGGATCCTTGCGTCATTGCGTCCCCATGACCTTGCTAATGCCCACTAACCGCGCGGTGCAGCAAGCGCACACACTGTACTGAAAGTTGAAATCGTTTGGTTGCAGTTTACCGCGATGTGCAAGGCGGTTGAACCGCTTCTCCGTCCGGAGAAGCCGAGTGTAATCGGGGCAGGACCACACCGTGACGTGACGACCCGCCCTCGCCCCCCCAGTGTTGACTGAGCGCCACACCCTGCGCACCTCACAAACTCCGCGCTCGCATAAATGAGAGCTTCGCGGCCTTCTCTGCGTGCCCGCCGCTTGAAGATACTAACTCATGCTGTTGGCAATGCAGACGTGGTTGGTCCGCTTCCTGATCGGCTTCAAGTGGGATGTGAAGGTCGCCGCAGAAAAGTTCACTGCGATGGTTTCTCTCCACCCACGAGCTGTCAGCTTTGCGCCTTCGCAGCATGCGGGTGACGTGTTCTGTGCTGAGCGCTCTGCAGGCGGCGTTCCGAGAGCGCATGGGCCTCGATCACGTCCGACGTCGCATGGAAGAGGGCCTCCATCCGGAGCAGTGCGCCCCCTCCCCGACTCATCTTCTAGCTCGCACAGTGAAGCGCGTCTCTTTGACAGCACGGCCTGTTGTCGACCGCGAATGGTGGAGATGTTGCCTGAAAGGAGCTTGTGCGAAATATGCGTGCGCAGCTGGCCAGGCTACAATGAGCACCACCGCAACTACCATTGCACGGTCTGCCTCGCAACGAGCCGCGCTCGCGATGGCAGGTGCGTCTTGAAATGGTGTCGACTGAAATTGTGCCGCTTCGCGTCACACTCCGTTCGCCGAGTCAGCAATCTCGGCGAACACAGCTGAGCAGGAAAGTGAGGGAGAGTACTGGTTGTGTGCCACATCCAAACCTCGAAGCATGATGTGCTGTTGATTAATGAGGTCCTTCGCCGGCAGCCCAGTGAACATCGAGTGCACCCCAAAATTCAACGTGGACGCTTTGATCCAGATTCCGGAGCACATCCAGGGTGAGCGCTCCTATACTTGTGCTGCCGCGGGCCAGCTGAAATTCTCATTCCAAACGAAGATCTCCTCTCAAACTTAAAAATCGTCCGCAGACTTGTACATATGCCACAATCTCGAGTACCACGCCTTTCTTCTGGACGAGCTCACGCGAAAGGCGCTCTCCTCGCCCTATTGATTCGTTGCGACCCGCGGTGCCCTGCGTCGAGTTGCATTACAATTCCTCCGCTGCTTTTCGCAGCTCGCATCGTGTTTGGTTTTTGTTTTTGTGATTACTCTCTTTCTGTGATGCGGCGTCTCATTTTCTGTTGGTGCAGACCGGACGGCTCAGCGGCTTCGTAAAGGTCATGGACCTTACTGGCGTTACTCTTGGACAGGTTTCCCTCCGCGCCAAGCCACGTACCCTTGGCAAGGCTCCGGGGATCGCTCTCCGCGAAGCAGGCCTGCCTAAGCGTCTCCTGTGAAAATGGCTGGCAAATTCCACTTAAATCTGTCCGTCGGTGCACTGGGCAGACCCTGACCGACCTCCGTGCGGCTTGGCAGATCAAATACGTGCGCAAGTGGCAGACCAACACGACAAAGCGGCGCGAGCGTCTTCACGTTGATGTCGGCCTCCCCGTCCGCTTGTGCGCCGCTGCTGTCGCCTGTAGTGCGGCACTGCGCTGCGAGCACCGGGCTCGCCCACCATGTGCAAGACACCCACCTTGACAGCGCGTTTGGGCTGCAGGTCATGGAGTGCTATCCTGAGCTGTTTTCGAAGGTGCTGGTGCTGAACGCACCATCATTCTTCTCGGCGATTTGGCGTCTCATCAAGCCCTTCATTCCGCCCCGCACCGCTGAAAAGGTGGCCTACCCCGTGGGCCGGGTCTACAGCGGAGCGCGAGGGACCCCGCGGCTTGATCGGCGCCCCGTGCTGAACGCCAGAACCTTGCCGCTGCGCAGGTTGCAGTCATCTCGAACCGCAACAAGAGCACCGAGGCGCTTTTGACACACCTGGACGCCTCCGTGCTTCCGCGCTTCCTCGGCGGGCAGGATAGTCCCGAAGTGGGCCCAACTAACAACCTCCGCGAGCTCCGCGGGGCCGCGCGGTCGGAACGGAGCCCGCATGCAGCGCCTGGTGCAAGGGCCCTTGCAACCCAGGGTGCTGACCACGGGACCCTCGAGCGGTGCTGCAGTTCGATGGGGAGTGGCGCATGCTTGCCGTCGAGCAGCTGCCGGCCTTCTTTGGTAGCGGCAGCGGCCAGCCTTCCTCACCGGGAATGGCGTCAGGCGTACCGCTTTCGCCGTCGCTGCTCAAGAGCAATGGGCACTGGGCACAGACGGTGCCCACCATCCCACTCCTCCCTTGGGCCCCCAGCGATCGTGCATGACATGTTGGGGGGTGGGTTGCGCGCAGCCATCACAGGGAGGGGCGATTCGCGTGCCGTCGCTGGAGGCGGGTCGTGTCTCGCTGGAGGCAGGCCGCTCGTCCACTGACAGAGTTCCAACTGGCGGCGCAAACGGCCCGGCCGCAGGGGACCGTATGCACTTTTCGCCGCCGCGCCATTCGGTGCATCATCACCATGCGCACGCGGCAAGCGCTCACGGGTCAGGCGGCGGGCACGTGGTGCGCGTGCCGTCGAGTGGAGGGTACCTGGCGGGGGCATTTCGAACCCACGAGCACAAGTAGATAGAGTGAGGAAACGCTCGGGGCTAGGAGACAGTGGGAGGGGTGCGGAACGATATGTTCCGAAACAGATCCAACAATGAAACATTTGTGCGGACACTCGGCTGGGTTGCTGCTACTCTTGTTCGCAGCTCCGGGAGTTTCAACCCCTAAACCCATATCTAAATTTCAACCCTAAATTTCAACCAAATTTGATCGGGTTGGGTGATCCGAAGGGCCACTGACGGCTCATAAAACTCGAATCGTCACACCGACAGATCTTCACATCAAAGTGAGTCCTCCGTGGCACGACCCTGTGTGCGTGGCGAGCTCCGGCCGGGATCCCCGGCCGAAGCGCTATGAGCTGTGCTTTCATGAGTTGTTGCGTCTCTGCGGACATGAACGCCAGCGCACCGAATGCCGTTGCGCGATTTCTGACCGGTTCACCCTCTCCTGTGCAGATGCTCGCTAAGCTTTTCGACCTCGAGGACTACGCCGGTACCTACCGCGAGACCCGCAACGCCTACCTCAAGGCCGCCAACCAGCTCAAGCTGGCCACCGGCCCGTACAAGGCGGCGCGTGACGCGTACGTCGCGGCCACCGCGACCTACACCAAGTCCCTCTACGAGTAAGCGTTCCGCTACCTGCAGAGGCAGACTGCGCGTCGCCGGTGGATCACCAAACGTGCGGCAAGCAATCTGCTTGGTCGGCTGTTCTTTTTCGTTAAGTCGTAAAGTTCTGCCCTAATTCGGTGATCCGTGTCTGCATGCGGGTCTGCTACTGACACTTGTAGAACAAGACCGATGTGCCACGTCACACGTTCACATCTCACTTTGCCTTGTTGTCATGGCTCGCCATGATTCGTACTCGCGACGGTGTTCACACATATCCGTTATAGCATTGTAATACATCCTGGAACACGTCCGTGCTACAATACTACTCTGCACCTGCCGCATCGACTGCGCCCGGGCGATTCTGGGTGTGCAAGGTGATCGCAAGACATGTCACCAGTTCACAGCGTAATCCTCACTACTCCTGGCATCCTTCATGAAGGGATTGTAGGGACACGTTGAGAGTTGAGGCTGACTCGGGTCACCCCATGGTCAGGGCATTCGCTGCGGCACCGTGCCCATCGCAGAGCAGTGCCTCTTCAGATCTTGCTGAAACAGAGTTCAGAGCGCCGCACTCACGCTTGCGGCCGGCCTGTCCAGGCTCAGCTCTCCCCCGGGCACTCTACTTGGCTTCTGCTTCAGCCTCAGCCTTGGTCTTGTCCTCCCCGATCTTCGCGACGTCTCCGAAGAAGCCCGGGAGCGGCCACTTGCACTGAAACTCGCACGCTGTTTCAGTCCCGTCGAGGCAGTACTGGTGCTGGACGTGCAGGGTGAAGTGCTCCTGCACGGCGCCTACGCACGCCTTCTCCTCGTCTTCGTCCGCCCCACATGCTGTCTGCACGTCTTCCGAATCGAAACAGTTGCAAATCCCCTGGAATTTCTCGTAGTCGGCCGGAAACGTGCCCGGCGGGCCCTGGATCGGGCGAACGCACTTCTCCACCTCCTTCAGGCACGCCGACAGCTCCTCTGCCCCGCCACATGCCTCCACGATTTGCTCGTAGTGCTCCGACGCACCCGTAGGCTCGTTGGCGCGCTCCACCGCCGAGTCGACGAAGTCGGGAGGAAGCTGCGAGAAGACAGTCGCGAGGCAGAAGCGACCCGCTGCAAACCCATCCGCGGCACCAATGCAGTGCTCAAGCTCGTCGAGTTTGTCCTTCGGAGAGTTGCAAGAGCAAGCGCACGACTCACACTTGTCCGGGTCGGGCATGCACATGAAGCCCTGGGGGCACGAGCCAGCGTGCGCAGACGGACTAGGAAGGGGAGCACACGCCGCGCCGAGGTACGAGCGCGTGCAGACCGGCGGGCCTGCACACGTTTCAGATCGTGATCACAACATACTGCAGTGACAAGCCTCACTCAGATGACACAAAAAAAAGCGGCTCGCGCGCCGAGTTTGTGGAAGATCGCCATTGCGACAGAAGGCGGTCAGTATGCTTGAGCTTGGGCCGAAGACAGCGCGCCAATGGGCGAGCCATAACAGAATGGACTATTTGCTACGGTGATTTTTAAAGAGGAAGAAAATCGCACCTACAGACTTGGCGACAGAAGCGGCTTCTGCCAAGAGCGCCGCGGGCATCGAGTGCAGGAACGAGGACAGGCAGCGCTCCGCAAGCCCCACGGTGGCGGCGCCAGTGATGCACGTTTTGAGCTGCGGCATCTCCTCGATCGCTGCATTCTGCGCCTCTTTCCACGCCAGTTCATGGTAGATCTTCACCTTCGCTGCATCGTCACCCTCTCCAGCCTCGTCGAGACCAGTGTCCTCGTCGATGAACGTCACCACAGCTGCGCAACCCTTGGCGCCGCACTCTTCGCATGCTTTGACGAGGCTCGTAGGCAGGCACGCTTCCTCCAACGAACCATAAAGGCAGCCTGCCTCCTTGTACGCAGGGCATTCTGCCAGGCAAGACTGGCAGAGGTTGAAACTCTGATAAACCTCTGGCCCGAGCCCGGCCAGCTGCTCCTTCTCCTCCTCAAGCATCTGAAGAAGCGAGATACGAGACATCGGAGCGTGGGCTGCAAGACCAGTGCGTTGTGAAAGAACAATCGCGGCGCAAACCACCACGGCTCCGCCCAACAGCGCGGCCACGCGCGGGAGCGCATTCCTCCCCCTCATCATGGCTGATGCCTGTCTTTTCGGAGTTTGCGTGGTCGTTCACTTTTCAAGTTGTAAACTTTACGATTGCTCTACAATTCGACCGATACGTCTCTGTGTGCAAGGGAGCGGAGGGGCAGGAGGGGCTGAGGGGGAGCGGCGGCAGTGCGCTATGTCGGACGGCGAGAAGAGGGACTCTAGCGGCTTTGACGGCGCGGATGATGATCTGTCGTCAAAGCCGCGGCGCCGCAATATGGAGCAGCATCTCGCGGTACGTCCTAGGAACTTTCGGGGCCGCATGTCGTGAACTAGGGGGTGGTGGAGGGCCGTGGCTGGACCACCCACCCGCACAGTAACGAGAAGGATGTTGAGATGCTTCGCTGCAAAATTTAGTCTGTAGGACCAACGGGGGGGTTGTTTTCCTCACGTCCAGCGCTCCTGTAGCGCCAAGAGAGCAGCCCCATTACCTCGCGCTGGCCCTGCGGAAATATCGGGGCGTTGCATCATTTTTAGGCGGTACTGTTGCAACCATGTCTGGGTCAATGCGGCAAAGATAGCGGCTCCAGCTGTTCTAGGCGCATCTATATCACCTGGGACCAGGAGAAGCCGCTAGGGCAGACCGCGTGCTTGCGGCGAGGGCCACGGTCCCGCACCTCGATTCAGCGCACTCAGAACTCACAAACGTGGGCAGGCGGAGCGTGACCGCCGCAAAATGACTCGGAGAAAGCTTATCGAGCTCGACAAGCTGCTTCCAGGTTATAAGACTGGACCGCGCACACTGAACCAGGTTCGTGTGCCCGATTCCTTACTTTACCCGCAATGTGTGAATGGGACTGCCTAGTGAGTGCGAACTATCGATGGCGAAGTGTTTGACATCTGTGATCATATCTGAGTGCAGTGCTTAAAGCTGGCGACGGAGCATGTCTCCGCGATTCTTGGCAAAACTGCATCGTCTCGCCCCGCCCTCAGAATCCTAGGCCTCTTGTGTGGCTTCACAGACCCCGGACTGACACGACGCACATTCGCGTGCGCAGAGACGATAACGCGCCCGCCGGCTCATCGAGTATCATGGCCTGTGTGATGTACGTGACCCGCGCGCTTTGCGGGCTCGCCATAGCCTCCTTGCTTTTCCACGCAGGCCGGTCTGCTCTGCGTGGGGCGGTCTCTCATCTGCGCGGTCCTTTCCACCGGTCGCCAGGTACTCAGCACCAGCGCTTGGAGTGGCAATTCTTGACGCGCGCCACCAGATCGTGCAGAGCAATCCAGCACTGCGTGAAGCGGCAGGGTGCGGCATGACACCCAAACGAAGAGAGTGTGAAACCAGGCTTTTTTATACAAGTGCCGCTGCTCGTTCATTTGACGCGACTGACAGATTGGCCCCATTCGGCAGACTCCAACCAGGCGGTAATGGGAGCCAGGGCATGAGCTTTCTCTCGCTGCTCACGTCCGCGTCGCAGGCACGCCCTCGATAGCATCTCCCTCGCACCGGTCTAAGATTGTCGCAAAGAGGCGGACGTGTTGGTGGGTGACCTGTTCTGGTTCACCGCCGCAGGGGGAGCTCCAGCCGCTACTCGACGGCCGCGAAGAGGCCACCCCACAGGAATGCCCTAACTAGCGAGTGGAATAAGTCGTCGCGGCGTTTCAGGGCGTCGCCGGCCGTGCTAGCTAGGCACTAGCTGTGTGTAGCTCCGTTTGCGATGCGGCGCCATCACATCACGAAGGAGGTGACACAGCATTGCCTTGGTGCGCAGGGAGTCAAAGAGGGCTCGGTCTATGAGTTGCGCTTCGCTCAAGGCACCGGCAGCGTGTGTCGGGTGGATGTGATCGCTGTCTCGGGCGCTCAGGGTCGACTGAACCTGCTGCTCGTGTACCTTCCGCCCCGTGCACACACAGCGCTTCCTGCATTTCCTGGCGGAGGGAATCCGCTCTTCAGCATCCCGGGCTTTCAGGTGTAATACCCATCTGCCCGCCGTCGTCACTTTCCGGACCGGCCGGACTGTCAGCCTCTGAGCTCGGAACGCCGTGTGCTGTGCAGGCGGGCGGTGGGATGGGCCATGCCATGTCAGTGCAAGCGGGATTCTCGGCAACAATGGGCACCAGCAGTACAATGGATCAAAGCGTGGTCGGTGGTGGCATGGTCGGTGGTGGATTTGGCAAAGGTGTTGGCATGGGCGGCGGTGGATTTGGAGGCAGCGCTGGCATGTTAAGCGGCGGATTTGGTAGTGCTGGAGGTGGATTTGGTGACTCTGGCGTTGGCAACGGCATGGGACAGAGTACCATGGGCGGCGGTGGGGCTGGCGGAGGGGTCGGAAGAATCGTAGGCCAGCTTGCGGAATTCAGCGGTGCAGGAACTGGCGCGGGGGCGTTGCAAATGCCACGTAGCGGAGGTTTTGGTTTTGGTTTTCCTGCCGTGTCTGGAGGTATGGTCTCGATGGGAGGGCCGGGTATTGTGCCCCCTGCACGGCCCAAGCTCGCCGTCGACATTGCGAACCTCTCTTTCTTTGCCGGTCTGGAGCCGCAAGTTATTCTTGAGCTTGCAAAGGTCGCGCGGCCCTTCTTTGCGTCTGCTGGCGCTGTGATCGTTTCGGCGGGAATTGCTGGCGCGGGGCTCTATGCTGTCGAGGCTGGCAAGTGCGCAGCATTCGTAAGCGGGCTTCAAGTTGAGACGATCAGACCGGGCATGGTTTTCGGAGAAAGTAATATCCTGCTTGGCAAGTCGCAGCAGGACGTCCTTGCCATCGAAAACTCGGCGGTGCTGGAGTTTCCGTACGCGCCGCTGCTGCAGATTATGTACGGGTCGCCAGGGCTCCGTGCGGCGTTGCTGATGGCTGTGCACCAACGCTCAGTGATGACAGCTGCAGCAAGCGCGAGTGTCGGAATGCCGAGCGACTACCCTGCACAAGATTCTCAGCCAAAACTCGATGCCGCCCCCCCAGCCGGCAACGCCGCTGCGCTAGTGGCTGAGTTCTCCGGAGCTATGGGCTGGCCGCAATCACGTCAGGAGGGCTTCGTAAGACAGGACACGTTATCGAATCTGCTGGGAGATATCAGCTCCGCACATGATTCAAATCCATGGGCAAAAGATTATGCGGGGGGAGTACTATCAGATTTACGCGACTGGCGGACGCAGCAACTTAAATACAAAGGCACGCCAGGATCAGATAAGGGCTCGAATTGTTCGATGGACTGTTTCTTACACGGCCTAGGAAACCATGATCCACCAGATTTTTCGCGTCATCTTGTGCGATCGCGGACGGAGTCACGTCATGGAACACCCGACCCCGTCGATCGCTCAACTTTGGGCGTACATGTCTCTAGGGTTCGAGAAAGTGCGCTGCTTCTGGCAGACTGCTCAGCAGCGTGCCTGCAGGATATCGCTAAATTGTGCGGTTCCATGACGGCAAAGGCGGGTGAACAGCTGATCCAGACACAGTCGATCGTACGATACATGTATCTGTTGGAAGCGGGATCTGTGGTGATCATCGTAGACGGTCAAACGATCCGCCAGCTCGGCCCCGGAGACGTTTTTGGCGAGATAGGCACGCTCTTCGCGGAAGTCTCCACCGCGGAAGCGCACGTGCTCGAGGATTCGCAGCTGCTTCGAATCGCAGCCAAGGACCTCCACTCTCTGCTGTCTGCATACCCGGAGCTGTACATGACCCTCAAGCATCAGTGCCTCGTGAACCTTCGGCGGGCTTGCTCGGGCCCTCCGCCGGCCGGCCTGCTCGAGGCTGAGCCAGCAGCGGTTGCTCGCCTGAAGAAACTTTCGCAGAATACCAACGGCACGCACAGTCTCGCGGACTTGGCGAATCGGCGGCTGGTGCCGGCAGGTGAAAAGATCGTGAGCGTCGAAAAGGACGCCGCCACACTACTGGTCCTAGACCAGGGAATCGTGCACATGGAGCGAGAAGGCTCGGTTGTGTCCGCTCTGTATCCAGGCGACCTCATTGGGGAGCTGGGCACAATGATCTCAAAGAAGCATCTTTATGATGCACGTGCCGCCACCTGTGTTGAGGTTTTCACCGCATCCGCATGCACCTAGCTCTCTCCTGGTCAGCGATTCTTATTTCGGTCTTCGAGCACCAATTGAGGCACACTCGCTGCTTATTGCAGGTCCTGGAAATCCGCGCATCAGACCTCGAGACAGTTCTCACGCAGAATCCGTCTCTCCGCGTACACCTCATCCAGGTATGAGCTCGATCGCCTTGGGGCGCTAGCCCGCTCGCGCCGTAATACAAAGCTGCGAAGCAATCGCAAGATGGCTTTTGTTTTGTAAGTCTTCAACCGTTTTATCTGACAAGGCGTGTCGCTACTACCTCTGCAGCTTGGTGCCCAGGCAATGGCACGCGACCAGCTCCTACGCTGTCTGCATGCTCCCCGTGCCATCAATAGTTCCGTGCAGGTACAGCGACCCTCCCGCCTGCTCCCTTCTCTATTCCTCGAATTTTGCTGCAAGCCTTCGGCGTGTCTGAAAGTTCCGCAATCGGCAGACGCTTGTGCGCATGCTGGGGGAGCTCGATACTCTTCTCCACCAGGTCTTGCTCCTTCACCAGGCACCGGCCTTGCACGCGCGTGGTGGCTCTGGAGGGCTTCCGCGATTTGAGAAAAGGCGCGCGTTCAAGCTCGCTGAGGTTGCCGGTGCTTTGGATCAACGGCAGGGTCTTGTGTGCGCGAGTCGATCGGTCTGGGCGCCATGCAATTGATGCTGAGCGTGTGTGTACGCGCGCAGGAGGGGGCGGACCTTGCCAGTGTGCGTGAACTCGTCGATCAAATGCGGCCGGTCATCAACGCTCCCCCCCCGGAGCTGCATGCAGTGCCGAGATGAGCTTCGTGGCCAGTGTCAAGTTCGGTGAATGCGTGCAGATATGTGTGTTGCTGATCAGACGCGCGCGGGTTACAGGTTTCACGCTTTTTGATACGAGAGTATGAGTACCGCGACAGATCGGCAAGTGCCCTGCCCCATTCGATCCACAAAGCGCTTCTGGTGTGCGATCAACCGTGGCAGTCGGCGTGATCTCGTGAAGCCAACCGGAATCCTTGACTGCACTAAGATTTCTTCCTGGATGTCTTGGGCAGGGCTTCTCCCACGATTTGGAGTAGATGTCGCTGCTCAAATTCCGTTCTACCCGCCCAGCCCTTGCACAGGCACCGGCCGTCGCAAAGCCACAGGCAAGTCGCTTGCAGCCCGCAACTAACGGCTCGAAGCCCGCAGCTTTCTTTCGGATCCTGCCAGATTGCAGCCCAACAGCAGTGCCGCGAGGGACCTGATCCGGCGAGTCCGTGTCTATCCTGCTGCAGGCGGCTCAGCAGGAAGCTCAGCAAGCGGCACCGCCATCATGACCTGAGTCACTCAGGCTGACTGAGGCTCCAAGAGGTGGCAACAATGAGGCTAGCCGGTGTGGCTTAATTTACTGCTAAACCGTCTCTGGTTGACTAATGTGATGTAGTCGAGCGCCGCTTGTGTGCTCCGCAAATTGGCTGCACAAAGGTTCTGTGCGCGGGTGTCGTCCCGGGCTGCCAATCGTCGAAATCTGAGCGTGATGCTTCAGCATCACGCTGCTTGATATCGGAGCACGCAGATGCCACATCGCAAGTGTGTGACGACAGCATCCCCTCCCGGTCACACGCTAAGCTGGAAGCTGCGACGTTTTGTGCGAGATGTCTCGAAGCGTTGCCTGCAGGGGGCCGCGCTCTCACAGAGAAGGTTCATCCTCAAAAGGAAAGTGTACGGATTGAGGGTGGGGCGGCGAATAGACACATTGCGCGCAACGCGACGCATGCTCTCCGCCCGGGGAACGGCATGCCACCTGAGCGATGTCGACTTGAGCGAGCACGGTTGCAAGCATTTCGACCTGCCCTCAAACCTCACTGCTCGTCAGAACCAGCGTTGAGTCCCGCACCGCGCTGATGCGCACTGATCCGTAAGGCACTGTGGTGAGGTGCTCTAGACAAGTCCAGAACGCGTTGAACGGGCAGTCGGGCCTTGATGGCGCGCTCGCGCCGCGACGTGGGACGCCCGCCGCCGTTGCGCTGGAGGCGCCGCTCAGGGCTCGCCTGCGCGCCTCCGCGCAGCGGTGAAGATAGAATAAAGAAAGGGGTTCAATCGCCTCTCAAAACGGCCCCGTGTTCGCTCCCGAAATTAGTAGGAAAAAATCTACTAATTATAAAATCGATCGTCTCGGCTTCTCGCGCGGCCTCGGCCGCGACCGTCCGATAAGTACTCGGGGCGAGGTCTCACGTATGGCCGCAGAAGGCTGCGCCGGGGGTGGCTGCGCGGCTGGGTGCACCTGGGCCAAGAGCAGCGCACTGTTGGAAGACTCCAGATCTGCGAGCTGCGTACGCAGAACTTGCACGTGCGTCACAAGTGTGTCCACCTGCAGGCGTGAGGCCCCCAGGTAAAAACGGGAGGTTGCGATGTCGCTTTCGCCTCCAGACCTGGCGGCTCACTGTCGCGCGGACAGCCGGGGGGGGCGCGGTGTCGGGAGCGAGAGCCTCGTAACCTTCACGTTGGCGTCATCGGCCTGGTCTTGCAGCTCCGCTTCCCTCTACCAGCCGAAGGGGCGTCGCATGGATCGTGAGCGCAGGCGTGGGCAACTCCGGAGAGCACTGTCCTGGGAGGGAGGCTCGCGCCTCAAGAGGGCGGGGCCTACCACAGCGTGCCGCGAGGCGTCGCGGCTCCGAGCCGCCTCAAGCTCGATCACGCGCGCAGCGTCGCGCGCGGCATCGCGCTGTAGCGCCTCAAGCTGCCCCCGTAGCGCGGCGTTCTCGCGCCCAAGCGCGCGCGCCGCGCGCTCCTTCTCTGCGAGCTCCGCCTCAGCCACCTGCGCGCCCGCCAGAGACCCGCCGCGTTGAGCGGAGCAGCGTCTGCGGGGTGAAGCTGCGTCCGCCGCACGCGACTCCTCTCGAGCCACCGCCACGCTTCACTGAGGCGGGTACGGGGTGAGGGACGCGGCGTGTCCGATTAGTACGGGGTGAGGGACGCGGCGTGTCCACTTAGTACGAGGGGGAGGGGGGG
>Ga0115567_10003401_pt1 | contig 15672 bp, 8 predicted proteins | sample COGITO_mtgs_1204_2_FD_88679 | JGI IMG/M metagenome (GOLD analysis project Ga0115567, IMG submission 88679) | Pelagic marine microbial communities from North Sea - COGITO_mtgs_120412 | ecosystem: Environmental > Aquatic > Marine > Epipelagic | place: Germany:Helgoland, sampling site Kabeltonne... | reverse complement strand
CGTCGTCGGCCTCGTCCTTCGACCCGAGCTTCGTGAGAACCTTCGCGATCCTGTCGCAACCCTCCTTCAGGGTGTCCATGTCGCCCACGTAACTCAGCCGGATCTTCCCTTCGCCGTTTGCGCCAAAGTCCGTCCCGGGCAGCACCGCCACGCCCCCTTCGTTGAGCAGCAAGTCGGCGATCTCCTTGCTGGTCTTCCCGAACGAAGAGACGTCGGGAAACGCGTAAAACGCCCCATCGGGCGTCGGGCACTCGACGCCGTCGATGTCGTTGAGAGCCCCGACCACAAAGTCCCGCCGCCGCGTGTACTCGTCCACCATCTCATTCACCGAATCCTGCGGCCCTTCCAGCGCGGCGACCCCAGCCTCCTGCGTGAACGTCGCCACGCATCCGTAGCTGTGCACGGCGAGGAGCTCCGTCCTGCGCGCGAGCGCCTCGGGCATCACCGCCCACCCGAGCCTCCAGCCCGTCATGCAGTACGTCTTGCTGAACCCGTCGACCAGCACGACCCTTTCCTTCATGTTTGGCAGGGAGTAAATGGAGACGGCACCCTCGGCTCGGTCGTAAGTCAGCCGGGAATAGATCTCATCGCTGAGCACCCACGCGTCTTGAGAGAGAGAGAGAGGGAGAGAGGCGTCAAGAGGCGTCAAGATGCGTCAAGATGCATCAAGAGGGAGAGAGGGGGAGAGAGAGGTGTCGTGAGGGGGAGAGAGGGAGAGAGACTCGGCGCTCACCGTGTTCTGTCGCGAGCGCGGCGACGGTTTCGACATCCTCGCGCGGCATGACCCCGCCCGTCGGGTTCGCCGGTGAGTTCAGCACCACGAGCTTGGTCTTCGCCGATATCTTGGAACGGAACGCGTCCATGTCGAAGGACGCGCCGTCGGGCCGGAGCGGCACCGGCACCGGCGTCGCGCCCGCCACCTCGATCATCGCCCTGTACGTCGGGAAGCCCGGGTCGGGGTAGATCACCTCGTCCCCGGGCTGCACCAGCGCGAGCGTGGGGAAGAAGAGGCCGGGCTTGGCGCCCGGTCCGACGACGACCTGATCCGGGGAGGTCTCCACGCCGCGCGTTCGCGTGACGTACTCGGCGATGCTGAGCTTGAGATTGGGCGTCCCGGATGGGTTTGAGTATTTGGTCTTGCCGCCGCGGATGGCCTCTACGCCCGCGTCGACGACGTGCGGCGGGGACGGGAACCCCGGCTGGCCGATCTCCAGGTGGACGATGTCCCGCCCCTTCGCCTCCAGGGCGTTCGCCGCGGCCAACACCGCGTACGCGCCCTCGTTCTTAAGCGACAGGACGCGATCGGTGGGGACGTATTCCTTCTTGGCGCGGAGGCGGCTGCCCTCGGCTGCCCTCACCGTCCTCACGACGCGTGCCTCGGCGCGGCCGGCGGGGGATGTGCGCGGGCGCCGGGCGAGAAGGATACGCGCGGGGACGAGGGCGGTCGCGTGAGGGGTCATCATGTCTGCAGCGCCGCCAGGAACGCGCGCGCCGGTCGACTGACGTCGTGGACGATATCCGAATCACTTTACAACTCTGCCTCGTGAGTGCCAACCACCACAAGTGCCGGCACGGACCATGGCGTCACTCGCGTGCATGCGCGGCTGCGCGATAGCCCCGCGCATCGCGACAACCCTCGTGTCGCGTCGTAAGGCCCAACGTCGCCCCGCGCACCCCGCGCGCGTCGCTGCCACCGCTCAGCGCCCGCCAGATCGCGAACCGGCGGATACGCGCACCCTCGGACTGTTGGCCGCGACCGCCGCCCTGGCGCTCGCGCCCAGCCACCCCGCGCACGCCGATGTCCTCCCGGAGATCGTCGCCAGCTTCAACCTGGCCACGTTCACGCCTCAGGTGTTCTGGTTCGCCATGATCCTCGCGCCCAGGAACCCGGTCGTGAAGACAGTCATGGGCTCGTGGTTCCCCATCCTCGTCGCGACGGGCATACACTTCTACGTCGACTACGTCGGGTTCACCCAGCCCGGTGCCCTCGAGGAAGCCGCCAAGTTCGGCGCGGTGTTCGACCCGACGATCGCGCCGTGGGACTGGGCCAACGGCGCCGTCACCGGCCCGCTCGTCGGCTTCCAAAGCATGCTCGAGAATCCAAACTTTGTCACCGAGGAGTGGGCGCACGTGCTCGCGTGGGACCTCTTCGTGGGCAGGTGGATGTGGCTGGACGCCGTGGAACGCGACGTGCCCTTCCTGTGGGCGTGCCTCCTGACCACCAACTTCACCGGCCCTCCCGGCCTCCTGCAGTACTTCGCAGTCTGTCTCCTCAGCGGTAAAGGCCTGCCCCCAGCGGGAGCCGCCTCGTCTTCGTCTTCGTCTTCAACCGGCGGCGCCTCTTCGCTCGCGCTGCCGCCGATGGTCCCGGCCGCGATCGCGGAACCCGACGCCGGCGCGCTCATCATGCGGCTCTGGGACAGCTGCGCCACCACCGGTCGCCTGTGCTGGTCCGCACGGGACATCGCGGCGGCGTGCGCCGAGGACGTGGAGTGGGAAGATCTATCGCACTCCTCGACGCCGATCACCGGCCGAGCAGACGTCTTCGCGCACCTGTCGGCGCGGCAGGCGCGTGACGAGGCGTGCGGCTCGAGGCTGGTGGTGGAGCGCGCGTGCGACGGGCGCACGGGCGCCGGGTTCACGTGGCACAGGTCCAACGACGCGGGTGATGTGGGCCTAAGGGGTACCACGTTCGTGGAGGTGGACGGCGACGGGCGGATCGTTTACGTCCGGGAAATCGCCGAGCCGCTGTTCAAGCCCGGCGGGGGCACCGCGGCGCTGCTGCGTGCGGTCGCTAAGCCCCCGGCGGTGCCGCCGGTGCCGCTCGGGGACGCGAGGCGGCAGCCGACGAACGCGAGCGACCTGGTGGCGTACCTATGGCTCGAGGTGCAGGGCGCCGCGGATTTCCGCGCCGAGGCTGCGCGGTACTTTGACAAGAACATCGTGTACCAGGACCTCAACTTTGACCTCCCGTTCGTCGGCGTGGACCACGTGTCGTCGTTCCTCGAGGAGTTCGACATCCCCGGGCTGACGTTCGTCCCGGATAGGATCAGCGACGGCGAGGACTCGTGCTGTTTCACGTGGGAGGTTGACCTGGGCGTGGAGGGCGCGGCGCGGGTCAAGGGGATCTCCTTCTACGAGTGCGAGTCCTTTTTCGGGACGATCGAGGTGCGGGACGAGGACGGGAACGTGTCGCGGGTCAAGGGAGACGAGGTGCGGGTGACGTACGTGCGCGACATACCGGAGAGCACGCTGAAACCCCCGCCGTTGCAGGCGCTCGCGGGGTTGGTCAAGCCGGACATTCGGACGTTCAAGCCGCTGCTGAAAGAGCAACAGGCGGTTGCTGAGTCGTGCTCGGTGAACGCGATGGCGTGCCGGACGAGCACCGGGGACCTGCGCGTCGACGACAAGGTGCCACGCAAGTAATAGCCCAGTCGTTCGTTCGATGTACACTCTAGCCTTGTCTTACATGTTACAGGTATTACGGGTAGACTATTATCGTCTCATTTGCCTTTGCCGGACTCGACGTCGTCGTCGTCCATGTTGATGCTGGGCCGTGGCGAGAACCACGTCCCGGGGCTGACCTGCCGCTCGCTCGACGCGTTGGACTCCGCGTACGAATCCCGCCGGTCGCGGCCGAACAACGAGCTGAACCCGCCGAGACCGCCGCCCCCCTCTTTGTCTTTTCTTTCCTTCTCCGCCCGCTCGCGTTCCTCCTCTCGCTCGGCTAGCATGGACAAGTCGCCGACGACGCTGTCCACCCTGAACACCTCGGGTTTACGCCGCTCGATATCGATCCTCTGGAGCACCGGCGCCAAGACGAGGAAAACCCCGAACCACTGCGCCATCGTGAGCGGAGCGCCGAAGAGGAAACACGAGACGACGACGGAGATGAACTGCCGAAACGTCATCACCGACGCCAACGTCACCGCGCCAAAGCAGAAGATGGTGTAGGATATCGCAAACTGGCTCACCGCGCTGGACACGGAGAGCGTGAATATGTCCTGCACGCACTCCGGGTGCCGCCCGATGAAACGCATCACGCCCGGGACCTGGTCGGTGGTCAGGAGCCACGCGGTTGACATGCAGGACGAGAAGCACGTGGTGAAGAAAATCTGGTTCAGGATGCTGGTGCTGTATCGGCGGTACAGCATCTGCTGGAACGTGGACGTGAACCCGTCGAAACCGAGGTAGATGACCATGATCACCACCCCGAGCGCCAGCTGGTGCAGCTCACCGCGGGGAAGCAGCGAGTCGACGAACTTGTTGGGCGCGATGACCTGAAAGTCCGCCTCAAAGTCCTCGAAAGGGTCTTTATCCCCGAGCGCCGCCAAAGCGACGTCGCCGCCCAACGTGGAGTTACCCTCGTTCACGAGCACACTATCCAGTGGCATCACCCTGGCGCCGTAGTCGTACGCGCTCGCCACGCCGTCGATCTTATCGGTGTGCTTCCAGTGCCATCCTTCCCGGGACATCCTTCCGGATGGGTGCGTCACGGTCCCGTTGGCGCCGCCGAAGGGAGAAGAGTGCGTGACGTCCCTGTCCGCCAGCATCCCGCGGTCCAGCACGAATATGAAGCACCCGGCGGTGACGACGAACGCGGAGACAAAGTCCGCGGCGCTGTACCGCTTGTTCAAGATGAGCCGGCCCCAGCACATCACGGGGATGATCTTGGCGCACTTGGCCAGCGTCGACGCGGCGAAGGAGAGGTACTTGAGAACCTCGTACTGGCACACCGTGGTGACCAGGTTGCCGAACGCGATCATGGCGTATAGCTCCAAGGGTGTGCCTTTCGGGGAGAACCGTTCACCGGTGAGAAAGATCCCCGTCGCGCTCGTCGCCACGGTTACCAGTCGGTTCATGAGGACGAGGAAGATGGATGCTTGGAAAAACTCCGGGGGCGATTCCTCGCTCCCGCCCCCGTACGGTATGGTCATCAGCCGTTCCTGCAGCACTCCGTATATGCACAGCGACACCAACACGCCGAGGGTGCAGTACGCGAGGTTCGCCGGGGTTCGATACCGCCGGGACGTTCGCGTCGCCACCTGGGGCATCCGCCCCTCGGTGTCCCTCGGGGGTTTCGCCCCGAGCGCCCCCGCGGACTTGGACCGACCTAAACCCGCGCCGTACATGTCGGCCCAGGACCCGATGAAGAACCCTTTCCTGTGCCTGAACCACCCGCGGCTCTGTTCTTGCCTCGGAGACCTTGCCGCGCGCGCGTCCTCGTCGTCGCCCGCCGCGCCCTCTTTTTTCTGTTCGGCGCGGTTCGCTAATTCGAGCTCCGCGCCTCGCGTATCGTCAGTCGCGTCTTGCGTGCCAGCCGCACTATCACTCATCAACGCGCGCGGCAAACATCAGTGTTCGCCGCGAACGCGTGTTGCACCTGAATCCTCGGACGCTCACCTTGTGACGCGCTTCTCTCTGCGCTTCGGCGCGCGTTCGATGGAAAAGGTGTTACGCGATGTTCAGACGAACAACGGTTTCAGGCCTTGATTTTCTCCCCACGTTACCTGTGCACGTATACCCCTTTCTATTATGTACACGTATGAGCATTTGGTATTGCTTCATTTTATTTCTGGATAACATTACCGTTACTCTGCTTGTCGGTTATTCCACTTGCATTCCAACCGCTTCGTCGGGAACTCGGCGCTCGACGCTCACAGGAGGTACACCAACGCATCGATTCGGGACGCCATCGTGACGAGGACTGGGTCGCCCGCGGCGTCGGGTTGAGGGTCAGCGCGTGGGTCACCAGGCAGGCACGAATGGGCGGGGACCTACTGGTCGAGTTTGAGAATGGCAAGAAGCGCCTGTACGCCGACGTTCGGAAGCAGCTGCTGCGGGTGTGGAGATCGATGGACGACCCGAACGGGAAGATGGGAATCACCGTGCGGGTGCTCGGGGAGAACGTCACGCTGTTGGGGAATATGAGCCCGAAGAAGGCGATGGTGGCGGCGATGCTGATGGGCAGCACCGCGTTCTGGCTGGGCACCGCCATCGGCCTGTGCATCTTCGAGCTCATGTTCGACGTGCCGCCGGACGTCAAGGAGAGGGTGCTGCACGCGGCGTACGTGGGACTGGCGGCCATGTACATCAGTGTCATGGCGGGCATCGTGCACGTGGTGTTCTTCAGGGATCGGCACCTGTGGGCGGTGGACGCCCTGGACCGAGCTCTGTGATGGATGACTACAACCTTCATTCCACACATTGGTCGCCGCGGAGACGAAAGATGACCGCCTCCGCTTATTATTAGATGTACAGTCCGGCGGCCCCGTGCGGGCGCCGGCGAGATAGATACTACACCTAGGATACTGTTGATACACTAAGAGCTAGTCATGATACGTCGGGCGTCGTCAGAAGGTCATGGTCGGTTGGTCGCCCGTCGCGTCGTTGTACTCGCGGTGCATTCCCAGCAGCGCCACCACCGTCTTGAACTTACCGCGGACCTGGTTCAGCGTCTCCAGTATCGTCTCATCGAGCGGGTCGTCGATGGGAAACGACCGGAGCATCTTCCCGAACGCGTCGATGCCCCGTCGCGCGCGTTCGCTGAAGCACTCCGGATCCTCCTTGACGCACCGCGACCACACCGCGTGGCATCCCGAGTAGAAGCCGATCTCCTGGCCGATCTCGAAGCCCTTCGCGAAGCCAACCTCGCGCCCGTCGATGAGACCGAGCTTCTCTCCCTCTCTGTCGGGGCGATACGGGGTGGGGATGATCGTGTGAGCGGTCGGAGGGAAGGGGGCAGGCACGGGGCGGCGGCGGCGGTGGTGCCCTTCTCATGCGTCGGGAACGTGGGCGGGTCGGGACGGGCGTGGGGCTCACCTGAGTCCATCCTCCCATCCATCGTCTATGTGGGACTCCTCCAAATTCAGCGCCGCGTCGAACGCGTCGTCGATGCTCGCGAGGTCGCCCATCACGGCCGACAGCCGCTCGCTCGCGGGGGCCTTCGTTGTGGAGAGATTTATTTTCCGGGGCTCTCGAAAAAAGGACAAAAAAGGAGGGCGTGTAAATGTGAACATGAGGGTAATTGTGAACGGCGGCGAGGGAGGGGGAGGGCGCGAGAGTCGTGTTCAATCACAATCTTTTCTCATCACATCATCACTACATCACTGGAGCCACGGGAACAGCTTGCTCTGCTCAGCCTGCGAAAACTGAGGTGCCTCATCAGCGCCGTTCTGCTGCTGCTGCTGCTGCTGCTGCTGCTGAGCGTGTTGCGCGTGTTGAGCGTAGGGGTTGGGTGCGTAGCCTGGGGGACCGGGCGCGGGAGACGGACCCCTCTGCGCGTACGGGTTCGGCGCGGGCGCACCGAACAGCCCAGATCCACCAAAGAGACCCCCGGACACCACCGAGCCGCCGCCGCCCAAACCCGGCACGCCGCCGCCCAAACCGCTGAGCGAACCGGACGAACCGAAACCGCCGCCCAGACCGCCGCCCAGCCCGCCAGATCCGCCGAAGAGCGGGTTCCAGCTGTCGCCACCCGATTGGCCAGATGCCGACGCGGATGCTGCTGACACGGATGCCGAACCCCCGCCCAGCCCGCCCCACCCGCCTCCGAACGCGCCGCCGTAGTCGCCGCCGCCGAGCCCGACGCCGACAGCCGCCGCGGGGGATTTTCCAGTCCCCGCGGCGCTCGCAAAGGGGTCCAAGCCCCCTCCTAAGCCGCCGAGCGTTCCGCCGAGCCCGCCGCCGATGGGCGCCGCCGCGGCGGGCGCCATGGGTGGGTTGACCGGCGCGGCGACGCTGCTCTGCTGCGCGGATGAAGTCGGACTTCCTCCGCCGCCGCCGTTCGCCGACGCCACCATCGGCGCCGGGATGGTCTTCAAAGTCGACTGGCGCTCCCGCTCCTTCTTCTTCTTCTCCGCCTTTTTGGAACCCGCCTTGGCGGTGGGCGACGGGGATCCCGGGGAGTTTGGAACCGGGATGACCTTCCCCGGGGAGATCCCCGGGGAGTGTGGGGTAGGAACGGCGGCTTGCGGCGCTGAGACGTTCAAGTCGCCATCCGCGACGGTGTAATACTGCGCGTGCTCGGGCTCGTATTCAGCCGCGGGCGTCGCGGCGGTGGCGGCCCACTTGCCCTTGGGCGCGAGCCCTTGGGACGCGGGTGCGACGGGTCGCTTAGCCTGGCGTCGCTCCGCGGCGGTGGGGCAGTCCACGCCTTGTTCCTTCGCCGCGTTTCGCAGCTTGGTGACGATTATATCGCGCCTGGACTGGTCGGGCGATCCGAGCGGGAGCCCGCCGACGGACGGGCGGAAATCTCCGCCGAGCGTCGCCGTCACAGCCTCCATCAACGGGCTGGCGCCGATGGGCACCTGCACGGGGAACGCGCTGATGAGCCTGCGCCCGGGCGGGGCTCCGCGTCCACCCTGCCACGCGTCGGGAACGTCGTTCCACTTTGGCGACTCCAACGCTTCGTACGGACCCGTGAGAGTCCTCGCCGCAAAGTTGTAGAGCACGAGCGTCGTGCCGGGCTTGACGTTGTCCACGGTGTTGTCCCAGAACTTGGCGGGCGCGCCGAAGAGCGCGCGTTCGTAGCACTCCTCCTCGGTGGAATCGTTGCAGAGGAAGACGAAGAAACCGCCGGGGTTGGCCCAATACGCGGCTTCGGTAGCGTCCTCCTTGGTCACCTTAGTGGGCGGCCCCGTGAAACCCTCCGCTTCGTCTCGCGCGAGCAGGTGCGCCTTGGCGCCCGCGGCGGTGGACAGGTCCAGCTTGGTGGCGCCCTTGGGGTCCTTGCCGGTCTTACCGCGAACCGCAGCCGCCTCTTTGGCGATCTGCTTAGCCCTGCGGTCGAGCTCAGCCGCCTCGGCCTCCTTCTCCTTTCGCTCGCGCTCCTCCTCCTCCTTGATGGCAGCCTCGCGCTCGGCGCGCTCGCGAGCCTCGCGAACATCGTCCTCAGCCTTGCGCTTGATCTCGAGGTCGGAGACCATCGCCTGGACCTCCTCCATGACCCGTCGGTTTTCTTCCTCCTCAGCCTTGGCCTGCGCGTCGGCGGCTGCTTTCGAGGCGGCTTTGGCAGCCTTAGCCTTGGCCTCCTTCTCCTTCTTCGCAGCCTTGCGCGCCTCCTGCTCTTTTTTGTACGCCTCCTGCTTCGCAGCGCGCGCCGCGAGGCGCTCAGCCTCGGCCTTTTCCTCCTCCTCCTTGAGCCGCTCAGCCTCTTCGGCTTTCTTCACGGCTTCAACCTCGGCGTCCTTCGCCGCCTCTTGTCGCATACGTTTCCTCTCCTCCTTCAACTCGGCGGCTCTCGCGCGCTCCTCCTTCAGCCGTTGCTCAGCCTTCTCCTCCTCCTCGTACGCCTCGTCGTCCGCCTGGTGACGAAGTAACGAGAGCGTGGCGCCCGCGTCGGGAACGCCGTGCTGCGCCTTGGAACGAAGGTGGTCGCACACGAGCGACATCGCCTCGCGGTCCGCGCTGCCAAGCTTGGCGCCCTGCAGTAAAAGGAACCGCACCGCGTCCAGCTCGTTGCAGTACGCCGCGTGGAGCAGCGCGGTGATGTGGCACTTGCGGTCGGGTCCACCGCGCGGGCCGCCGCTGTCGCCGACGGTGACGCGGACCACGTGCTCGAGATCGGCTCCGCCCGCGAGTAATTCCCGGACGACGGCGACGGACCCGGCTCCCGCGGCGACCATCAGTGGCGAGTACGGCGATTGCGCATCCTCCTTGCTGGCGTTGGGGTCCGCGCCCGCGGCGATCAAGGAACGAACGACGCCGACGACGGGGTTACCTTCGTCGTCGTCCGGCGGGTCGGTGACGGCGCAGCACAGCGGCGGTTCGATGCCGGCGCCGGGTGGCCCGTTGGGATCGGCGCCGCGTTGGAGGAGGAGCTTGACCGCGGGGAGCTCGCCAGCCTCGGCGGCGACGCCGAGGGGCGTGAGCATGCGCTGGTCGCCGCGGACGAGGGGTAGGGACGCGGCGGACTCGAGGATGGCGCCGCCGTCGAGGAGAGCCTCGATGGCGGCGCACGAACCCTTACCGGCGGCGTGCGCGAGGGGGGGCATGCCGCCGCTCATGCGCTCGGGATCCGCGCCAGCCTTGATCAGCGAGGTGACCGTCTCCGCGTCGTCGAGCTTGGCGGCGGCGGCGAGGGGCGTGAGGTGTCGCTCGCCGCCGTAGGGCGGCCAAGGAGTTTTGGAGTCGGACGGGAGGCACGTCCCGGAGGACAACGGGTCGAGGCCCGCGCCCGACCGCCGCTGGCACACGGGGCACTGGCACGCGCCAGGGCCGTCGGGATCTCCGTCGTCGAGCACCGCGGCGTCGATGGGCTCGTCGGGGTTCACCTTGTCGGGGCCGCGCGTGTTGCCGGACTTGGTCGCGCCGCCGCCCTCGTTTTTCTTCTTCTTTCGACCGCGGAGCCGCTCCTCCTCGTCCTCGTCGTCGCGACCCGCGAGCGTCGCCGCGCGTGCACCTTCCCGCTCGGGAGCCTCGCGCCACTCGAGCAGCGCCTTGACGAGGTCGGACTGTCGCGTCATCACGGCGAGGCCCAACGGGGTCATGCCGCCGACGCCGACGCGCGGATCCGCCCCTTCGTCCAGCAACATCCTCGCGACTGTCGGGTTGGACCGCAGCGTGGCGGTGAGAAGCGGAGGCATCCAGCTGGTGGGTGCCTCGACGTCCGCGCCGAGCGCGATGAGTTTCGCGGCGGCCGCGGCGTGGTCGCTCATCACAGCCTCCACGAGCGGGGTCACGTTGGTATCGTGTCCTTCGCGGCGATCCGAGGTGCGTCCGAGCGCCTCCAGGTCGGCGCCACGCGAGTGCAGGTAGGCGATCATGCCCGGCCTGCCGCATCGCGCGGCGAGGAAGAGGGGCGTGGCGTCGTCCTCGGAGCGGTGCGTGTCCACCTGCGCGCCGAGCTCGATGAGCATGCGAGCGACGGCGACGTTACCGCTCTCCGCGGCGGCGTGCAGCGGGGTGGTGTTCCTCGCCTGCGCAGATACCAAAGCTTTAGGGTTACCGTGCCCGTCCCGTGCATGCAGTACAGTGGCGACGCAGTCCTCGTCGCCGACTCTGCACGCGCCGACCACCACGGCGGCGGTGATTTCGGCGCCCGCGCCGGCGAGGTGCTTCACCGCCCTCAGCGGTCCCGCCGCGTCGCGGAGCGCCTCCATCGCCGCGGCGTCGTCCCTGAACGCCCTCAGCTCGTCCTCGTCCTCGTCCGTGGACAGGTCCCCGGCGTCGTCGGTTTTGGTTCGAGTGTCGGCTTTGGGTTCGGTGGTTTTCGCGGAGTCGTCGGACCCCGGCGAAGTTTTCGAGATTTTGGAGGGATTCTTGGAGCCGGCCGCGCCGAGCGCGGGTTTCGGCGGCTCGTCGCGCTCCTCGGCGAAGTCCACGACGATGTCCGCGGCGTACCTCGCCGCGGCTTCGATGGGCGTGGTGCACCCGTTGGGCGCGCACGCGTTCACGTCCGCGCCGTGCTTCACGAGTAGGTCCACCACGTCCAGCGCCCCGCCAAGCGCCGCCATGTGCATCGGCGTGGAGTCGACGACGAACGCGCCGTGATCCGCGCCGCACTCGAGCAGCGACTTGATCACCTCCATCGCGGCGACCTCCCCGGTCCCAGGTTCGCCCTGGTCCATCGCCCGCGCGTGCAGCTTTCGCCGCCGCCTGCGCTCGGCGGGGGTGTCGAATTGGTTTTTATTTGAATCGCTCGAGTCGGCGGCGTCGCCATCCGAGTCGCCGGCGCCGTCGTCGGACTCCACGCCGTCCGCGCGTCGTCGCGCGCTCTCCGCCACCCTTCGCTTGGCCGCCTCGTTGATGTAGGCGGCGACGGCGAGGTGCAGCGGGGTGTTGTCCAGTCGCTGCCCGGCGACTTCCGGGCCCCAGAGCGCCTGCGCCGCCGCGGCTCGACGGGACTTGACCTCCTTGGTGTCCGTGTTCTTAGCGCGTCGGTTGGGATCCGCGCCGTGCGCGACGAGCATCTTCACCATGGCGGAGTCCATGCGCGCGGCGGCGGCGTGCACCGCGCCGTACCCGAGCCTCCGGCCGACGACGCCGGTGGAGACAAAGTTTGGGTCGGCTCCGCCCTGGAGCAAGATCTCGCAGCATTCGAGGGCGTCGGAAGAGTCCGACTCGGCCGCGGCGACGAGCGCGGTTCGCCCGGCCCATCGCGCGACGCCGTCGACGTTCGCGCCGGCGGCTAGGATTTCTTTCAGGCACGCCGCGTGCCCGTTCGCGGCGGCGGCGGTCAGCGGCGTGTCGCAGGTTCCCTCCCGCCCGCCCGTCGCGTCCGCGCCGCGAGCCAGGAGGAGTTTCACGAGCTCGACGTCGCCCCGCTTCGATGCGAGGGTGAGCGCGTCGTCGCTGGGCATCCTGTGGCCGTGCGCGCAGTTCTCGTCGTGCGATTGCTGCGGGGTGGCGACGAGCTTCTGGGCGATGTCCTTATTCCGGTAATCCAGCAGCAGCCGGGCGCACTCCAGGTGGCCCCCGTTCACCGCAGCCGTGAGCGGGGTGTCCCTCTGCGAGTGCTGGTCCGGCCACACCTCATCCTTCCGGAGCAGCGCGGCGACCACCTCGGTGTGCCCGCCCCTCGCGGCGGCCACCAGCGGGGTTCCGAATATCGCATCCTCCGCGTTCAAGTCCACGCCTAAAGATCGGGGATCGGGAGGTCAGACCATCGTTGGGGAAGGGGCGATCACGCGCGGGCCGGCGGGAACCCCGAGGGGAAAAAATAAAAAAGCCTTGTTTGCAAGATCCCTAAATGTGCCGATGTTGGCGGGAGACGCACCTTGGGCTATGAGCTCCTCCACCTTGTCGAGGTGCCCGCCGGCACACGCCGCGGCGAGAGCCTCGACGCCCTCTCCCCCTATCTTCGTCATCGTACTACCCGAGCTTTTTCGTCGCCACTCGAGTGTCTGAGGGTCCGGCCGCTGGCTCCTTCATGAAAAAAATTCTTCCCCTCGTAAATTGGATCGCTCTCACTGATCTGATACTGAATACGCATACGCAAATAAAAAATACGCATACGCAAAATGAAACGCAATCTCCAAACCCCATTTCGAGGGTTGGGAAGGGAGATCCCTTTCTCGTCCGCCGTTTGCCGCGCGAAATATTTTCAAGACCAAGTCAACTGAGTTACAAATAAATACACTGTCAACCGTCCTACCTGCCGCTCCGCTTATCGACCGCGCCGGCTGCTTTTTTCCGCCCCGCCGCGCTTCCCCCCGCGCCCGGATACCCCCCCGGGAACCTCGCACCCGCGATCCTCGCAGCCTCCACCTCCTCCGGCGACACCGCCCGCAGCCTCGCGCTATTCACCCGAGCCGTCCCGGGCGTCTTGGGCAAACCGGGCTTCTCCGGGAGCTTGGGCGTGTGGTGGTCGCTCCCGTCTGCGTCCTCCCGTCCCTGCGCCGCGTCGAGGTGGGCCTTGTTGTTCGGTGAGAGCTCGAGCTCGAGCGAGGCGCGGAGTTCGCGGCTGTCCCGCCTGTGCGCGTTCGACAACCGCTCGACGTGCTCGCGGAGTGAACGGTTAGCTCTGTCCAAACTCTCGAGCCTCTCCTCGTTCACCGCCGACGCCGCGTCCATCTCCTCGCGCTCCACCAGCAGGCCCTTGACCCGCCGCTTGAGGTCCTTGTTCTGCGTCTGGAGCTCGCCGCTCTGGTTCGAGAGCACCGCGATCTGCTGCTCCTTGAACTCAAACAACGAACCGGCTCCCGGGGAACCGAGGGCAAAATCCGGGGTGAGGGGCTCGGGGAAGAGCGCCTGTACGGCTGTGGCGCCGCCGTCGTGAAGCCTCGCGGGTGACGTGTCGCCGGTACTCTTCCCCGGTGTCGTTTGCACGGCAGCCGCGGCTTCGGTGAGTCGCATCAGGTAAGCCTCTTTGCGTGAGTGCTCGCGTTGGAGCTCGGTGACGCGCCTGTCGTAGTCCATCTCCTTCATTCGCAGACCCGACTCCATCTCCTCGATGGCGCTCTGCGCATCTCCGAGCTGCATCTCGAGCTCCGCTAGCCTCGACTGACCCGTGCGCTCCTGCACGCGGAGCTCCACCACCTTGTCGAGGGCAACCTGCAGCGCGGTGCGAGCCTCGCGGCCGTCCATGCCGGCGATCTTATCGATCAACACGGGCGCGTTCGCGGGTGCAACGGATGCCTTATCGCCATACCCAACATTGTCCTCCCTCGTCGCATCCGCCAACGCCTCGGACACGTACTCCAAGTCCGCGTCCATGCCGTCGATCCTATCCTCCAGCTCACGGAGTAACCGCTCGTCGTCCAAGGGTAGCACCGAGCCGGTGGCGAGCGAGTTATGGAGCGTGGCGAGTCGGTTCGCCGCCGCCCGCCGCCTGTCCCTCAGCTCGGCGACCTTACCCGGCGTGATATCCCCGGCGTCCACGGCGTCGTCGAGTGAGTCGAGGACCTTGGTCAGCGCCTGGCGCTCAGCCTCCATCTGCGACCGTGTGCGCTCGCGCTTCAACGCGAGCTGATCACGCTCCTTGACGCGCTCCGTCCTCTCGAGAACCAAATTCTTTCGTTTCGCGTCGAGCCGCGCGCGCTCCTCTTTCCCTTCGCGCGCCCGCAACGCCCGTGAGGTCTCCGCGTCGATCAACACACGCAGCGCGTCGGTGTCCACCTTCGCGGCGCTGGGCGGTCGGCTCGAAGTTCGCTCGGGCGTGGAGACGGATGAAGGTACTTCGCGGATCTCAACGCCCGAGGCGTATGAAGTGACCCGGCGTCCCAGACGAACCTGCTCCGAGTACGCGTGCGCTCGGTCCCTCGCCGAACCCTTCCGCCCGCTTCCCACTCCGCCAGGGGTCCCGGGCACGGATGCGGTACTCCCGTCAGGGCCTGCGTCGCCCGGAAGACCCGGGGCGGCGTCGTCGAGGCCGAGGGCGTTGAGTTTCCGTTGCGCCGCCGCGAGTTCCTCCGTTTTTTTCTTGAGCGCCGCGCGTTGTCGCTCCTTGACGCCTTCGAGCTCGCGTATGCGCTTGTGTTGGGCGTCGGATTGCTTACGCAGACCTGCAATTTCTTTGGTCTGTTGCGTCTGCGCGGCGACGTGGCGGTCCTCGCGTTCTCGTAGTCGCCGCTTGAGCTGCTCTTGGAGTCCTTTCATTCGGAGTAAATCGGACTCGAGCTCGTTGACCTTCGCGGTTGACTTGGTAGCCTCCTTCTCCAGCCGCAGGGCATCCCCCGCGGTGCGCTCCGTCTTGAGCCGCTGGAGCTGCGTCTGGACCACGCGGACCTTTTGCTCGTACTCTTCCCGTATCCGCCGCTTCTCCTCGTCGCCCTTGGCCACGTTACCGTCGATGCTCTCGAGCTCAACCCTGAGCCGCTCGATTTCGCTCTCCTTGGCCGACTTTTCCTCCTCGAGCGCCTTCATCCGCGACTCGTACCTCTGCGTCAACGATTTGGCCTCCTGCTCGTTCCTCTCCAGATCCGCGATGAGCTCCTCCTTGCTGACGATGTTGCACTCGAGCTCGCGCAGCTGCCGCTCCAACGAGCGCTTCTCAGCCTGGTACTGACGAGCGCGCCGAGTGGCTTCCTCCTCAACCTTGGCCTTTTCGCGTTCAATCTGTTCCTTCTCGCGTAAAAGGCGCTCCTTCTCGGCATCTTCGTGCGCGAACTTTTCGTTCTCGGCGTGGAGCGTCTCCACGTTCGCCTCGAATGGAACGTCGCCGGGGGGAACCGCGAACGAGGGTTTCGTGCCAGCCGTCAAGTCGCGTTCGACGGAGCTCATCGGTCGCGG
>Ga0115567_10003397_pt1 | contig 15677 bp, 19 predicted proteins | sample COGITO_mtgs_1204_2_FD_88679 | JGI IMG/M metagenome (GOLD analysis project Ga0115567, IMG submission 88679) | Pelagic marine microbial communities from North Sea - COGITO_mtgs_120412 | ecosystem: Environmental > Aquatic > Marine > Epipelagic | place: Germany:Helgoland, sampling site Kabeltonne... | reverse complement strand
CCATCGACAGCAGGTCCACCGGGTCGATCAGCGACGCGTTGTCGAACCAGTTGTTCCGGGGCTGGACGGCGCCGATCGCGGCGAAGTTCCGGCGCGAGGTCATGACACGGTCGATCGCGTCGGTCGGATCGACGGCGACGACGGCCTCTGACACGCCCGACAGCAGGTGTGCGTAGGCCGAGAGCCAGGCGGCGTCGGCGGTGTCGAAGCGCACGACGACCGAGGCGGGCGCCGGCAGTGCGGCCCCGGCGTCGGGGTCGACGAGGGCCGCGCCCATCTGCGGCATGAGGATCGCGCCCGCGACATCGAGCAGCCCCTCGCCGGGTCCGCGCGCGCCATCGGCGTCGATGTCGAACCAGATGTCGGCGGTGTCGATGGTCAGCGCCACGGTGTCGTCGTCGGCGATGGTGTCGAGCGGCGGGAGCGCCAGGGCGAGATCGTCGATCGCGTCGGCGAACAGGCCGGTGACCATCGCCGCCTCGAACGGGGCCGCGTCGGGGTTCGGCGGCACCGGCAGGCGCAAGAGTGGGAGGCCCGACATCTCGAGCATTTCGGACGAGACGGCGATGCCGTGGCGGGTCTGGAGCACGCCCTCGATCGCGGAGAGGAAGCGGACGCCGCCCAGGGCGAACCGTTCGGTCGCGTCGGGATCGGGCAGGGCGGCGAGATAGTCGCCGGTCGCGGCGAGACCGCCGGATGCGATCATCGCAGAGACATCGGTGGACTGCGCGGACGCGGACGTCGTGGCGACGAGCAGTGCGGTGGTGGTCAGCAGGGTTTTCATGGGATCGTCCTCCTTGAGCCTGAACGTAGTTTATGAACATTGTTCAATCAAGGGTGAAAGAGAGGGGCGCCCCGTTGCCGGAGCGCCCCGTGGTCGAGGTCGCGGATTAGCCCGCGAGGCTGGGATCGATTTCCCGGCAGGCGCGGACGAGGCCCTTCACGGCATCGACGGACTTGTCGAACATCGCCTGTTCGGTCTTGTTCATCTTGATTTCGATCACGCGTTCGATCCCGCCGGCGCCGATCACCGTCGGCACGCCGACATAGAAGCCGTCGAGGCCGTACATGCCGTCGACATGCGCGGCACAGGGCAGCACGCGCTTTTGATCCTTAAGATAGGCCTCGGCCATCTCGATCGCGGAGGAGGCGGGGGCGTAGAAGGCCGAGCCGGTCTTCAGCAGGCCCACGATCTCGGCGCCGCCGTCGCGGGTGCGCTGGACGATCGCGTCGAGCTTGTCCTGCGTGGTCCATCCCATGTCGACGAGGTCGGGCAGCGGGATGCCCGCGACGGTGGAGTAGCGCACCAGCGGCACCATCGTGTCGCCATGACCGCCAAGCACGAAAGCCGAGACGTCGCGCATCGAGACGTCGAATTCGTCTGCGAGGAAGTGGCGGAACCGCGCACTGTCGAGAATGCCGGCCATGCCGCAGACCTTGGCGTGGGGCAGGCCCGAAAATTCGCGCAGCGCCCAGACCATCGCGTCGAGCGGGTTGGTGATGCAGATGACGAACGCGTCGGGCGCGTGGGCCGCGATCCCCTCGCCCACGGATTTCATTACCTTGAGGTTGATGCCCAAGAGGTCGTCACGGCTCATCCCCGGTTTGCGGGGCACGCCGGCGGTGACGATGCAGACATCGGCGCCGGCGATGTCGGCATAGTCATTGGCGCCCTTCATGCGGGCGTCGAACCCCTCGACCGGGCCGGATTCCGCGATGTCGAGCGCCTTGCCCTGCGGCACGCCCTCGGTGATGTCGAAGAGGATGACGTCGCCGAGTTCCTTGATGGCGGCGAGATGGGCGAGCGTGCCGCCGATCTGACCGGCGCCGATGAGGGCGATCTTGGGTCTGGCCATGGGAATGTCCTGTCTGTTTGGATCGCGCCGTGATTAGACCCCGGCCCGGCGCGGTGCAAGGGCGGGGGAAAATGATGAACGGGCCGCCCCCAGAGGACGGGGACGGCCCGCGCATCCAGCCCGTAGGGATGGGTCAGCCCGCGTATTCGGGAAGCGCGTCGAGCTGCTCCTCGGTCATGTTCACCTGGACGCGGATGTCGTCGCCGTCGTCCTGGACCATGATGTTCAGGTCGTCAAAGCCCAGCTCGACCGGTTTTTCCCCCAAGCCGAGGAAACCGCCGACGTCGATGATGGCGCCGGTGAGGGCGCCGGATTCGTCCACGATGAGCTGCGAGACCTCACCGATGTTTTCGTCGTCGATGCCATAGACCGTGGCGCCGGTCAGCTCCTCGGACGAGAGGGTGGCGATGTCGGCGGCGGAGTAGCCGTCGAGCGGACCGACCGCGACCATCGGGTCGCCGGCCTCGGCCAGGGTCGGATCCTGGATGGCGAGGTCGCCGGCGGCAATGTCGGTGTCCTCGACCATGTCGGTCTCGGCCATCTGCATGTCATCGGCCATGACATCCCCGTCACCAGACATGTCGGCCGCCATCTCCTCGTCCGTCATGTCGGCGGCGGGCTGTTCGGCGATGTCGGTCTCGACGATGTCGGCGCCGGTCATCTCGGCCACGGGCATGTCGAAGTCCGGGGCGCCCTCGAGCGTTTCGGCGGTCGTGTTCATCACGAGGAAGCGTGACCCCCCCTCGTCGGTATAGACCGCGATCTCGTCCATGGAGACGGCCACGTCCTTTTCGCCGATCCCGAGGAAGCCTCCGACACCGACGATGCCGGCAAGCACCTCGCCGTCGGGCGACACGACGATGTCGTTGACCTCGCCGATATCGTCCCACTGATCTTCGGCGGAAAAGACGCCGCCGTCGCGCTGGATCTCTCGGTCGGAGGAGTAGATCCGCATGCCGATCAGGTCGGAGGCGAGGAAGTCGTCGGCCGAGACAGCGATGTCGCCGAGGCCCATCGTATGGCTTTCGGCGTGGGCGGTGGTCGCGAGGACGAGCGCCGCGGCGGTGGTGGTGAGAAGCGATTTCATGGCGTGCTCCTGGTAAGCAAAGCCGCCGGGCGTCGTGTCCGGCGATCTCTGCCCGCAAAACACGCGAAGGCGCGCCCGGTTTCGTCGCCGGCCGCGCCATTTCGACCTCAGGCGCCCGGATCGGCGGAATACGGCGCATCGTCGGTGCGCTGCCAGGCGTCGCCGGCCGCGATCAGGCAGGTGGGGCCGCCGGGGCGCGTGAGCGTGAGCGTCCATGTTCCGGTCTGGGGCGAGGCGAAGGTCTCGACCGCGGCGCCGTCGGAGGCGAGCGCGATGGACTGCCGACGCTCGCCGAACCGCTCGGCGAGGCGGGCGACGACGATGTCGTGTGCGGCGCAGATGGTGCGCGCGGGCTGCGCGGTCACGGGGGCGGCGAGGAGGGCGGCACCGAAGACCAGTGCTGCGGTGATCAGGATGGTGCGGTCGGTCATGGGATTCTCCGGTATCTGGTGTGCCGGTGCAGTTGACGTGCCGATCCGCTGCGATCCGGTTAACGCGCCGCGCGCCGGCGCGCGGACACAGCCTGGCGCGCGCGGACGCCGACCTTGCCAAGCGCGTGCCGGCGCGCGACGGTGGCATCGAAACCGCGTGGGGGAGACGGCAATGATCTGGATCGTGCTGGGGCTGGCCCTGTGGGCGGGCGCGCATTTCTGGAAACGCGCGGCACCGGCGTCGCGCGCGCGCCTTGGCGACCGTGGAAAGGGGATCGTCGCGGTCGTCTCGGTCGCGGGGATCGTGCTGATGGTGATCGGATACCGGGCGTCCGAGGGCACGTTCTACTGGGGCCGAACGCCGGCGATGACGGGGATCAACAACCTGCTGGTGCTGCTGGCGTTCTACCTGTTCGCGACAAGCGGGGCGAAGACGCGGGTGGCACGCTGGGTCAGGCATCCGCAGTTGATCGCGGTGGTCCTGTGGGCGGTGGCGCACCTGCTGGTCAACGGGGACACGCCGTCGTTCGTCCTGTTCGGGGGGCTCGCGCTGTGGGCCCTGGCCGAGATCGCGGTGCTGGGCCGGGCGACGGCGGTGACGGGGCCGGCGCACGCGGTGCCCATCGCCAAGGAGGCGACGGCGGTGATCGTCACGCTGGTCCTGTTCGCCGTGGTGGCGGGGATCCATACATGGCTGGGCTACAATCCATTTGGGTGAGACGATGAAGATCTACAGGTTCCTGAGCGAGGACGACACGTCGGCGTTCTGCCACAAGGTGAGCGAGGCGCTGTCGAAGGGTTGGGAGCTGCATGGCTCTCCGGCCTATGCGTTCGACGCGGCCAACGGGGTCATGCGCTGCGGGCAGGCCGTGACCAAGGAGATCGACGGGGCGTACGAGCCTGGGATGAAGCTGGGCGCGCAGTAGGCAGGGGATCGCCGCATTGCGCCGCGGCGCAACGGCGGGCAGACTGGCGCGATGACCCGTGTGCTCGCCATCCTCGCCGCGATCCTGTTCGCCACGACCGCCTCCGCCGATCCGCGCGAGGACTGGATCCGCGACAACCTGATCGCGGTGTTCTACCACGAGTTCGCCCATGCGCTGATCGACCGGCTCGACCTGCCGATCTACGGCCAGGAGGAGGACGCGGCCGATGTCGCCACCGTGATGCTGATCGACCGCATCTTCGGAGAGCGGCGCGCGGCGGAGATGATCGTGGCGACGGCCGAGGGGTTCCGAGGCGAGACGCTGTGGTGGGGCGACGACGAACCCGCCTACTGGGGCCGTCACGGGATCGACGAGCAGCGGTTCTACACGACGCTGTGCCTGTATTACGGTGGCGACCGGCGCGGTCGGCGCAGCGTAGTCGAGGCGCTGGAACTGCCCTGGGAGCGGCAGGCGACCTGCCGCGACGAATACGAGCAGGCGCAGCGCAGCTGGGGCCGGGTGTTCGACGCGATCGCGATCAAGGAACCGGGAAGCAGCTTCACCCTCGGCCATACGATCGACACGGCACCGCTGACGGTCGCGGTGGCCGCCAAGGAGGTCGCGCGCCTGAACCGGATGTTCGGCCTGGAGGAGCCGATCGAGGTCGTCATGGAATATTGCGGAGAGCCGAATGCGTTCTACGACTTCGATACCCGCCAGATCATCATGTGCGTGGAGTACGAGGACCATTTCGGCCTGCTGCGGGAGCTGGTGCGGGGGTGACGCGGGCGCGTGGCGCGAAAGGTTCGCGCGCGCGACCATCCGCCCCGTGACTTCCCCCCCGATATGCGCGACAACGTGCCGACGGGGCGTATGTCCCACACCGACAGGGGATGCCACATGGCCGACGTGAACCGCGGGAACCGCCCGCTGAGCCCGCATATCACCATCTATCGCCCGCAATGGACGTCGATGACCTCGATCCTGACGCGGATCACGGGCAACGCGCTTATCGTGGCGGCGCTGATGACCGTGTGGTGGTTCGTGGCGGCGGCGACGGGGCCGGAGGCCTATGCCGTCGCGAACGGTTTCATCACGAGCTGGTTCGGCGACCTGGTGATGATCCTGAGCGTCTGGGCGCTTTGGTACCACAGCCTCGCGGGGATCCGGCACCTGATCTGGGACGCGGGATACATGCTCGACGTGGAAAAGGGCGAGCGGCTGGGGCAGGGGGCGATCGTGCTGGCGACGGTGCTGACGATCGTCACCGCGATCGTGGTCTGAGGGGGCTGGCAATGGCATACATGACAGATCGCAAGCGGGCCGAGGGACTGGGTTCGGCAAAGTCGGGCACCAGGCACCATTGGCAGATGATGATTTCCAGCGTGGCGCTGATCGTGCTGGTGCCGCTGTTCGTGTTCACCTTCGGCGCGGCGCTGGGCGGCACCTGGGAGCAGACCGTGATCTACTATTCGCGGCCGTTCCCGGTGATCGTCGCGGCGCTGACAATCCTGGTGGCGATGCTGCATTTTCGCGGCGGCGTGCAGGTTCTGATCGAGGATTACACCCGTGGTGCTGCCCGCCGCTGGACGATCATCGGCGCGATCTGCGTCAGCTACGCGCTGGCGGCGGCGGGCCTGTTCGCGGTGATCGGGCTGGCGCTCTGAGACTTATCTGACTTTCGGGGGATACCGCGCATGGCGGCATACGAATACGAGACGCACCAGTTCGACGTGGTGGTGGTCGGTGCGGGCGGCGCGGGTTTGCGCGCGACGCTGGGCATGGCCGAACAGGGGCTGAAGACCGCCTGCATCAGCAAGGTGTTCCCGACCCGCAGCCACACGGTCGCGGCCCAGGGCGGGATCGCGGCATCGCTTGGCAACATGGGGCCGGACGAATGGCAATGGCACATGTACGACACCGTCAAGGGATCGGACTGGCTGGGCGATACCGACGCGATGGAATACCTCGCGCGCGAGGCGCCCAAGGCGGTGTACGAGCTGGAGCATTACGGGGTGCCGTTTTCGCGCACCGACGAGGGCACGATCTATCAGCGGCCGTTCGGCGGGCACACGACAGAATTTGGTGAAGGTCCGCCGGTGCAGCGCACCTGTGCCGCCGCCGACCGGACCGGTCACGCGATCCTGCACACGCTCTATGGTCAGAGCCTGAAGCAGAAGGCCGAGTTCTACATCGAGTATTTCGCCATCGACCTGATCATGTCGGACGACGGCGTGTGCCAGGGCGTGCTGGCATGGAAGCTCGACGACGGGACGATGCACCTGTTTTCCGCCAAGATGGTGGTGCTGGCGACGGGCGGCTACGGGCGGGCGTATTTTTCAGCCACGAGCGCGCATACCTGCACCGGCGACGGCAACGGGATGGTGGCGCGGCAGGGTCTGCCGCTGCAGGACATGGAATTCGTGCAGTTCCACCCGACCGGCATTTACGGGGCCGGCTGCCTGATCACCGAAGGCGCGCGGGGCGAGGGCGGCTACCTGACCAATTCGGAGGGCGAGCGGTTCATGGAACGCTACGCGCCGACCTACAAGGATCTGGCGAGCCGCGATGTGGTGTCGCGCTGCATGACGCTGGAGATCCGCGAGGGGCGCGGCGTCGGGCCGAACAAGGACCACATCCATCTCAACCTCAACCACCTGCCGCCGGAGACGCTGGACCTGCGCCTGCCGGGAATTTCCGAGAGCGCGCGCATCTTTGCCGGGGTGGACCTGACCAAGGAGCCGATCCCGGTGCTGCCGACGGTGCATTACAACATGGGCGGCATTCCGACGAACTACTGGGGCGAGGTGCTGAACCCGACCGAAGGCAACCCCGACGCGGTGGCACCCGGCCTGATGGCCGTGGGCGAGGCAGGCTGCGCGAGCGTGCATGGCGCGAACCGGCTGGGATCCAACAGTCTCATCGACCTGGTGGTGTTCGGCCGCGCGGCGGCGATCCGCGCGGGAGAGGTCGTGGACCGGGATACGGCCGTGCCGTCGCCCAACAAGGCAAGCGTGAACAAGGCGCTGGAGCGGTTCGACACGCTGCGCCATGCGTCGGGGTCGGTCGGCACCGCCGAGCTGCGTCTCGACATGCAAAAGGCGATGCAGGCGGACGCCGCGGTGTTCCGTACCGACAAGACGCTGGCCGAGGGTGTCGAGGCGATGACGAAGATCGCGGGGCGCATGGACGACATCAAGGTCACGGACCGCTCGATGGTGTGGAACAGCGACCTGATGGAGACGCTGGAGCTGACCAACCTGATGCCCAACGCGCTCGCCACCGTCGTCAGCGCCGAGGCCCGCAAGGAAAGCCGTGGTGCCCACGCGCAGGAGGACCACCCCGAGCGCGACGACACCGACTGGCGCAAACATTCGCTGGCCTATGTCGACGGTGCCGGGGTGCGGCTGGATTACCGGCCCGTGCATCTGGAACCGCTGACCGACGAGAGCGAGGGCGGGATCGACATGACGAAGATCGCGCCGAAGAAAAGGGTCTATTGATGCGGGCCATCCTTCCGCTTGGTCTGGTGGCGCTGTTTCTGGCGGGGTCGGTTGCCGCGCAGACGCCGCGCGATGTGGCGGCCGGGCGTCTCGCCGGGGTGATCGGCCTGACCGGGCCAGCCGATCCCGTGGGGCGGGCGGCCTGCGTCGTCGACGCGATGACGGACGCGCAGGTCGCGGCCCTCGTCGAGGTGGAAAGACCGGCGGAGTTCGGCGCCGTCCTGGGACCGGTGGCGTTCGACACGCGCGTGGTGGACTGTATCGCGGTGCTGGACGCCGGATGATCCGGACGGTGCGCGGTCGCGGATGGGGCGGGGCAGTGTCGATCTGTGCCGCGACGGCGGGATGCGCCCCCCCGATTCCGGTCTATGATCCGATCCCGCTGAACGTGACCGAGGGCGAGGTTCGCATGGCCGCGGCGCGCAACCTGATCGCGCTCTATGGCGGAGCGTTCGCTCTTCCGATCGACGAACGGACGGCGCCGTGTCTGGTGTCGATCGGCAGCGCCGAGGAGATCCTGGCGCTGGCGTACGGGCTGGGGCAGACCGATGCGGTCGTCGTGGGGATGCTCGGGCGGGCGACGGGGCAATATTGCGTGAGAGGGGGGGCGTTGTGATGCGCTGGATCGTGTCGGCCCTGATCCTCGCGGCCTGCGAGACCGTACCGCCGACGCCCGAGGAGGCGGCGCTGCGCTGCGAGGAGCGGGCGCGGGCGGCGCAGGGGCCGACGGGGAGCGTGACGGTCGGCGCCAATTCGGGAAGCGGCCCGTTCACGGATGTCGCGATCGGGATCACCGCCGACTACCTCGCGGGGCGCGACCCATTCGTGGTCTATTCGCAATGCGTCGAGCGGCTGACCGGGCAGGGGCCGATCCGGCCACCCGTGTTGCGATGACCGGCGGCGACCGCACGGCGGATTTCGCCGAGGATATTGAGCGCGCGGCGCAGCGGCAGCTCAACAAGTTCCGGCAGCTCGTGCGGGGGGTGCATCCCCGGCATTGCCCGTGCTGCGACTATCGCGGGATGTTCACCGCCTTCGGGTTTCCGCCGCGCTTCGACGCGCGCTGCCCGTCCTGCACCTCGCTGGAGCGGCACCGGCTGTTTCGGCTGTTCGCGGAGCGGCAGAACGTGTTCGGTGCCGATCACCGCGTCCTGCATGTGGCGCCCGAACCCCAGATCGCCGAATATGTGAGACCGCGCGTCGCCCTGTTCGAGACCGCGGACCTGAGCGAGCGTCGAGGCATGACCCATCACGTCGACATCACGCGGACCGGCCTGCCGGACGGCGACTACGACCGGATCGTGTGCAGCCATGTGCTCGAACATGTCGACGATGCCGCGGCGCTGGCCGAGATGTTTCGCCTGCTGCGGCCGGGCGGCATGGCGATCCTGGCCGCACCCGTGATCGAGGGGTGGGCGCGCACCTACGAGAACCCGGCGATCCAGAGCCCCCGCGACCGCAAGGTGCATTTCGGCCAGGAGGACCACGTCCGCCTGTACGGGCGCGACATCCGCGACCGCATCCGCGCGGCCGGATTTGCCCTGTCGGAATTCGTCGCGGAGGAGCCGGACGTTTTGACCCATGGATTGATGCGCGGCGAGATACTATTTATAGCTCAACGGCCCGACGTCGCGCCAGACAGATAGGAGACCGAAGGATGGTCGAACTGACCCTGCCAAAGAACAGCCGGATGACGGCCGGAAAGACCTGGCCAAAGCCCGAGGGCGGCAAGAACGTCCGCAAGGTGCAGGTCTATCGCTGGAACCCGGATGACGGAAAGAACCCGAGCCTGGACACCTATTTCGTCGACATGGACGATTGCGGGCCGATGGTCCTGGACGCGCTGATCAAGATCAAGAACGAGATCGACCCGACGCTGACGTTCCGCCGGTCGTGCCGCGAGGGGATCTGCGGATCCTGCGCGATGAACATCGACGGGGTGAACACGCTGGCCTGTATTCACGGGATGGAAGACGTGAGCGGCGACGTGAAGATCTATCCGCTGCCGCACATGCCGGTGGTCAAGGACCTGATCCCGGACCTCACGCATTTCTATGCCCAGCACGCGAGCATCCGGCCCTGGCTCGAGACCTCGACCAATCCGCCTGCGAAGGAGTGGAAGCAGTCGGTCGAGGACCGCGAGAAGCTGGATGGACGCTACGAATGCATCCTGTGCGCGTGCTGTTCGACCTCGTGCCCGTCCTACTGGTGGAACGGGGACCGATATCTCGGGCCTGCGGCGCTGCTCCAGGCGCATCGCTGGCTGGTGGACAGCCGCGACGAGGCGACGGGAGAGCGGCTGGACGATCTCGAGGATCCGTTCAAGCTGTACCGGTGCCACACGATCATGAACTGCGCCAAGTCTTGCCCCAAGGGGCTGAACCCCGCCAAGGCGATCAGCGAGATCAAGGGGATGATGGTCGAACGGATGGTGTGACGCGCCGCAGGGCGCGGAATGGTTTGCGGCCCCGGCGGAGCGATCCGCCGGGGCCGTTTGCGTTGATGAACGCTCAGTCCGGCGTGGCGCGGAAGCCGCCGGCATAAAGGAGGCCGGCGTCGGCGCCCGCGAATGCGCCATAGGCCGCGTCGCCGCCGATCAGGCCCTTTAGCGTTCCGGTTACGCCGCGATAGGTCGTCGTGCCGGTCAGGTCCGCGCCGTCGAGGGTGCCGTTGACGGTCAGCCCGCCGAACTGCGATGCGCCGGTAAGCGTGTTCGCGTCGAAATCGGCGGTGAGGGTCATGTCGCCGCGCGTGCGTTCGCTGTCGAAGAACGCCTCTCCTCCCGATACCTCGAAATCGGTGACGGTATAGAGATCGTAGCGGCCGCTATAGGTGACGGTGCCGCTGTCTTGCGGTGCGGTCACGTCCGTTTGCGGCAGGAGACCGGCAACGGAGCTGAACCTGTTACCGCTGTCGGAGGCGATGCGGACCGCGTAGCCATCGGTCGGGCCGAAGCCGATCGTTGCGGTCGAGATGTCCTCGGCCGGGGTTCCGGTGAACTGGCCCGCCTGCGTCGGTGTGGCGACCCGCGCCGAGGTATCGACGGAGCCGGACGAGCCGCCCCCGCTGCCGCAGGCGGCGAGGAGAGCGAGGGAGAGGATGAGGACGGGGGCGCGCATGTCGATGGTTCCAGGTGGATGACTGACGATATCGGTGAGGCCGGTACTTGCGTCGTGACAAGGGGAATTCGTGTTCGGGGCGGCGAAGCAGGGCGATTTCCGGGTGCGACCTGAGCGTGCGTCGGTCCGGTGCGTCGGCGGTGCGCGACGGTCGGTGCCTGCGGGACTTGTGCGAGAGCGACGCGGGTGGTGGGATGCGGGGCGGAGGTGACGCGATGACAGAGCCCGACGACGCCGAAGCCCGCCGCGCCGTGGCCCCCGTGATCTGCTATCCGGTGGAGCGGCTGCCGATGCCGCCGATGGCGCGGTTCGCGACGTCCCTTGCGGGGGCGGAGGTGGTGACGACCGTGACGGTTCCGCCACGGGAGGCGGCGTCGGTGACGGTGCCGGCGGGACATGTTCTTCGGGTCGTGTCGGTCGAGGGGCCGCAGGTCGGCGATCTCAACCTGTTCGCGGCGGGCGACCTGTCCGAACGGTTCTACAGCGGCAAGACGCGCGCGCTGCACGGCAGCCATGTCGGTATCGGGGACCGCCTGTGGTCGTGTTTCCCGTATCTGCGTCCGATGGCGACGGTGATCGAGGACAGCCTCGCGTGGTACGGGATCGATCGGTTTGGCGGCGCCGTGCACGATGTGATCGGCACGCGCTGCGATCCGCATACCCATTGCCTGCTGTCGGGCGGGCAGTATCACCATTGCTGCCATTCCAACCTGACGCGGGCGCTGGTCGCGGCGACGGGGCTGAAGTTGCGCGAGGCGGAGATGCTGGTCCACGATGTCGTCAACGTGTTCATGTGCACCGGGTTCACCCGCGATACGGGGGAATATTTCATGAAGGCGAGTCCCGTGCGCCCCGGTGACGCCTTTGGGATCATGGCCGAGATCGACCTGCTGGCGCTGGTCAGCGCGTGCCCCGGAGGCGATTGCGGGGCCGAACATTCGAGCGATGTGGCACCCTGCCATCCCTTGCAGCTCGAGGTGCTTAGGGGGCCGGGGATGGACGACTGGGTGCCGCCCGCGCGCAACGGATACGATCGCACGCACGGGATGTAGGCTCAGGCCGCCTGCGGCGGTTCCTTGGCGCCGGTCATGAACGCGACGGCGTCGGACATGGTGTAGTCCTTGGGGTCGATGACGCAGAGCCGCTTGCCCAGGCGGTGGACGTGGATGCGGTCGGCGACCTCGAAGACATGCGGCATGTTGTGGCTGATGAGGATGATCGGGATCCCGCGCGAGCGCACGTCGAGGATGAGTTCGAGGACGCGGCGCGATTCCTTGACCCCCAGCGCGGCCGTGGGTTCGTCGAGGATGATGACACGCGATCCGAAGGCCGCGGCGCGCGCGACGGCGACGCCCTGTCGCTGTCCGCCCGACAGGGTCTCGACGGCCTGATTGATGTTCTGGATGGTCATCAGGCCGAGCTCGCTGAGCTTGTCGCGGGCGAGCTTCTCCATCCGGGGGCGGTCGAGCTGTCGCATGACATTGCCCATGAAGCCGGGCTTTCGCAGTTCGCGGCCCATGAACATGTTGTCGGCGATCGACAGCGCGGGACACATGGCGAGCGTCTGATAGACGGTCTCTATCCCTTCCTTCCGGGCGTCGGTGGGCGAGTTGAACGAGACCTTGCGCCCGTCGAGCAGCACCTCGCCCTCGTCCGGGACAACGGCGCCGGACACCGCCTTGATCAGCGTGGACTTGCCGGCGCCGTTGTCGCCGATGACCGCGAGAATCTCGCCCGGATAGAGTTCGAAGTCGCAGTCATCAAGGGCGGTGACGCGGCCGTAGCGCTTCGTCAGGCCGCGGCCTTCCAGAACGGGTTTCGTCATCCCGACACCTTTCTGATCCATTGGTCGACCGCCACCGCGGCGATGATGAGGACGCCGATGAGCAGGTAGGTCCATTGCGCGTCCGCCCCGCCGAGCCGCAGGCCGAGTGTGAACACCCCCACGATCAGCGCCCCGAAGAACGTGCCCGCAACCGAACCGCGCCCGCCGAACAGGCTGATACCCCCGATCACCACGGCGGTGATGCTCTCGATGTTCAGAAGCTGGCCGGAGGTCGGACTGACGCTGCCGATGCGGCCGATAAGGGCCCAACCGGCGATGGCGCAGATCAGGCCGGTGATGGCATAGACCGAGATCAGCGTGGCGCGCACATTCACCCCCGAGAGCTGCGCCGCCTCGGGGTCGTCACCCACGGCGTAGATGTGGCGGCCCCAGGCGGTGTGGCGCAGGACATAGGCGAGCACGGCGAAGATCAGGACCATCGCGATCACGCCGTAGGTGAAAGTGGCCCCGCCGCGGCCGTTCTCGTCGGCGCCGATCTTGAACGTGGTGCCGAGGAATTTCAGCAGTGGCGCCTCGGCGTCGATTTCCTGGCTGCGGATCGTCTCGTTGCGCGAATAGAGAAAGTTGGCGGCCAGCACGATCTGCCACATGCCCAGCGTCACGATGAAGGGCGGCAGGCGCATGACGGCGATGAGCCAGCCGTTGACGGCCCCGATGGCGGTCCCGAAGGCCAGGCCGCACAGTACCGCGATCTCGACCGGGATGCCGTAGCGAAAGGTGAACTGTCCCATCACGACGCTGGAAATCACGGCGATGGCGCCGACGCTGAGGTCGATGCCGGCGGTAAGGATCACGAGGCTTTGCGCTGCGGCGACGATGCCGACGATCTGCACCTGTTGCAGGATCAGCGTAAGCGCGAAGGGCGAGAAGAACTTTGTCCCCAGCACGATGCCGAATACCGCGGTGGAGACGACCAGCACGAACAGCGGCACCAGCGCGGGATTGACGTGAAGCGCGTGCTGGATATGGGCGACGGCCCCACGGCGCGGACCGCCGAAGCGGGCGACCTCTTCGGGTGCGCGCGTCTTGACGGTGGATTCGTAGTCGTCGTCGGCCGGCATGGTGCCCCCCCCTGTCACGGTCGGACGCGGCGCATCGCCGCCGGGCGTCCGGTATGGAGAGAGGCGGGGGTGATCCCCGCCCCTTCCGTCAGTCTAGCTATAAAATCGCGGCGAAGTCAGCCCCAGCAGAGGTCGGTGCCTTCCTCGACCGATATGCTCTCGACGCCGTCGACCGGCTGGTCGGTGACGAGCGCCACGCCGGTGTCGAAGAAGTCCTTGCCCGGCGTGTTCTCGGGCAGGGTGCCGTCCTCGGCGTAGGCGGCAATCGCTTGGATGCCGAGTGCTGCCATCTGCAGCGGATACTGCTGCGATGTGGCCCCGATGACGCCGTCGGCGATGTTCTGGATGCCGGGGCAGCCACCGTCGACCGACACGATCAGTACGTCGTTCTCGCGGCCGATCGAAGCAAGTGCCTCGTAGGCGCCAGCGGCGGCGGGTTCGTTGATCGTGTAGACCACATTGATCGTCGGATCCACAGCGAGGAGGTTCTCCATCGCGGTGCGGCCGCCTTCCTCGTTGCCCGCGGTCACATCGTTGCCGACGATGCGGGGGTCTTCCTCGTCGCCGTTGACGTTCGGATCGGCGAGGTCGATGCCGAAGCCCTGCAGGAAGCCCTGGTCGCGCAGCACGCCGACGGTCGGCTGGCTGACGGCGAGGTCGAGCATGGCGATGCGCGCGTCGGCGGCATCGTCGCCGAGCGAGGCGGCGGCCCACTGTCCGATCAGCTCACCGGCGAGGAAGTTGTCGGTGGCGAAGGTCGCGTCGGCCGCGTCGATCGGATCGAGCGGCGTGTCGAGCGCGATCACTAGAAGGCCCGCGTCACGGGCCTGCGTCACGGCGCCGACGATCGACGAGGTGTCTGACGCGGTCAGCAGGATGCCCGACGCGCCGTCGGCGATGCAGGTCTCGATCGCGGCGACCTGGGTTTCGTGGTCGCCGTCGACGCGGCCGGCATAGGAGCGCAGGGTGATGCCCGCCTCCTCGGCCGCGGCCTCGGCGCCTTCGCGCATCTTCACGAAGAAGGGGTTGGTGTCGGTCTTGGTGATCAGGCAGGCCGAGACGTCGCTGTCCTGTGCCGATGCCGCACCGGCCGAAAGGGCGATGGCGGCGCAGGCCGAACCGATAAGGGTGATCTTCATTGTGTCCTCCCAAGGTGTGTTGCGCCGGGCCTCCACCCGGCGGTTGTGCAGGCCCCGTTTCCAGGGACTCGCTAACACTAGGAAGCGACATCCCGACGCACATGTCAATTAGTTAATTAAGTTTTCTTATTAATCGAATTCCGCTATTTTTATCGTGGCATCATGCGACTAGGTTGGCGCGGATGGATGACGGACTGGTCAGATCGCTCAGCGTCGGATTGAGCCAGAAGGGCGTGCGGGACCATAACGAGCGTCTCGTGCTTTCGCTCGTGCAGCGGCACGGGGCGCTGGCCGGCAGCGATATCGCGCGGCTGGCGGACCTGTCGCCGCCGACCGTGTCGGCCATCGTGCGCCGCCTCGAGGACGAGGGGCTCCTGCGGCGCGGAGAGCCGGTGCGGGGCAAGGTCGGCAAGCCGTCGGTGCCGTTCGGCCTCGATCCCGACGGGACGCTGTCCTTTGGGCTGAAGATCGGGCGACGTTCGGCGGACCTGGTGCTGATGGACCTGACGGGGGGCACCCGCGACCGGCGCAAGATCACCTACGGCCAACCGATGCCGGACGCGATCCTCGCGTTTCTCGAAGACGGGATCACCGCGATGACGGCGCGGCTGGGTGCGGGGGCCGCGCGGCGGATCTGCGGCATCGGCGTGGGCGCGCCGTTCGAGCTGTGGAACTGGCCCGATCCGGGCGGGTTGCAGGGGCGGACTGT
>Ga0115567_10003394_pt1 | contig 15683 bp, 12 predicted proteins | sample COGITO_mtgs_1204_2_FD_88679 | JGI IMG/M metagenome (GOLD analysis project Ga0115567, IMG submission 88679) | Pelagic marine microbial communities from North Sea - COGITO_mtgs_120412 | ecosystem: Environmental > Aquatic > Marine > Epipelagic | place: Germany:Helgoland, sampling site Kabeltonne... | reverse complement strand
GTCCGCTTCACGCCCTGAGTCTTTCGTCAACGGTTTCCAACAGTAATAATGGCGAATTCCTATCTCTCAGTGACTTCAAGTATTTCGATTCACTGTAGGGGGTTCTCGACTTCCAGCAACGAAATAAAATACGTATCCATTTGAAGGATAATGCTCTCACCGCAGACTGATGTGTGTTGCCCTTTTGACGTTGCTGAGCGTAGTACAACCCCGCCCAATATGATGAGTAGACAGTTTTGGCCGACCATTCTATGAAGGACTGTCTTATGAACTTAGAGCATTGCCAACGCCAATGTACCCATGATTTCTGACCGCTTCTCTGAGTGACAGGTGCTATTCCTGCGTACATTTGCACTTCAGACGCATGCTTAAACCTATCTCTGTTTTCACCCATTGCGACCAGTAATCTAGGGGCCATACATAGACCTGCGCTTGGTAGCGATTTAAATAGATCAGCATCTGGCATGCCATTGAACAGTTTATCTATCTCTTCATCGTATATTTTAATGGATTTAACTGTTGCAGTGATTTGAGTTGTTAATGATAGTGCTAGCAGCTGATGAGTCTCAATAATGGAACGATCTTCCGTGATATGTTGAGCATTATTTATTGCTTCAATTCGTTGCTCGATCAACGCGACCGCCCGTCCTCCTGAAGATAAAAAGAATTTTCTGACGGTTTCTTTTCTCGCTCTTTTTAGCTTTTGTAGGGTAGGCCAGCGGTTAATGAAGCTACAGAATAGTGCCGTATCTCTATGGCTAAACAATTTTAATAATTGAGGAAAATACTGTTTAAGTGCATTTGTTAACCGATTACCAAAACGGTTACGATCATCCACTAGCTTACGGCGCTGCTCTACCAAGTATCCGAGCTTTCTCATATCCTCGCTCTGCATTGTTAACGCCTTAATCTTACCTGGATAGTTAAGCATTAGGTCTAATGCAAATTCTGCATCAGTAGGGTCGTCCTTGGCTCCGCTAGGGGTAAAAGCGTCTCGATACTTAGCTAGTAATGTAGGATTAACGGGGAATATCGTTATGAAGTTATATTTTTGTAATGCGTATACGATTGGCCCTCTGGTCAATTCAACAGCGACGGCAATTTGACCTCCAAAGCGTTTATGCAATGACAAAACCCATTCATCAATACTCTCTGGCGAATGAGATAAAATACCAAACTCACGCTTGGAATGTTTTTGACCTTGAATACAATAATCATGTTTCTGATCTGCCCAATCAATTCCAATATGAGCGGTAAATTCAGTAATAATATTTTTCATAATCCACCTCTATTATTTAAGGGTGTTCAATCAGTATGCTCAGCTCTTCGAAAGCAATATAGCGAGTATTTTAATACAAGCCCTGAGTATTCGTTATTGAGCTTAAGCGTACCTACGACATCGAAAGTAAAGCGGCAAACATTCATATGTTTCGGGTCGATTATTCGTATGCCGTAGGCACCAACCTGAACAGATCAAGTATGGTCTATTTCAGGTTTTAAAGACTATATTGGGTCGAAAGCCGAAATAAGATGACGACACAATTATTTACCTTAATCGTTGTAGCGAAAAAGGTACAGTATTTAATTATTGAATGTAAATCAATGGCCTAAGTCTTTAGAAAGACCTTGAATGGACCTGAAGTGATAGCAAAGACATACACCTATGTCTAATACTAAAGAGAATTAGAAAAGCCCTCGCTTTAAAGTTTTTTGTGCCATTTTTGGCTCTCAGTCAAAAGCTATTGAATGACTTGCTTATTCTTCTTGAATTCTTAGTTAACTCGATTAGTACTGGAAAAAGGTACAACGTTAATTTGAAGATTAAACACTAATAGTAGAAGGAGCTGCTATGGAAGATCACTATATTTAGTTTGAGTATTGTCAATTTACTCGGCTCAGCTGAATAAGTTGACAATACCTATAAAAAACCAGCAGATTCGAATTACATTTTCACCGGATAATCTTTCGCTTTCCAAGCTCCCATTGAACCCAAAAATACGTTTACATTTTTGAAACCATTAGCACTTAAAAAACCTGCTGCTACTGATGCTCTCATACCACTAGCGCACATTGTTATATAGTTCATATTAGCGTTTAAGTTACCCACTTCTTTCGCTAGGTGTCCTAAAAAAACATGTTCACTTTTATCTATTCTGACCTGCTCATATTCTGTGACTTTTCTAACATCTAACAAGATCCAATTATCTTCAATAAGTTGTTTTACCTGCTCAGCACTAACTGCTTTTGTTGATGCAAAACTGTTACCGCCAGCGGTGGCTTCTGCTAAATTTATCGCGCAGTAATAATCGCAATTATCGTAGCCTATTCGAGATAAGTGCACTGCAGCACTTTCTGCCATTTTATAATCGCTGGCAATAATTACTAATTTATCTTCAAGGTCAAATAACCAGCCAGCGTAAGCGGTAAGCATGCTAACCGGTAGACAGAAGCTACTTTCGACATGCGCACCTAAATACGATTCAATACTACGAACATCGACGAGTTTATAACCTTGCTTTTGCAAGGTAGCTAGCTGTGCAGGCGCGACTGGCTTTAAATCTTGCGAGGTACTGGTAGTTGATGTACCGTGCGAATTGAGACGCTCCATTTGAGAAAAATAAGGTGGAATATAATGGTGCTCATTAACTTTTCGTTGAATAAATTCGCTTCGATCTTTTATTTGTAGTAGCGGATTATTTTTCATCTCGTGTTGCACGCTTGAGAATTCCCTTACAGCCATGCCATCGCCGCAAACAGAACCGGCTCCGTGTGCAGGATAGATTAGTGCTTCAGGTGCTCTGGACTTTATTTTTTGTAAACTATCGTAGAGTAGGCCCGATACGTGTTCACTTTCGTTCGGATAAAAATCAGTACGTCCAACATCACCTACAAATAGTGTGTCACCCGTAAAAATACCCACTGGCCCTTTATTGAAATCTTGATCATAGATCATAAAACAGACGCTATCTTTAGTGTGCCCCGGGGTTTCTAACACCTCAACCGTTAAATTACCTGAACTGAATTGGTGCCCTTCTTTTACCGTTTTTGCATATTTAATTTCATCATCGGCATTGGGGCCATGCAAAACTTCTGCGCCTGTTATTTTAGCAAGTATCGGCGCACCGCTTATTAGATCTTCATTGCGGTGAGTTTCTAGTATATGGGTGATTTGGCTTTCGTATTGATTAGCCAAATTGATATAAGTAGCAATATCTCGACGTGGGTCAATAACAATTGACTCGCCGCCTGACACTAGCATGTAAGAAAGATGTGCTAAACCTGGTGTTTTAATTTTTTCAATAATCATTAGACCTCCTCGCCTAACTTTGTGTTAATAAAATGTTCGTTGCAACCACTTACAGGGACGCAAAAAATAATGCCGCTAGAACTATCCACTTGCTTCGCTAAGCTGATGTATAGAACAAAGGACTTAAACCAAATTGATTTAATTAACAAAATAAATGTGTAAACCCTTCCCAAAACGGAGCATTTAAAAGTAGAGATTTCGGTTAAGATAAAACACTATCTACTACTATATTCTTGATGGTAATTTTAGACTTAGGAATCTGTACGAAACTTACTTAAATAAAACTTCTCAGCCCCAATAATTAGGACCAAACCTACTACCGCCGACCAAATCACTAACATATCAGAGGACGCCTTTATCCAGATAAATGCTCCTAGCACAACGATGTCGAGTACTATTGCGCTTAGCACTATTACTGCACTTGCTTTGATATCTTTGCGCAAATGCTTAAAAACGCCCCAATGGATTGCAATATCCATGAGCAGATAAAAGATTGCGCCTAGTGAAGCGATTCGGCTCAAGTCGAAGAAAATTGTCAACAACATAGCGATCACTACCGTGTATACAACCGTGTGCTGTTGTACGCTGCCTGGCATGCCAAAGTGACTGTGCGGTACTAGTTTCATATCAGTCAACATCGCTAACATACGCGAAACAGCAAACACACTTGCAATTACACCAGAAACTGTGGCGACAATGGCAAAACCTACCGTGATCCAAAGACCGCTTCTCCCGAATGCGGGTTTAGAGGCTTCTGCTAGCGCATAGTCCTTAGCCACAACAATTTCATCTATCGATAGATTTGTTCCTACTGCTACCGCTACTAGTATGTAGATTACAAAGCAGATAAAGATTGAAACAACTATGGCTCGTCCCACGTTTTTCTTAGGATCAACAATCTCTCCTCCACTATTGGTTATAGTGGTAAAGCCTTTGAAAGCTAAGATAGCCAGTGCTACCGAGCCTATAAAGTTACTAACACTCGTTTCAGCAGGCACAACAAAGGTACTCGTAAAACCAGCATCCGCCACGTAAATTCCGCCACCGGCTAACACAAGCAAACCTAATGCTTTTGCTATGCCCATTACAAACGACGTAGTCTGAATAATTTTGTTGCCGAGTACGTTAATTAGAAACGCAGCAATCAATAAAAGCACACCAAGGGCGGGAACCATCCATTTTTCTGGTTCGATATCAAAAGGTTGCAGAGCATAGTTACCAAATGTTCGTGCAACTAAGCTTTGATTAATGACCATTGAAAAATACATCAATAGAGCACAGCATGCCGTTATTGCGCCTTTTCCATAGGCTTTTTCTAAAAACATCGCTATACCGCCTGCAGAAGGGTATGCGTTAGATAGTTTTACATAAGAATACGCGCTAGCTGAGGATATGATGGCGGCAGCTAAAAAAGCAAAAGGGAACCACTCACGAGCTAGTTCAGCCACTTGCCCGGTAAGTGCGAAAATGCCAGCACCTATCATTACGCCAGTGCCCATTGCTATTGCGCCGGCTAAGCTTAAGCTGCTTTTATCGTAATCTGAGTGGTTGTGTTCAGCCATTATTAAGTTCCTCTATTACTAAACTGTATGGGATGCATGACGCCATTAACTTGCATAGCAACACTACATATCTTGAAAACGGTTCAAGCCTTGTGCCATTAATATTATTTCTTGATGTTCAATCTGCAATAAGTTGCTTAGGAGCTCTTTATGGTGAGGGACTATCGCCTGTTCTTTTAAGTATTCATATAAGGCTATAACTTGTTGATGTTGTTCAAATACCGTTGAGACAATGTCAGACTCCGTCTTATTTTCAAAAGCACCATCACAGTGGCCGTGCAGAACAATTGGGTTTTTTTCTAAGTATTCTATAAATAAGGTTTCCAGTTCACCAAGCTGGGCTTTATCTGAAAAAGAATCGACTAAAAAGGAAAGGTGCTGTTCATGAGCAATTAAATATAGCATTACCATTCTCGTCCGCTCCGTGTGGCTCGGTGCACAATGCTCAAGGCAGTTCGCCAGTTGCTCATGAAATTGTATCGTCCAGTGCAGTATGTCTCGCAAACTTTCTATTTTCATATTAATCCTTAGAGCCTAAATGTGGGGTTAAAGTCCACTCAGGACATCAATTTAACGGATACTCGATCAATCTTCATAACGCTCAGATTACCGTTGCATTACATTTTTGTCAGATAAGCATGGTAAAGGCCTAATACTATTATTTTTAAATAAAATTTAGGGTAGTGTTTATTTAATCGCTTCGACCTCTTGATGCAATCGTTCAGCTTAATGTGACCCTGCATCCAAAGGTTAGTTACTTTAAAAACAATTTATGTTCTTAATAAAACATTTCATTGCATTGAAGATTATCGAATTTAGAACACCTATATGAGGTTCAAAAATGAGTAACAGTAAACAAAATTATCGGCGCAATTTTATCAAAAATGCAGTGTTTACCGCAGGTGGATTGGCTTTAGCTAGTCCTACTTCAGCACCATGGGCTAAATCTCAGGGATATACGCGTCAAACAGCCAATGACAATAACTTATCGATGAATTTTGGTGACAGCGTAGTTACTGGCGAAGTCATTGATTTAACGATTGCTAAACAAGCTAAGCGGATTGCGGGTGCGGCATCACGACCTATTACTTTAAATGGCATATCTCCTGGCCCATTGCTTCGATTACGAGAAGGACAGAATGTAACCATTAATGTAACCAATCAACTCAAGGTGAGTTCTTCCATACATTGGCATGGGTTTATTTTACCTTACACAATGGACGGCGTGCCAGGCGTTGCCTTTCCGGGGATTGCGCCCAACTCGACTTTTAGTTATCAATTTAACGTAGAGCAAAACGGCACTTATTGGTACCACAGTCACTCTGGACTACAAGAACAACTTGGCCATTTAGGGCCCGTTATTATAGACCCTAAAGACGGGGATATTGGTGCCGACAGAGAGCACGTCATTTTACTCAGCGATTGGACATTCGAAGACCCGCATGATGTATTCAGACACTTAAAAGTGGCTGAAGGTTATTATAATTATCAGCAGCGAACTATTAGAGACACAGTCAACGAGATTAAAAATCAAGGACTCATGAGTACCCTTGAAGAAAGAGCAATGTGGGCTGAAATGCGCATGAATCCTCGAGATATTTTAGATGTTACTGGCTCGACTTATACCTACCTAATGAATGGTCGCGATGCGTCAACTAACTGGACAGCGCTATACAAACCCAACGAAAGCGTAAGACTCAGATTAATTAACGGCTCTGCGATGACCTACTTCGACTTTAGGATCCCTGGCCTAGAAATGGTGGTGGTTGCAGCAGATGGGCAGCCGATTAAACCTGTCACGGTTGAAGAGATTCGAATAGCTGTTGCTGAAACCTATGACGTTATCGTTAGACCCAAAGGCGCTAAAAACTACACACTTTACGCTGAAAGCATGGATAGAAGCGGTTATGTTCGAGGCACATTATCTACTGAATTAGGCGCTCAGGCACCAGTACCTGAACTTCGCAAAATGCCAGAGCGCGGAATGGCAGCGATGGGGATGGGCGATATGTCCTCAATGGATGGGATGTCTAACATGGACGATCATAGTCCAACTAAGCCCATGAATTCGCATTCAGGTATGTCCAATATGGATGGTATGGACGATTCAGAAACGATGGATATGTCTTCAAGAAAAAAGTCCTTGCCCATCGACAATATTGACATCAAACACGACGCATCTGGGCATGGTGTTGGTGCTTCGATGATTGCAAACAACCCTATTAGCCGCTTAGATGAGCCTGGCATTGGACTAGAAGATGTTCAGCATAAAGTTTTATTGTATAGCGATTTAGTTGGCGCTGCCCCATGGCCAGATGAGCGCGAGCCGACTCAAACTATAGAACTGCATTTAACCGGCAATATGGAGCGATATATGTGGTCGTTCGATGGTCTTAAGTTTAGCGAGGTCAAAGACCCAGTAAACTTTAAGTATGGAGAACGGATCCGGCTGATTTTAGTGAACGATTCGATGATGGATCACCCTATTCATTTGCATGGTATGTGGATGGAGTTAGAAAACGGAAACTATCCACCACCTAGAAAACACACCATCAGTTTAAAACCTAGTGAGAAAGTATCCCTGCTCATCAGCGCTGATGCGCCAGGCAATTGGGCCTTCCACTGCCACCTGCTTTATCACATGGATGCAGGTATGTTCAGAATAGTCTCGGTATCTTAGGAGATGGCTATGAAAAGTATGAATAAAATTGTTTTATCTCTTATCGTCATTAGCGTGACCACCCTACCCTTTAATGCGTATGCACAAGAGTCACCTGCTGATTGGCCTGAACCTGTTGCAGAATATTATACTGGCCTAATACTGTTTGACCGTTTCGAATACACCCGCACCAATAATGAAGAGAATATTGGGGTGTGGGATATGGTCGGCTGGTATGGTGGAGACAAGTATCGCCTGTATTTTAAAAGTGAAGGTGAAAACAAGCAAGACGACGGCGAGCCAACTGACATTGAAAGAGCAGAGTTACTAGCGAGCAAGTTAATCGCGCCCTACTGGGAGCTGCAAGGCGGGTTAGGAACACGCGGTACTCTAGCCAGCGATTCAAATATGGAAAATTATGCAGTGATAAGCCTTTACGGATTAGCACCCTATCAGTTTGAAATGGATAACTCGCTAGTCATCAATGAAGACGGCGACATCAGTTTTGCCGTGGAAGCCGAGTATGAAATAAGAGTCACACAGACCTCTTATCTGCAGCCTCGGTTAGCCATAAGTGGCTCACTATCAGAATCCAAACGATTCGAGCGTCAATCTGGCTTTAATTCAGTCAGACTTGGGCTTCGTTATCGTTATGAGTTCTCTCGTGAATTTGCTCCTTATGTTGGTATGTATTGGAGCAGAACTTTAGGCAATAGCGCAGATGTTGCTGAGCTTAGAGGTGAGTCTGTTAGCGAAACAGGTCTTGTGCTAGGCGCAAGGTTTTGGTTTTAGCGGCTAGCAGTAAAGGAAGGAAATGGAAGTATTTACTCAACTTTTAATTGCACTGCTAACAATCGGCATTAGTACTGCTAGCCATTATTATTGCTTAAATCGCCTTAAAGCTTGGCTGGAAATCACTAAATTATCCTCGATTTTAAGATTACTTGGCGTGGTTTACGGTATCACCTTTAGTCAGTTAATCGCGGCACTTTGGTTTGCGATGAGTTTTAAGGCTTCCATTTTATTTGGGTTGGGGTCCTTTGGCGGTGATCTGTCTGTGGCTTTTATAGACATTTTTTACTTTTCACTGATTAACCTCACCACATTGGGAATGGCTCAAGTTGAGCCTCTGGGGCACTTAAACTTTCTTGCTGGGCTTGAAGCCATGACTGGTTTCTTGTTGGTAAGTTGTTCAGCCTCATTAATTTTTAAAACCATGAATAATCAATAAAAATAGGACCTATTATGACTAAATATACAAAGTTTTTCGCTATGATCTTTACCTCAACCGCAGCCATGTTGCTTATGATGTATTTCAACACATTTGCGGTTGAGCATGTTTTCTTTAGTGAAACGCGTTTATACATGGCAATATACATGGGCGCCATTATGGCCATTATCATGTTGTTATTCATGTTAAACATGTATGAAAGCAAGACAAAAAATTCAATGATATTCTTAGGTAGTGCCGCGGTTTTCGCACTGTCACTATTCTTAGTTCGCTCACAAACAACAGTCGCTGACTCATCGTGGATGAAAGCCATGATACCACATCATTCCATTGCCATATTGACTAGTAGCAGAGCAAATATCGAAGACCAACGGGTAAAAACATTAGCCAACGAGATTATTAGTGCGCAGGAGCGAGAGATTAAAGAAATGAAATGGTTGCTTCAAGACATTGAAAAAAATGGCCTAGTTACATCTGAAGATGAAGCGTTGGAAAGAGCCGTACCTGATTTTAATGGACAATAAAACTCAATAAAAAAGATCGATCTAAGGACTTAAAAATGAAAAAAACAGCAAAGCTATATCGCATGCACACTAGCCAACATATTTGCCCCTATGGATTACGCTCTAAAGACCTTCTTGAAAGAAAAGGCTTTGAAGTAGAAGATCATAAATTAACGTCGCGAGACGAAACTGATGAATTTAAGAAAAAACACGGAGTTGAAACCACGCCGCAAGCTTTCATCGACGAAAAAAAGGTCGGCGGTTATGACGACCTAAGAGATTATTTTGACATGGGGCCTGCTGGTCAAACAGGCACTACTTACACGCCAGTGTTGGCCATTTTCGCCGTCGCCTTTTTAATGGGCTTGGCAACAAGTTTTGCATACCCAGCAAGCTTTAACGCGATTAAAGTGATCGAATTGTTTGTGGCCTATAGCATGACCATATTGGCTATTCAAAAATTGCGCGATTTATACGCCTTTTCAAACTCATTTATTACCTACGATCTGCTAGCTATGCGTCATATTAGATATGCTTATATTTATCCTTTTGCAGAAGCCTTTGCCGGTATTGGAATGCTAGCGTCGATTTCAGGATTGATAGTTGGTCCTGTTTCGTTATTCATAGGTACTATTGGCGCTGTGTCTGTATTCAAAGCTGTCTATATCGACAAGCGGGAACTCAAATGTGCCTGTGTTGGTGGTGACAGTAATGTACCTCTAGGGTTTGTTTCGCTTACTGAAAACTTATTCATGATTGGCGCAGGTGTTTGGATGTTGTACTTAGCGCTTTAAGTATTTCGGTTTTGTTCTAGAGCATCGAAACAAATATTCGATGCTCTATTTTTGTCTTGATACTGTAAGTAATCAGATATTGTTAATCGACCACATGTTCAACACTCACATTCGCCCCTTTAGATACAGACTCAAAGTTAACAGAGAATAAAGATACGCCAAATTGATGTCTTCTATGCCGTCCCGCGCTAGGAGTCTTCCTGTAGTCGGCTTTTTTCTGATCGAGTATCACTCCATCCTCAGTTAGAATAGAAACAAGAATATGCCCGTCCGGTAAGCCAAATATATTGGGCGCGTTCAACCGGCCAGAAACACGCCACCCATTCTCAGTCTCGGATACCCAAACGCTGGTGATCCGCCATTTTCCATTCGGCACATTCTTCACCTCTATCAGTCTTGCTGGCGAAGCGCATCCCGTTATAAAAATGCTCAGAAGAGCCAAAATGCCTAGTCGTAATATAGTGTATTTGGTAAACATAAAGTCTATACCTCATGTTGAATTGGGTTGTGCTTTTTAAATATAAAGAGCACCGTATCTGCTGCGATACGGTGCTTAAAACAATCACACTTTGGTTGATTTCGAATGCATCATCCGATACAAAATAGGCAAAACGACCAATGTTAGAATGGTGGACGAGATGATCCCGCCAATCACCACAGTTGCAAGCGGTCTTTGCACTTCAGCGCCAGTTCCGACATTCAGTGCCATGGGAATAAAGCCTAAACTTGCTACCAGTGCGGTCATCAAAACCGGACGCAATCTTGTGATAGCTCCGTCAACGATTGAGTTAATCAAGTCACCTGTTTCTAGTACTCGCTGTTTAATAAATGACAACATCACTAAGCCGTTTAGTACCGCAATACCAGAGAGCGCAATAAACCCGACTCCGGCAGATATCGACAGTGGCATGTCTCGAATCCAGAGCGCAAAAACACCTCCTGTTAAGGCTAAAGGCACACCAGTGAAGATGATCAAGGCATCACGAAATGAGCCAAACACCACCACTAGTAACACAAGTATCAGGAAAAGCGTGGCAGGCACCACGATAGACAGTCGCTGACTGGCACTTTCAAGTTGCTCAAAGATACCGCCATAATCTAGCCAGTAGCCCGCTGGGAGTGCAACCTGTTCGGTTATTTTGATTTTGGCTTCATCAACAAAACTCCCCAAGTCGCGCTCTCTGACATTGGCGGTAACCACGACTCTGCGCTTACCGTTTTCTCGACTGATTTGATTGGGAACAGACGAATAACCCAGCGTAGCGACTTCTGATAACGGCACAAATTCCCCATCGGACGTAATAATAGGAGTGCTGCCAATGGCATCTAAGTTTGTGCGGATACCTTCATCAAATCGAACAAGCAACTCGAAGCGTCTATCTCCCTCAAAAATTAAGCCAGCGGTATTACCCCCGATAGCTGACGCCAACCATTCCTGCAAATCGGCGACGTCCAATCCATAACGTGCCAACTCGACTGGCTTAGGGTTGATAGTGAATATAGGGATATCATCGACCTGCTCAAGTCGTGCATCCGCCACGCCGTCAATTGATTGCAAAACCGTTAAGATGTCGTTTGCAGAGGCAACAAGCGTGGTTAAATCATCTCCGAAGACTTTTATACCAAGGTCAGCCCTTACTCCACTGATTAACTCGTTAAAACGCATTTGGATAGGTTGGGTAAACTCATAGTTATTGCCTGTCACCGCTTGTAAGTCTCGCTCAAGAGTTTCCACGAATTCAGCTTTTGATAGGTCAGGATCAGGCCATTGCGATCGTGGTTTTAGCATCACAAAGGTATCGGTTACGTTGGGCGGCATCGCATCGGTAGCTACTTCTGCGGTACCGGTTTTCGCAAACACTGTGAGTACCTGTTCGTATTCCATCAAGGTAGATTCAAGTGTTTTTTGCATTGCGACGGCTTGTTCAATACCTGTGCCCGGTATTCGCATGGCGTGCAGGGCGATGTCTCCTTCGTCAAGCTGTGGAACAAACTCAGAGCCTAGTCGGGTTGCCAACCATAAGCTGCCTACTACCAGCACGACTGAGCCGACAAGCACTATCCAGCGTAATTTCAGTGCGAGGTGAATGATGGGGCGATAGGCGGATTTAGCTGCAACAATAATGAAGCTTTCTTTTTCACTGACTTTACCTGCCATAAACATCGCGACTGCCGCCGGTACAATGGTAATGGAGAACAGCATCGCTGCTATCAGCGCCATGATGACCGTTGCCGCCATTGGTTGGAACATCTTGCCCTCAACGCCTGTCAATGAGAACAGCGGGATATACACGACAGTAATAATCAATACACCGAACAAGCTAGGACGAATGACTTCGTTGGTTGCTTGAAAAACCAGTTCTAGCCGCTCTTTAAGTGGTAAGACTGTGCCTGTGCGTTTCTGAGACTCGGATAACCGCCTGATACAGTTCTCTACGATGATCACCGCACCATCGACAATTAATCCAAAGTCCAATGCGACAAGGCTCATTAGGTTGGCAGACACACCGGTATTAACCATCCCTGTAATGGTCGCCAACATCGCCAGCGGTATAACTGCCGCAGTGATGAGCGCGGCGCGAATATTGCCAAGCAATATGAACAAGATCACTATGACTAATAACGCACCTTCTACTAAATTCTTCTGAACCGTTTCGATAGCTTTATCGACCAATAGGGTACGGTCATAGACTGGCTCAATGACAATACCATCAGGTAAGCTGGATTGAATATCCTTCACCTTTTTGGCAACGGATTGAGCAACAGCTCGTGAGTTTTCGCCGACTAGCATCATTGCCGTACCTAAAACGGTCTCTTCACCCTCCTGCGTTGCCGCACCCGTTCTCAGCTCCTTACCAATAGCTACACTGCCAATGTCTTTCACCGCAACGGGGACAGTATTAATGCGTTTTATTACCACATTTTCGATATCGCTAAGTGTCTGAAGTTGACCTTGTGAGCGCACCAGTATTTGTTGCCCATTTCGCTCAACAAACCCCGCTCCCTGATTCGTGTTGTTTCGCTCAAGAGCACGATGGATATCACTTAGACTAATATCAAAATTCAGCATTTTCTGTGGTTCAGGATTCACATGATATTGTTTTACGTAACCACCAATGGCGTTGACTTCAGTGATCCCCTTAACCAGTGCGAGCTGCGGTTTTACGATCCAGTCGTGTATCTCGCGAAGCGCCATTGCATTGTACGGCTCACCATTTTTTTGCATGGCATTTTGCTTGGCTCGCAAGGTATACATATAGATTTCGCCCAACCCAGTAGCAATAGGTCCCATTTCAGGCGCTAACCCTTCTGGCAACTGACTTTTGATTGCGCCTAATCGGGTATTGATGAGATTACGCGCAAAATACAGATCAGTGCCTTCATCAAATACCGCTGTTACCTGAGATAACCCGTAGCGAGATAAAGAGCGGGTGTAGGACAGATCAGGCAATCCCGCCAGTTCTGTTTCTACAACGAATGTGATCCGCTGCTCGGTTTCCAAAGGCGAATAGCCCGATGCTTGTGTATTGATTTGCACTTGCACGTTGGTGATATCGGGTACCGCATCAATAGGTAATTTTTGATAACTGAATATCCCCATGCCCAACACAAGGAAGATCAACATCAGCATTAACCCTCGTCGCTCTATGGACAAACGTAAAATGGATTCAATCATGTGTTCGCCCCCCAATAACAGAGACGCCTGACCAAATAGATAGCATTGAGTTATTAATGATCATGACCGGCCTCCGACTTTTCTAAATCGGCTTTAAACAGGTAGCTGTTCTGGCTGACAATCACATCTGCAATGTGCAGACCTGATAACACTTCAATATTGTGGTTATCTTGTTGACCTAAGGTAACTGGCACGGGACGGTATTCGTCACCTTCTTTGACAAACACAACAGAAGCCCCCTCAAACTCTTGAACCGACGTTTTAGGCACCATCATGGCGACATCAAAGTTGCTGATTGTGACAAGCCCTTTGATAGCCGCGCCAACCGGCCACTGACCTGAGGTATTAGCTATTTTGGCATACGCCAAGACATAAGGCTTTTCATCGGGTGAGGGTAAGATATGTTGGATAGTGGTGTCTAACGCTGCCCCTGACAGGCTAAGCTGAACGGGTTGCTGCTCTGCTATATCTGATAGCTGTTGTGGGAAGATTTTAAGCTGTGCCCACACGTCATCATAGTTTGCGATTGAAAATAGCACTTGGCCATTGGATAACTCGCCTTCATTGGCATGTCTGGCGATCACGGTGCCTGAAAACGGCGCGGCAACAGGATAGCTTTTCAGGCTTTCATTAGATTCAACGACTGCCAGTGTCTCGCCTTTTTTAACTTTGTTACCTAAATTTGCATTGACCTTGGTCACCATACCGTCGAATCGTGCACGCACATGACTCAGTGAAGCAGGGTCGGTCACGATATTTCCGTAAACAGTGGTGGTAATATTGAGACTACCCCTTTGCACACTTTGCGTCATTACGCCCATTTTTTGCGCCATGCTATCTGACATGAGTACGCGTTCATCCTTATGGGTTTCCTCTTTACCATGCTCGCCTTCTGATGCTTGTATTGTGCTGCTTGAAAACAATCCCAACGCACTGCAAACAATGAAAACTAACAGGGTGTTTTGCTTCTTAATTAATATATTTTTGTTCATTTTGTTTTTCTCGAAAAAGAGCTGTTGATCGTATCCACAAGAGGCTGTGCAGTCAGTGATTCGATATCGGCACCACGCTGATGAGCTTGCTTCGCTGATTGAATTAAGGCTTGTTTGGCATTGAGTAGTTCTTGACGTGTACTCACCCATTCAAGGTAGCTGAATCGACCGTTTATATAGGCTTGTTCTACTAATTCCAGCGCTTGAACTAAGGGTGGAATAATAGAGTTTTGCAGTGTCTGTACATTGAGCAGCGCATTGTTTCTGACCATCAAGGCCATATTTAGCTGATGGTATAGGCTTTGTGTCGCGGACTCTTTTTGTTGTTCCAGCTGTGCCTGAATTGCTCGCTGCTTTTCGTACTCGCCAAGATTTCGGTCACCGGCAAAAAGAGGCATACTCACGCCCGCTACAAGGGCTGTTTCATCTATGCCATTCATGCGCCTGATACCAGCCGTCCAGCTTAAATCCGATTGCTTAGCTGCTTGAGTAAGACGGACTTGAGATGCCTGCAATCTCGAACCTTGCGTATAGACCTCAAGATTAGGACTGACCAATAGAGTGGTGAAAAGCGCGGTTAACGAAGGAGACGATTGCAGCGCAAATAAGTCACCCTCCACATCAGTAAAAGTGGGATCTTTTTCCCCCCACATAATAGCCAGACTATTTATCATGCCTTGCTTAGTTTGCTGTGCCGTCACCACATCCAGTCTAGCTCTTGCTAAAGCTGCTTCTGCGCGTTTCTGTTCAAATGCAGGGGAAGCACCTGCATCCACTCGTTTTGTTACTGCTTGATAGGTATATCGAGCAAGTGTTTCTGCATCTTTTTGCGCGTCAATTAACGCTTGTTGCGCCAATACATCGATGTAGCGACGTGTCACTTCAGCCAGTACATCCAAGGTGTGCACTTGTTTTTGCGCTTCGACTAAGGTGGATTGCGCCTTAGCAAACGCCTTACG
>Ga0115567_10003393_pt1 | contig 15686 bp, 10 predicted proteins | sample COGITO_mtgs_1204_2_FD_88679 | JGI IMG/M metagenome (GOLD analysis project Ga0115567, IMG submission 88679) | Pelagic marine microbial communities from North Sea - COGITO_mtgs_120412 | ecosystem: Environmental > Aquatic > Marine > Epipelagic | place: Germany:Helgoland, sampling site Kabeltonne... | reverse complement strand
TAAACTAGAGTCTTCTACTAACCTACCTAGAGCTTCGAGCGGGGAACGGGCTCGAGCGTCGCCAAAACCTTCCTCGGCGGCAACACTTTGTAAGGGTTCAGTATCCCTCGCGGATCGAACACGTCCTTTATCCGCCGCATCGCCTCGATCGACGCCTCGTCCTTACTGTGACGCAGCTCCTCGGGTTTCATCGCCCCGACGCCGTGCTCGGCACTTACGCTCCCTCTTCGATCCGCGGTCCATTGGTACACGAATGGCTCGATGATCTTTTCCAACTCCGCGTGATACCCGTCGGGCGACGACACGTTCAAGTGCAAGTTCCCGTCCCCTAAGTGCCCGTACCCGAGCACGCGCACGTTGGACACGTCGAACGGACCGGCGTACTGACCCAGCCGCGCGCGCACGTCCACGACGAGATCGTACATCTCGCCCGTGGGCAGCGACAAATCGTATTTGTAAACCTGAAACAAAACACGACGTCATACTAATCGCCCATACGAAAACAAAAATAAACTCACCGCGCCGGCGTGTTTCAACGCCACGGATATGCGCTCGCGTAGGTTCCACAGCGCGGACGCGTGCTTCGCATCCTCGCTCACCACGCCGTCGATCGCGATACCCTTCTTTTTCAGCGATTGGACCCAAGCGCTGAGCCGCTTACGTTCCGCTTTGCCGTTCCCGTCGCCGAAAACCGCAGTCTCGGTCACCACATAGAACGGCGCCGAATGCATCGGCATCGGATCCCTCGCACCCTTCAGCGTCTTGAGCACCAGCTCCAGGCTCGCGCGGTCGAAGAACTCGAACGCGTGCAGCACGTCCCCGAGGTACGTCTTCGCCTCCCCGAGCGCCGCGACGGCGGCGGCGAACGACGGCGCCGCCACGACGCAGACGTCGACGCTTTTCGGCATCTTCGGCGCTAGCATCGCGACTTTGGTCACGATCCCGAGCGTCCCTTCCGCGCCGATGAACAGCTGCTTCAGGTCGTACCCGGTGTTGTCCTTGCGCAGCGTGCGGAGCAAGTCCAGCACGGTGCCGTCCGCGGTGACCACCTCTAGTCCGAGGACGCTACCGTGCAGAGATCCGTGTTTGAGCAGCCGGAGCCCTCCGGCGTTGGTGCTGACGTTGCCCCCGATCTGGCACTTACCCTTGGCGCCGAGGTCCAGCGGGACGGTCATGCCTCGGACGTTGAGCGCGTGCTCGAGGGCTTCAAGGACGCATCCAGCTTCGCACACGACGGTCCCCGCGGCGGGATCCACGGCTGTGAACAAATCACGACGTCAGTCTAATTGCCAACTCTAATTGCCCGTACTCTAATTGCCCGTACGTAACATAAAATAAACTCACCCAGCACTTTGTTCATGTGTTTCAATCCGATGACGATCTCGTCGTGGACGGGAACGCCGCCGCCGACGAGGCCGGTGTTGCCGCCCTGTGGCACCACCGCGAGCCCGCGCGTGTTGCAGTGTCGCAGGATATCGGAAACCTGGTCGGTGGAACGCGGTAGGAGCAAGACGCGGGAGTCTCCTCGGTACTTTCGCATCCAGTCCTCGTTGGCGGCATCTAATGACTTTGCGTCGGTGCGGACGTTGTCGGCGCCGAGGATGTCGCGGAAGGCGTTTAAATCGGCGTCGGTGAGGACGGCGAAGGCCCCACGCGGGGCTTGACCGCCGCCCATCGACGCAACGACGGAGTTGCCGACCGATGCGCGTTGCCGCCTTGTGAGAAAGAAATGACGTTGTGGCTGGCAAGTTGAAAATTGCGCCTCCGGAGGATGCTCAAAAAGTCTTCTCCGGCGGCGGCGGGCGCAGTCGGCACGCGCGCACCGAGCGAGCGAACCCTCTCAGACGCGATGAAGACCCGCGGCCAGGGCCCCGCGACGCCACCCGCGAACATCGTCGCGGCGGCGCACTCGCCCACCAAGAAAACCCCGGGCACCAAGGCCAAGACCCCCGCGCCCCTCCGCCGACTGCTCAGCGCGAAGACCGCCGAGGCGCTCGAGGCTGGCACGCTCGACGTCCCCGAGGACCACGAGGAGGACGACGACGCTCGACCCCTGGACGACGACGATGCTCCGCCTCCTCACGATGATGACGACGATGACGACGACGCGTCCGAGGAGGAAGGCTCGGATGACGAGTCCGACTCGGAGGCATCCTCGGATGAGGAAGATTCAGACTCTGACGAATCTGACAAATCCGACGGGGACGACCCTTCCTCGGAACCCCCGGCGCCGTCGCACAACCCGTACGACCACATGAACGAAGCCACCGCGCTGTACTTCGCGCAGTCCCTCGCCGTCGAAGCCCTCAACGCCGAATGCATCGAGCTCGACGCCCAAGGCAAGCTCTACGCCAACGAAGAGGAACGAAGAGAACACGAACGACGCAACTGGAAAGCGTGGGCGCGACACCGCGTGAAAGAAGCCGCGATCGACAAGGCCAAAGAACTCGGATCAACCCCGGAGGCGGTGATGATGGGATGGGGCGTGAGGAAGTCAAACGACAAGCACGCGAACGCGTTCAACTCGCTCTTCGGAGGGCACATGGTCGGCGGCGACATGAACCAGCCGCTACCCAAAGTTAACCCGGCTCGAGGCGCCGCGATGATGGCGCTGCCGAACGCGAAGAAACACGACAGGCTCAAGAAACCCAGCGAGCGCAAGGGTAAAGGCGGGAAGCTCCAGGCGCACGACCCGAACGCGCAGGGCGGGGTGAAGAACCTGCGCGAGCTCGCGACGGAAGGCGCCGGTCTCTTTGTGGCTCCGCTGGACCAATCGCGACTGGTCCGCGAAGCTCGCAAGCTCGGAGGGCTCGGCGCGGGCAACGCCGGTAACGGCTGGTTCAACATGCCGGCGGTGGAGTACACCCCGGAGCTCAGGCGTGACATGCGGCTGTTGAAACTGAGAGGCGCGTACGACCCGAAGCGGTTTTACAAGACGGACGACACGAGCAAGCTGCCGAAGCACTTCCAGGTCGGCACCGTGGTCGAGGGGGCGCAGGACTTTTTCAGCGCGAGGATGACGAAGAAGGAGCGGAAACGGACGTTCACGGAGGAGATCGCGTCGAGCGCGGAGATCACCCACGCGAGGAAGAAACGGTTCAAGAAGGTGCAGGATGCGCACGCGAACACGCTGGGGCGGAAGCACAAACGGCAGCTCGGGGGTCGGCAGCGGTGGAAAAAGGAGACGCCGTCGAGCACCAGACGAAAGAAACATTAGCGCACGGGAGAATAGACTATGATATCGGTGTGGTGATTTGTCATACTCCTAACACTTGGCACTACTGTCCCGCGCGTGCTTCTCAGGAAAAGCGCCCCTCAAAACGCCGAGGCCAAGGCGGACGCGGAACACCTCCGATGAAATGCCAACAAAAGACTCTTTTGTACGCACATCAATTCGGTTCGCTTCTTCCGAGGAAACTTTTCGCCCCACCGGCGGAAGCGCAGTCGTCACAACCCAGCCGCGCGTTGCAGTAATATCACCGCGAGATGGACGATTTACACGCTCACCTTCGCGACCTCCCCGTGGAGCTCAAGGTGCTCGTCCTTTCCCACATCGAGCACATCGAAACACATCACATACTGGAGTTGAGCTCGACGTTCCAAGAAGCTTTTTCCCTGCTGGAGGCTTTGGACTTCGAGGGGGTAGCGGGCGACGTCGCCGAGCACCTCGTTCGTCTCCTGGACAATGATCGTGTGCGGTCTCTGGGGAAGGAGCGGGCGTTGGAGCTCATAGGGGTGCACCAGGACCGACTGTGCGAGTACGCCTGCGTGCAACGGAACTTCGAGGTTCTCAAGTGGGCTCGCAACGAGCTGGACCTTCCGTGGGCGCGGTATCCGCCTGGGCAGCACGTGAGCGACGACGTCCTCGTGTTGCGCATGCTACGCGCGATGTGCTCTAAACTGCAGGAGAGATGGCGAGAGGCTGCGCGACCAGAGCACTGGTATGGGGTGACGATGAATCGCGGCCGAGTGGTGAAGCTCGAGTTGATGTGGATGGGCCTGACCGGAGCGGTGCCGGTGGAGATCGGGCAGCTCACCTCGCTGAAAGTGTTGTACCTCGGTGGCAATCAGCTGACGAGCGTGCCGGCGGAGATCTGGCAGCTCACGTCGCTGAGGGAGTTGCACCTCGGCGGCAATCAGCTGACGAGCGTGCCGGCGGAGATCGGGCAGCTCACCTCGCTGAGGGAGTTGCACCTCGGCGGCAATCAGCTGACGAGCGTGCCGGCGGAGATCGGGCAGCTCACATCGCTGAGGGAGTTGGTCCTCAGCGGCAATGAGCTGACGAGCGTGCCGGCGGAGATCGGGCGGCTCACCTCGCTGAGGGAGTTGCACCTCCACGGCAATCGGCTGCTGAGCGTGCCGGCGGAGATCGGGCAGCTCACATCGCTGAGGGAGTTGGACCTCAGCGACAACGAGCTGACGAGCGTGCCAGCTGCGATACGCGAGTTCATAGTCCACGCCGGTCTGGATCGCGGCGTGACGTTTGACGAATAGAAACGGCTCTTGTATGCGCGATAGTACCTCGTAACGTGTGAACGACAACTCTATTTTAAACCCACCCCGGGTCTCACGCCTTCGTGGTCTTGGCCACGCGCGAGTTCGCGAAGAACCCCCCGCCCGCACCCATCAATCCCCCGCCTCCCCACGTCCCTATGGACAGAGCCCTCGCCGCCGCCTCCGCCGCCGCCGCCTCAGCCGCCGCGATGGCCTCGTCGTCCCCCCTCGCGTCCTCAATCGACCGGACGTACCCGCCAGTCATGCCGTAGCTCAGCCTGTAGAGCAAGCTGCCGGGAGGGGCGCCGGGGTCCACGATGACGTCGCGCTCACGCACGCCGCCGACGTTGACGTCGCCGGGGCCGGAGCCGGGGACGTACCTTGGATCCCCGGAATCGGCTCCAAGCTTCGGCGTCGACGACGATGAAGAGCCGCCGCCGCCTACGGATGATGACGATGACGATGATGATGAATCCTCGAGGTGGGAATCGATTCGCTGCTCGTGGACAGCATGAAGCGTCGCGGTGGCGTGCCCCGCGGCGTGCTCGTGGTGCGTCGGGTGCCACAGCGCGGAAGACGCGGCGGCGAGCGCGGAGGCTACCCCGCCGCCGCCGCCGCCCGCGGCGGCGGCGGAGATCCCGAGCAACGCCCCGGACACGCTCACGCCGTGCTCCTCGTGGGAATTAGCTCCGCCGCCGTGAGCGTGAACCGCGCCGCCGTCGGTGGTGGCATCGCCGTACGCGACGTCCCTCGCGGCGAGATCCGTCGCGGCTTTTGAACCCGGCACGTTGGGATCAAGGTGCCTTGCGTAAGGCCGCCCCGGTCGGCACCGATCGTAACTCCTTCGTAAGCTCCCGAAGGTTCGCTCCCACGTCAACCCGTGCGTGCTCTTCCGGGCGGCTTTGCCCATGCGCCGACGTCGCTCGGGGTCCCGTAACAGGGTGACCAGCGCGTCGACGTAGGCGGTGACGTCGCCGGGCAAGGCTTCGGTGCCGCCGACTAAAACGCCGGTGACGCCGTCCTTGACGATTGCCCTGTTGACACCCACGTCGTCGGTGACGACCGCCAGCCCACTGGCCATGGACTCGATCAGGTTGTTCGGGATCACCTCGGTGCGCGACGGGAAGAAGAACACGTCGCCCGCGGCGTACGTGCGCGAGAGCGCATCGCCCCCCGTGTGCCCCAAAATTTTAACCTCGGGAAAGTGCTCAATCTGCCGCCGTAGCCACGGCAGATCCGGCCCGTCCCCAGCCACCACGACGCGGAACGGGGGTAACCCCTCGATGCTCCCTTCCCTCTTGGCCGTGAGCAGCTCCGTGACCGTCTTGGCGAACGAACCGAGGCCTTTCTCGCGCACGATTCGCGCCACCCAGAGGATAACAACCTCGCCATCCTCGGTGCCGGCGTCGGCTAACGACTGTTTGCCTATACCACCGCCGCGTTCCTTACCCGCGCGGCGAGGCCTAGCGCCCGTGGACTTGCTCCCCACGCCCATGACGTCGCGCCTGAACTCCAGCGAACGCTGCGCGGGTGAGTACATCGTGAGGTTGATCCCGCGCGGGAAAAAACCCATGCGCTCCCTCGGTACCCCCATATCCGAAAGGTGCTCGGCGGCGGCGTAACTGGGCGTCGCCACGACGTCACAGCTGGAATAAAAACCTCCGAGCATCTGCCTCAGCGGCGTGGCCAAAACCCCGACGCGATAGTACTGCAAGTACGTATCGTACGCGGTGTGGTAACTGCACACGGAGCACACGCCGTTTTCCGCGGCCCACCGCAGCGCAGAGTGCCCGAGCATGTCAGGCGCCGCCACGTGCACGACGTGCGGCGCGAACGTCTCCATCTGGTGCCGCTGCCTCGCCTGCAGCGGCGCCGCCATCTTGTACTCCCCGCGGCCGGGCATGGGTACGTGCGGGACGTCCGCGACGTGGTACCTGTCGTTATTCGCGGCTTCCGTGAAATCGCGCTCTGCCAAGTCTGGGGACATGACGAACACCGAGGAATCGCTTCGAGCGCCGAGGTGATGCGCGAGGCGCTTCATGGTGCGCGAGACGCCGTCGACGTGGGTCCAGACGGACGCGAAGATGACGACGCGGCGCTCGCCGGGGTAGCCGCCGGGCGCGCCGCCGTTGCCGACGGGTTTGTCGTGAACGATGGGCACCGGCGCCGGGACGACGTCCTTCCCGAAAGAGTCCGAAAGAGTCCCGGAAGAATCCTTCCCGTTCCGTTCGCGCGATCCACCCCCACCGGCGCCGCCGCCCGCACCGATCCACCGCCCGCCGTCGTCCTCCCTGTGGCACACGATGTCCGGGCACACCGACTGAGATACCACCCCGCCAGTCTTGGCCAGCGATCTCAGTAACCCGGCAACCGCGTCCTTCTGCTCGTTTAGGTTGCAAGCCTCGTACTCTCGGCCCCTGCGTTCGAATCCCGCGTCCGCCCCTTTCCTCCACTGGTAGTGCTGCACCTTGAGGGGAATCGGGTACGCCGCGTTGAAGTCCTCGGCGAGCCGGGATGCGGTGACCACGTCGTCGAGGCCAAAGTCCTGCAGAGTCCGCACGTCTAAAATGGGATACTGCGCTCTGTGCGCCCACACCCGCTGGCCCCCGCCGACAACCCCGACCAACGTGCTGTGATGCCGAAGCCCGTGCAGGGCGTACGTGTTGACGCCGTGGTTGGTGTTGTGACCTGGGCCTGAGTGCGTGGATTTACCAGGTCGGTGGCCGCCCACGCCGGGGCCGCCGCCGCAAGCGCCGACGGAACACCGCAGCGGAAAAGTCGCACCTGTGCACAAAACACGACGTCATACCAATTGCCCACACGGAAATAAAAATAGACTCACCTATGTTTTCGTTAGTCGACACCGGCACCAACTCGCCAGTCTCCGCCAGCCGATCGACCCACGCGCCGTGCACCAGCGAGTACCCCATCTCGTCCACGCTTCCGAGGAAACCCGGGACGGTCTGACCGCCCGGCGGCTGCACGTGCTCATCCAGGTCCGCCACCACCACCCAATCCTCCTGTAACCAACAAAACAAAACACGACGTCAGTCACTCAAATTGCCCGTACGGAAGTAATAACCAAAAACGTACCTCGTCCACTGCGTTTGCGAGATGATTTTCCCAATGATGCGCAACCGCGCTGAAGAGGAGCGCCTCGCCCTCCCACACCTCGTGGAATACGTGCCTTTGCCGGAGTAAGTCGGTCATGGCGCGCACGGCGTCGTCGTCCACGCCGGCGCCCTTGGTGTGCACGATGACCATGACGTGCGACGCCGGTACTTTCATGGCTTCGACGTAGTGCGATATGAAATGGTGGAGGAGTGGGAGGGACGCGGGGTCGTCGGCGGACGCGCCGGTGAGCACGAAGACCCGCGCGTCCGTGGCGTTGAGCACGAGGTCGCGCTCGGGGGGCTGGAAGGTTTTGGGGTGACCGCGGAAGCGCCCGCGCTTGATGGAGAGCGGCGCGCCCATCGATGTCTTGGACGCGCTCGACGACGAATGCGACGACCCGTCGCCTCGCGCGGACCCAGACGACGACCCGGCCGCGCGGGCGACGAGCGCGTCCGCGCCGCCGCTCGCGTCGAACGATGATACCCCGCCGGCGCGCGACGGAACCCCGCCGGCTGTGCCGTCGCCCCCTCTCCCCCCTCCCGCTCCCACACCGCGTGCCCCGCCGCGGTCGCCGTCAGCGCGAAAACCATCATCGCCAACGAGCGAACTTCGATCGCGGAGCGGCGCGGCGGAGCACAGCAGCCGCCGCGCGCTGCTCGTCTCCACCTCGCCCTCCCTCAGCACCGCCGGGAGCTCCGGCGCGTGGTGATGCCGCGGGCGGACCCTGTACTTCCCAAAGTATATCACGAGCCCGAGCGCGTAGCACATGACGAGCAGCGCCAGCGTGCGGGGCACCGCGCGCACGGCCCGCAGGAGCCGGCGCTGGTGCTTCTGGCGCGTGCGCTGGGGCATGCGCTGGAAGAGCCGCGACTCCACCTTGGAGCCCCGGCGCTTGCCGTGGCCCTTGAGCGGTGAGCGGTACTCCTTCGGCGAGTCGCCCCCCATCTTGACCTCACCCGCACCGCTACCAGCGTCGCCGCGCTGCCTAAAGTCAAGAGCCTGGGAGCCAACAGCTTGGGGCCAACGGCCCAGCCAACGCTTCTCCGCCTCTGATTTGGCAAATTTGTTCGTCCGAGAAAACACATAGGAGTTCCGGGCTATTTCACACGAATTATGCGAATTGTCGTATCATCCGCATGTGAAGTGGGCACGATGAAGACGCTTATTCGCTGAAGAGGAAACCCACGCTGAATCTGAGCTGGCACGTCTCTAGCACCCAGAAAAATTGCTCGGCACTCTCGGTCTCGGGGCGCCACGGGGCGAACGCTTGAGCGAGCGCCGCGGAGATGGTGCTCGTGCGGGTCATCCGCGCGGTCGTGCGCGCGATACGCGTCCCCCTGCGCAGGCCCCTCGAGCCCCTGCTGTGGATAGCCGCGTCGCTCTCCGCGAAGGATGTATGGGTAGGTGATGTTTGAACCCTGAATCCCATTAGAACGACGACGACGCACCCCGACGCGCGGCGGCCGCATCGTCGACCGCGACGTCACCATTCGTCCCCTACCCCGTCCGACGTCACATCTACGCCCTCCTCACTGACCGTCCTCACTCTCCCATCCACCACCATCGTCGCAGACGTTACCGGGCTCGCACGGCGATGCGGGCGCGTCCCCGTCGTCGCGATCGCGCAAGCCAACCAGCGCCCGTCGACGCCGCGGCGGCACACTCCTCGTCGTCGCCGCGCAATCCCAGCTCGACGGCGCGCGGTGGCAGGTCTACCCGGCGTACATGTCCGCCGTCGCGTGCACCGCCGTCGAGTACCTCGCGGGTGCCGGCGTCGACGTACACCCAATCATCTGTAAACTCGTCGCATTCTCCGGTGGGATCGGGGCGCTTGTGTCAACCGCCGCGGGGGTCTTCGCGCCCGTGTTCCTGATGCCAAAACCAACCGGGCCGTACCGCACGGGTAAGACCACGCGTCTGTGGATCGACGGCACACGACGATCGTGGCTCCTACGGAGCAAGGGGAGATCCCTGGGGAAGATACCGGAGAGCAGGATGCTAATGGCGAACGTGTGGTATCCCGCCGCCGCGCCCAAGCCCCAGCTCCGACGCGACGCGGCGGTGAAGAAGAAGAAGGAGACCTCCGCCGATGACGGGTACGAGTCAGGAAGCGACGGCGGGTGCGACAGCGGCGACGACCTCGGCAAGCACTGGCCGGACGACGAAGCCGCCAAGGTGCACTACGAGGCTATGGCGCAGGAGAAGCTGATCATGGCGCAGGCGCTGGGATCCCCCGACGGCAAACGCATCGGCGATCGAACCGGCGCCGGCCCGGGCGTCTCCAACCGCATCACCATCGCGAACGCGCGCAAGGCGGAGGCGCGGCGCCGGCGCAGGCGGCAGCGTGGGAAGCGGACGCACTGGCTGGAGCCCACGCTTGCGACTACGATGGCGGTTTCATTCGCGCTCCCGGGTTGGATCGTCGATTACTTTCGGTTGGTGAGGATGGAGGCGCGGGTGGACGTGCCGGTGGCGGACCCACCCGCGCCGGCATCGAGCCTCGACGGCGCCACGGAAGGCTTCCCGCTCGTGCTGTTCTCGCACTCGTTCACTGGGATGAAGGAGCAGAATTCATCGCTTCTGCAAGAGTTGGCTTCGTGGGGGCACATCGTCGTCGCGGTGGATCACCCCCACGACGCCGCGTTGGTGCTCTACCCCGACGGGTCCACCGCGGACTTCCGCGGGTACGACATGCCGATGGAGTCGGAGCCGAGGAACTGGTGGAGGTTTCGGCACGAGCACGCGCGTTGGCGTGCGCTGGACCTGGCGCACGCGCTGGAAAGAATCGTGGACGCCAACGGCGACGCTTCGAGCCCGCTTTATAAGAAGGTGGATCTAACGCGGGTGGCGGCGGTGGGTCACTCGTTCGGCGGCGCCGCGTGCCTGATGCTGGCGCAGATGGACCCGCGGATCACGAGCGTGGTGCTGATGGACCCGTGGATGTGGCCGCTGGGTAAGGAGACGACGGAGACGGGCGCGCCGTGTCCGCTGTTGGTGCTGGAGGCGCCTGAGTTTCTGTGGGACCGCGATATCTTCTGCGTGAATAACGGGGAGATGTCGAGCGCGTTGTGCGCGGCGACCGCGCCGCAGTGCGCGGGGGTGCGGCCGGTGTACGGCCCGGGGTCGGAACCCCCGACGCCGTCCAAGAGGCCGATGCGAAGGGTCAGCGACGGATCGGTGGACTTCGACGAGCTCGTCGGTCCCGGCGGGGAGGTTGAACGACAAAAAACTCGCCAAGAAATTGACGCCGAGGTCGCCCGCCGCTCTCAACGCCACCCGGATCGCGTCAACTCCGGCGGTTCGTCCACGAACAGCGCGCTAGAACGCGCGCGTGCACGCGACGCGGCGACGACGAATGCGACGACGAATACGAATACGATCCAGCCCGGTTTCGATCCCGCGACCGCGGGGGAGGACCCGAGGCACACTAACGCTCCGCCTGGGTTCATGGGCGCCTCCGTGGACGGCTTCCGCGGCGTCGGGTTCTACACCGAGGACGGTTTCTACCACGCCGGGTCCCCGCCCGTGTCGCCGACGTCGGTGCGTAAAGGCGTGTTTAAACGCCCGCAGCACCCGCGGAGTTCTTCGCAGGATAACTTGGCGGTGATGGGCGGGGGGGGCGGCGAGTCGCTCGGGTCGTTCGGATCCTTCGGGTCGCAAAAATCCGCGAGTAAATCGTCGCTTCTGAGCCGAGCGGATGGGAACTCGGGGTCCTTCGGGGGCGCCGGTTCGGACCCCGCGGGAATCGAACCAGGGACCGGAGGAAGCGGGGACCTCGCGCACCACCGCTCGGGCAGCAGCTCGGGGTGGACCGAGATCCTCGACGCCGTTAACCCCCCAACCGAGGGAGACGCCGAGGGTGAAATTTCCGAGCAGCGACTGGGCCGCCGCGGTCGTACCGATTCGTGGGAGTCGCTCCTCGCGCCCTTCCGCGGGCAACGCCGCGGCGGCCTTAACCGCACGCGCGCGAGCTCGTTCAACAGTACCACCAGCGCGGGGTCGATCGGGTTCACGCGCGAGCCGAGCGGCGTCGCGTTCAAGGCCGTCGTCGACGCCGCGATGCACTTTGACTTTACCGACATGGCGATGGTCGCTCCGGTGACCACGACGATGCTCGGTTGGGTCGGCCGCGGCGGCCGGGACGTCCACGACATATCCAGCGCGGCGGTTCTGCGGTTCTTGCGTACGTTTAACCACGCGCGCGAGCCCGACGCGGCGGCGCCGGATTCCAGGGACTTGGAGCGGCTGAGAGCCGGGCTTTTGTCGAGGACGCCGGTGAGCGAAGTGTTACCGGCGAGGGAGTGGGGGTTCACGGGGGGGCACGCGTTCGGGTACCACGGGCGGATCCCAGCGGATGACTACGTCCGCGCGCCGCCCAAGCCGCCTTCACCCAAGGCGTCGAACGACGAGGTTGAGACACGGAAAGGCGGGCCGTTGAGCCCGCTGAGCAAGCTGAAGATGCCGCTGAAGATGCCGCTGAAGATGCCGCCGTTACCGATTCCCGACCGGCTGCGGCGGATCCGGTTACCGCCGCGGCCTCCCGGTTCGTCGGATCCGATGTCGTCCGCGGAACGCACGCGGCGCGCGAGGCTCCTGCGGCAGTACCGCAAGAGCTTCGACGCGACGCACGTGCCGGAGAACTGGATGGAGCTCGAGTCCATCGCGTCGGATTCAGACGGTGAAACGCCCGACGCCGACGACGAAGACGACGGGTACGTCAGCGGCGACGAGTTAACTGCCACGCCCGTGCGCCGGGGGAACGAAGAAGACGAAACGTCGTTCGATGAGTTCATGACCCCGGGTCCCGAAGGTGCGAACGTGGGAGTCGACTCCCCGGTGGGAGGGGGGGGCTTTGTCACCGCGGAGAGTTCACCCGCGGATGGGTCGGGCGCGTCGCCAATCTCGCGATTTCCGATTGACGACGCCGGGGGCGAGCGGGGCGGGGCGGGGCACGCGGGGCGGACGTCCGGGGGCGAGATCGAGGAGGTGCATCGGCCGGGGACGCCCCCCGGGGGCGATTCGTGCCCCCCGGGGTCCCTTCTTCCCCCCCGCGGGGCCATCGGCGCGACTCGTACCCACGACGCTTCGACGGATGATTCTCGTAACAGATTGCCGGTGACTCACCGTCAGCCGGTTCCTCGGCGGGCGTCTGGTGTCCCTTACCCGGTGGAGGTGAAGCCTCGTGGGGTGCGTTGGGTCAAATCGTACGAGTGGGATCTTCCAAAGGACCGCGAGTGGAGTGAATCGCAGAGACGGGAGATGCGATGGCTTCTTCACGAAGCTACCGACAGGGGCGTTCGTTTACAGCCGAGCGATTTCGTCGCCATGTTTCCGAGTTTCGACAGCGCCGCGATCCAGAAGGCGGCGGTGGAGGAGCTGATGACGCTGCACGAGCACCCGGCGCCCAAGCCGCTGGTGTGGATGTCGCAGATGATCATAGACGAGAGCGGGGAGCTGCGGAGCAAGCACGATAGGCCGCACTAGTAGTCACCGTTTGTAGTCGGAGGGTCGACGAGAGTGATAACATACGAGGTTTCCCTCAAAAAGAGCTAGATCCCGCTACTTCTTGCACTCCTTGCATTTAGAGCGCTCACGACCGTGCTCGCATATTTGTGCCCCACCGCACTCCTTGCACCGAGAGCGCCGACGACCGTGCTCACATATTGATGCCCCACCGCACTCCTTGCATGCAGAGCGCACACGACCGTGCTCGCAGATTGATGCCCCACCGCACTCCTTGCACTGAGAGCGCACACGACCGTGCTCGCATATTCCAGACCCACCGCACTCCTTGCATTTAGAGCGCTGACGACCGTGCGGACACCCACTGCACATCTTGCACTTCGAGCGATGCTTAATCCCGTGCTCGCATGGCCCCTTGGGATACTTTGTCGGAGGGGCTCTCTTCCGCTTCGCGCCCTTTCCCTCGAGATCCGTCTTTTTTCCGACTTCCCCATGTATCCCATCGTCGTCAGCGACAGGCTCCACCTTGACATCGGGTACATCGTCGTCGGGCACTTCCTCCTCGACGGGTATGATATGCTCGTTCAACCAGTGTGGGCGCCAGATGGTGGTCATGTCATTGGTGGCGGCGATACAACTGCGCTGTTGAACAGTGACGGAAAGTCCGAGAAATATCGACCCGCCTTTGATGTGACTTTGAAAACTCATTTGTCCCGCGGGCGTTTCGGAGCCATTTTAGTTAGGTTACGTATGTGAACCAGTTAGGAATGAGGCAAAATCGAGACCCATTTTCGTAAAAGTCAACGCTTTCAACGGAAAGAAACTGTTTTCACGACAGATGTCACGTCACTGCGCTACGGCGCCACGAGGCCTGCACGGCGGTCATACGAGCGCATCGAACGCGCCTTTGATCGGATACCGCGTCGCCATGAGTTACTCATCCAATCACGCGGCTAACGGCGACGAGAAGGTGCGCCGCGAACCCCACGCGTGCCCATCGCATCGCGCGCGCACGCTGCGTTCCCCTCGGAAAACCCGAAATCTCGATGACCCGCGTCCCTGACCCATCTCCCCCGCCGTCCCGATCCCCCTACGATCCACAGAGCATCGGCGAGATGGATGAACTCGTCGACGCGTCCATGAAGTTCACGCGCGTTCTCAAGCGCAAGGGTGTCTCCCAGGCGACCCTCCAGGTCGCCGTCCGAGCCCGCCCGCTGTCGCGCAAGGAGATGTCCAACGGCGCGCGGACGATCACCAAGCTCGTGGACGAGCGATGCGTCGTCGTCATGGATCCGGACGAGGACGCCCTCGAGAACGGCGTCCCGGGTGTCCCGAAGCCCATCCGGCGCAAAGAGGTGGCCGCGGGTGTCCGTAAAAAGGAACGCCGCTACGTCTTCGACGCGGCGTACGACGGCGAGGCGTCGAACGAGCAGGTTTACAGAGGCACCGTCCTTCCGCACATCGCGGGAGTGCTACGAGGCACCAACGCCACGGTCTTCGCGTACGGCGCGACGGGCAGCGGCAAGACACACACCATGGTGGGGGATACCCGCGACCCAGGTCTCATGGTCCTCTCCCTGCGCGACGTGTTTCGCTTCATCTCGAGCGACTCCGGGGAGAAAGATTACAAAGTCGAGTGCTCCTACACCGAAGTGTACAACGAGCTCGTGTACGACTTACTGGTACCAAACTCGCAGCCGCTGGAACTCCGTGAAGATCCCGAGCGCGGGCCGATGGTCAGCGGCCTGACGCACGTCCGCGTCACCGACGAGAATGCGATATTCGAACTCTTAAGAAAAGGCAACGGACGGCGAAAGACGGAGGTAAGTTTATTTTCATTCTCGTATGGTCAATTTGACTGACGTCGTGTTTATGTAACAGGAGACTGGGGCCAACGCTGTGTCGTCGCGGTCGCACGCGGTGCTCGAGATTTGGGGTGAGTGTTGCTAACACCGCTGGATCCCACCGCTGAACAGTCTCCTTTCCCAATTACCCAAACACCCAATTACCACCCAAATAGTACTGACCGATGACCCCTCCACCACCACCCCTGTACAGTCACTCGCACGGAACGGAACCACTACAGCAAGGCGTTCACCACCGGTAAGCTCGCGCTCGTGGACCTGGCGGGCGCGGAGCGCGCGTCGGAGACCAACAACCGCGGGCACCAGCTTCGAGACGGCGCCAACATCAACCGATCGCTCCTCTCACTCGCCAACTGCATCAACGCGCTTGGTAAGCGAAAGAAGAAAGGGTTCGTATTCGTCCCTTTTCGCGACTCCAAGCTCACGCGGATCCTCAAAGACGGTCTGTGCGGCAACTCGCGGACAGTCATGGTGGCGACGGTGTCCGGCAGCTCGCACCAGTACGAACACACCGTGAACACCTTGAAGTACGCGGACCGCGCGAAAGAGATTAAGACGCACGTCCACGCCAACGTGGGCACGGTTGAGACTCACATCGCGGAGTATCAGCGGATGATCGACGCTTTGCAGGAGGAACGGCGGGAGCTTCGCGCGGAGGTGGAGAGGCTCAAGGGCGACGGCGGCGGCAGTGGAAGCGGGGGTAACGGCCCGAGCAGGGGGTTCAAGGATGCCGTCAACGGCGGGCAACGG
>Ga0115567_10003392_pt1 | contig 15694 bp, 12 predicted proteins | sample COGITO_mtgs_1204_2_FD_88679 | JGI IMG/M metagenome (GOLD analysis project Ga0115567, IMG submission 88679) | Pelagic marine microbial communities from North Sea - COGITO_mtgs_120412 | ecosystem: Environmental > Aquatic > Marine > Epipelagic | place: Germany:Helgoland, sampling site Kabeltonne... | reverse complement strand
TCGGTGCGCAAGGTGGTGACCCTGTCCCTGCTTGAGTTTTTTCCACCTCTGAAGCGGGCCATTCTGGGCTTTGTCCTGAAACGCGTGAAGAAAGCCATCCCGCCCCTATTCCCGACGACAAAACAGGCGAAGCCCCTGCGTCGTTCGTGGTGCGCTCAGATCAGAGCTTGACCGAAGACGCGATCTTTGCTGCCTGCCGGGAGGGTCTGACGAATTACAAAATGCCAAAGTTGGTCAGGTTTGTGGACGAAGTGCCTGTTACCCTGTCAGGCAAGGTTTTGCGGCGGCAATTGAGGGAGGATTATCTGAAATGAGCGCCACCGGGCCATAGTCAAATAGAACCATGTGCTTGTCCCGTCCCGTCCTTGGATGGCTCTTGGAGCCTGCAGTCCGTGCGCGTGTCCGCAATGACAAACCGCAGCGCTAAACATCATTGGCTGATGGGGGGCGGTAGCGCTTATCTATAGGGGGGTGCCGTCGTCAAAATTATTTGATCGGTAATATCGTGGGAGAAAATTCAGTGGACAAAGACCCGCGTGTTTTGGTCACCGAAGCGAATGGGCATGCCGGTTTCAACCTTGTCAGAGCATTGTACCAGCACGGATATGGCATACGCGTATGGAAGAACTCAGCGGGTGAATTATCTGCAAATCTGGGACGACGATAAGTCTGCGGCTGGCGTGTGCTTTCAGAGACTTCATTGTAACGGTCGATTTGTCTTGTTCTGGACCACTGAAATACGCTCGTGGAGAGTACCGGATGCTGCGCTTAGTGCGGATGACCGCAAATCGATTGGCAAACGCATTTGATCAGACGATCTTGTTCAGGTTTCTGGTCAGATTTTCAGGCAAGAGTTTCGTGACGATCAACTGGGCCGCCCACCAACCACTGACTGGCCGTACTCCGAAAGAACAACCTGACACCATAGAAAGGATCCGTTCCGATGGATTGAATGTTATTGGCTCCGGCTTCGGCAGGACAGGCACAATGTCGACGAAAATGGCTCTGGAAGAACTTGGTTTTGGTCCATGCCATCATATGGTTGAAGTAATGGCAAACCCTGCCCAGCCGACCCATTGGGATGCGTGGGCCGCGGGGGAAGACGTGGATTGGGAAAGGTGTTTACCGACTATACGTCACAGGTCGATTTTCCCGGGGCCTCTGTCTGGAACAAGCTTTCCATCGCATTTCCGGATGCAAAACTGATCCATATGGAACGCCCTGAAGAGGATTGGTGGGAAAGCTATTCCGGAACAATCGGAAAATTCTTTATGCATCGTGAAAGCCTGCCTTTGCCACCCCCAGTTGCCGCGATTTTCGAAACGATGACAAGCTTCTGGTGAAAGGTGTCTTCGGTGGGCTTGATAAAGACCGCTTGATCGCAGCCTACCGGCGCAACAATGAGAAAGTTCGCGCGACAATCCCGACCGAGAGGCTGTTGGTCTTCAGCGCGACGGACGGATGGGAGCCGATCTGCCGCTTTCTCGACGTGCCCGTTCCCTTGACCGAATTCCCGCGCAGCAACGCCCGCGACGAATTTTGGGCGCATTTCGGGGGTGAACCCGCGATAGACTAACGGGCGCATTCTTTCAGGTCCGGTGTACGAGACCGAAACGAAAGCCACCGTTTGGCATCCGGCATGAACGGTGCCGCTATGCCGTATGAGCCGACTCAGATCACCTACTATCGAATGATTGCTTTCGCGCATTTGCAAGGTTGATACGACCACCGCCACTAAGCAATATGTTGCCTGTTTCGTGTCGATCGGTCTCAAACCGTTTTGAATTGCAGGCCAGATCTACAAATAGCGCGCAAGTTGGATTTTCGATGCAGCCGCGCCGAATTTAGATTAGTTGGGCGACAATTCATAACTTTGGCAGGAACAGTGCGGCATGAAAAATGACAACAGGACAGCAATCATAACAGGTGGGCTATCGGGCATGGGCCTCGCGATTGCGCGCAGACTAGCGAAAGACGGGACTACTGTTGTTGTTGGTGCGCGTCGTGCAGGGGATGAGGACTACGTCCGCGATATTCTTGGAGCAGAACATGCTGGCGTTCACGCCGCCGCGCTAGACGTCCGGTCAAGCGACAGTGTCGAGGCATTTGTTGCAGATGTCGTGCAAACCTATGGCGGCATAGATATATTGGTCAATGCGGCAGGCGTCTATGAAGAGGCCGCGATTATTGATCATCCCGACACGATATGGGACGACCACATCGATACCAATCTAAGCGGATCGTTCCGTACGATCCGTGCGGTCATGCCACACATGAAGCGCGGCGGATGGGGGCGGATCGTCAACATCGCGTCGGTTGCCGCACATAATGGGATGGCCAATAACGCAGCCTATTGTGCGTCCAAGGCGGGTCTGTTGGGTTTGGGGCGTTGTGTCAGTCTGGAAGGGGCTTCGCTGGGCATAACATGCGTGTCCATCAGCCCCACTTGGGTTGAAACCGAAATGCTGAGGCGGTTCATTGATGCTGACATGGCGGCGACGGGTCAGACCCTGGAGGAAGTGCGTGCCGAATATGCCAAAAGCAATCCGCAAAACCAGCTTGTTCAACCGTCCGAAGTCGCAGAACTGGCTGCATTTCTGGTAAGTGATGCCGCCCGCGCTTTGACGATGGAAGACTTTCAGGTCAACGCCGGATCCCTTTGGTAGTCGTGCACGCGCCGCGATAGAAGTGCTTTACCGTCGCTAATTGCGCTGAAAGGGCTGTCTGATACGCGCGCCCAAGCGGTGCAGGCAGCAGAGTTGATGAAGGACGCATCGGCCCTCAAGGTTTCGGGGAAATTCGCAATTACATTTGCGATGCCGGGATCTAGCTCGACCGTTGCTAACCAGTCTTTGGGACTGAGCGCATCGCTGTTTTCCGGAGAGATGCGCAGGTCTGCCATCAAGTTGTAGATTGGCGCGTCATCTGCCGTCACGGGGCCAAGCACAAAGGCGGCGGCGGCGGTAACATCCGTCATGGGAAACTCAAGGGACTGCGGCAGGTGGCCGGCGCGCAAAGAAGCCTTCAGGATGATTTCGTAAATATCTCGGGGGTTTGGAGCGTCTAGATCATAAAGCGACGGCAACCGCACGATGGCGGCAGCGATGCCCGAGTTTTTGATCGCAACTTCGGCCGCGATCTTGGCCGCGCCGTAGCCGGTGCATCCGTCCCACACAGTTGCAGGACCTTCGGGCCAAGGGCCGCCACGGTCCGGAAAAACGGCACTGGAAGACGTGAAGCGAAGATCGGCATCTGCGGCACGGCAAAAAGCCAAGACGGCATCAATGCCGCGCGCGGACCAAGCCAACATTTCGGCGCGACCAATGGCAAGGTTCACCATTGCCGCACAATGAATGACTTTCGTGACCGATGAAGCCAGTGCATTGTAGGCGGTCTGCTCAAGCCCGAAACCATTGGCATCCAAAATGCCCGGAACCAAAACGTATCGGTCTCTGTCGACACCGTGCGCCAATGCCACTTTGTCGAGCCGGTCCCTTGCCCCGCGATTTTTGTCACGAACAAGACAGTAGATAACATCGCCCGCCGGAAGATCACGGGCCGCTTGTGCGAGGACGTGGCCGCCGAGAAAGCCTGTGGCACCGGTCAACAAAATCCCGGGCCGGTCGAAATCGTCCGTTGGCGCCGGGGCATCCGCTTCTTGGGTCATTAATTGGTCAAGCCGATGCAGCGGCACATTCATCGCCAGCTCAAAGTCGATGTGGCGGTCGTAAGCCTTTTCCAACTCGAGCATCAGGGTCACACACATCAGCGAGTCGCCGCCTTGTTCATGGAAACTCAGTGCGGGATCTATCTGTGACGGTATGCATCCCATAGCCAATGCAGCGGCTGCAATAACTGCGTCTTCGGCGGCATCCGTCACTCCTCCATCATCCATGACTGGTGGCAGGGCTCGTATGTCCGCCTTTCCCGAAACGGGATGTAGTGGGAGCGTATCCATCTGCACCAGGAATGACGGCACGCAATACACAGGTAGCATGGTGCGCAATTCGGCGGCGAGCGCGACAGGCATTTTATTGGCACCCATCCCAAGACCCCAGCGTTCGGCATTGGCTTCTGCTTGGAAGGTGTCGGTTGCAAAATAGAAGATCAGACTTTGACCGCGCGTGCCCACTTCGGCCACCCCAGGTGCTGCGTTTGAAAAAGCCAGCTTGTCATGCAAGCTGTCGACCAGCTCGCGGGTCTGGATCGAGAACCCGCGCAATTTGAGCATATGGGCGATCCGCCCCTCAATATGAAGCGCACCGGTGCCATCCACCCACGCCTGATCACCGGTATCATAAAGCCTTGTCTCACGCCCATTGATGGTCAATTCACGAAAGCGCAGCCGTGTTTCTTCGGGGCGGTTGATATAACCGCGCCCCAGCATCCTTGGACCCTCAAAATGCAATAGGCCGGAGGTTCCAGTTGGGCAGGGCGTGTCGGCCTCATCCAGAATAATGGCGCGTAGATGCTCCATCGGGATGCCCACGGATGCGGGGCCGTTGCCTGCCGGTTCGGTGAGTTGCGACATACAAACGTCGTGGGTTTCACAAATGCTGTAGAGGTTCCAAAGCGCCGCTTTCGGCAACCTTTTCAGGGATGTGGTGATCAGATCATCGCCCACAACCTCTCCATTCAAAACAACACGGCTGAGCGGAACGGCGGCAGCCATGTCGCGGTCAAGCGTGTTAAGGAAGGTGTTGTAGAAAGACGGGGTGAACAACATCTCGTCAATGTTGTGCTCGATCAGAAATTCGGCAAGTTCACCCGGGGCAAACAGTGTGCTCGCATCGGGAAACCAAAGTTCGGCACCTTTGCGCAGCGGGCGAAACATTTCCCAGATAGCAAAGATATAGATCCCAACACGCATGCCCGGTTGATAGGGCGTATAGGCGTCTCGCCAATCATAGGACAGATAGGCCGCGTCTTGTGCAACGGGAATACACTTGGGTCGTCCCGTAGTGCCGGACGTCGCTACCAGATAAATGGGATCATCTGGTGAAATCATGGCCGCAGGCAAAGGTCCATATGGGGCAGGGGCCGCGTCCAGCAAGGCGGTTGCATCAAGGGTTTCGCAATCGCGCGGCAATTGGCCCTCTTCAGCGCGCTTACAGGTGATGACCAAACTGACCTGCAATTCAGAAATGATGTTGTGAAGGACCATTTGCGGCATGGCCGGGTCCAGGTGAACGAAGGGGCGTCCGTTGATCACGCAAGCCACGGCACTCGCGGCCATGGCGATCCCCGGCGCGCCAAAAATACCGACGACCTGCGGCGCGGCCAGATGACCATCGAGACTTTTGGCGAATTGTCCAAGCCGGTCGTAGGTGAGGGTGCGGCTTTGATCCGACATTGCAGGCGCTTCGGCAAAATCCGCGATGGCGCGAACAAGATCGGCAGCAACTGTCTGAGAGGAAATCATAGCATCAGGTCCTTTTGGACGGCAGATCTAACAGCATTGGGACATAAGAACAGCGTATCTTTTGTCGCAGGTACGCGCCCCTATTCGACCGCGCTAGGGACCGGATCGTGGCATCAGATTGGCCGGGTTAAGGATGGTGCGAACAAACGCATCTCTCTGGCAATTACATGATGTGACGAAGGGAATTCCCGCACGCACTACGGACGCAACGTCCGGGGCTGCATGTGACGCGCAGTGTGTTTGGCGCGTTTGCAATGGCGATGTCAATTTAGTAGCTGGCCTACTTACCCGTCGCTAATGCACAGGCGATTGCCTTTCTGGCACCCGTATTCGTTCTGCCCATGGCGGCAATCTTGCTGAAAGAAAACTCTCGAACACAATTTTCTTTGCCATCTTCGTAGGGCCTTTGGGCATGATCCTGTTGCTTTGGGATGCGTTTGAGATACCCGGAGACGGCGCATTATCGTGGCGGCACTGATGGGACTCGCTATGGCATCTTTTGGCTGGGTGGCGTTGAACGGATCGCTGTTCGGTTGGGTCGCCTTTGCAGGTCTGACGGGCGGCATCGAGCATGCCGTGTCCAATGAGGCGGCGGCACGCGCCCCGATCAGCACGCTTGCACCTTTTGATTTCACCGGACTGGTCTGCGCTTTGGGTTTTGACCTCATATTGTTCTCGGTCGTTCCTGGAATACTTGGCCTTTTTGGTGCATTTGCGATTACTTCTGCCGCTCTGATCGTCACGTTTGTCGGCAAATCCTCGCAAGGAAAGACTTCGCGCTTAACAGGCAAATTACTGGACGTTGCGCAATGAATTTATACCAGCAGAAAAATTTTTATTCTTGACGCAAAAGAACCATCGCCGCATGCTCAGCTCTCAGATTGCGCTAAAGAACGTCCGTGGGGGATGATTTGCCAAAGACGACAAAACGGGCTTTGGCTTTGAAGCCAACCGATGCAATTGGCCGGAGGATGCGCACGCAACGCCATCGGTTGTCTATGACATTGCAGCAATTGTCCGCAGCATCCGGTGTTTCGGTCGGGTATCTAAGCCAGGTGGAGCGCGGTAATGCGACCCCGTCTTTGGGCACACTGACACAGATTGCATTGGCGCTTGAGGTAGATACCGAATATTTCATCCGAACTCCCCGCGCCGTTGACAGTCTGACGCGCGGCAATGCCCGGCCTAAGTTTGCAGTGTCCGGATCGTCAATAGAATACGAACAGATCGGTGCGGAACGGGCGGGTCACGAACTGACGTCATATGTGATGAACGTGCCGTCTGGATACGAATCTGAGCTGGTCAATCATGTCGGAGAGGAAATTATCTATATCCTTGAGGGCGAGATTTCGCAGATGGTCGGTGAACGGGAATATCTTATGAGTGCGGGCGACAGCCTGCATTTTTTGGGAACAACATCGCATTGCTGGTCCAACAAAACCGATGCACTGGCCCGGATCCTTTGGGTTGGGCGGATGCAACACGATAAGTCCGGCGAGATTGGACAGGTTGAGATTTCGCATTCTGATAACGAGCGCGAAATGTTACCACTCAGGCGCTGAAATGGATCTTCATCAGTGGTGCCAACAAGCCGTTGAACTATAATCAAATCGTCAACAAGGAGAGAAAAACCGATGTCGTTAAATAGAATTATGGCCACGGGTCTGTTGCTCAGCACGCTGGGCGTGGCGGCACAGGCGCAAACGCTGGTCTATTGCTCAGAAGGATCACCCGAAGGGTTCGACCCGGCGCTCTATACGTCTGGTACGACCTTCGACGCGTCCAGCCACCCGATCTATAACCGCTTGTCTGAATTCAAGGTCGGCACAACGGAAACCATTCCCGGTCTGGCGGAAAGCTGGGAAGTCAGCGACGACGGCAAGACTGTTACCTTTAAGCTGCGCGCAGGGGTCAAGTTTCATTCAAATGATCAGTTCACACCATCGCGCGATTTCAACGCTGACGATGTGATCTTTAGCTTTGACCGTCAGGGCAATCCCGAAAACCCCTACAATCAGGTATCTGGCGGGACATGGGAATACTATGGCGGTATGTCGATGCCTGATCTGGTCGAAAGCATCGAAAAGGTTGATGACCTGACCGTTGTGTTCAATCTGACCCGCGCCGAAGCACCGATCATTGCCAACATGGCAATGGATTTTGCGTCAATCGTGTCCAAGGAGTATGCGGATGCGATGATGGAAGCCGGCACACCTGAAATGGTCAACCAGGCACCGATCGGTACGGGCCCTTTCACCTTCCAAGCCTACCAGAAAGATGCGGTCATTCGCTATCTGCGCAACGATGAATATTGGGGCGACAAGGCCAAAGTTGAAAGCCTGATCTTTGCCATCACACCTGATGCATCCGTGCGTTACCAAAAGGTGCAGGCGGGCGAATGTCACGTGACGGCCTATCCAAACCCAGCCGATGTACAGGCAATGAAAGACGCCGAAGACATCGTTGTGATGGAGCAGGAAGGTCTGAACGTCGGTTATCTGGCGTACAACACCCAAGTTCCACCGTTCGATAACGCCAACGTTCGCAAGGCGTTGAACATGGCCATCGACAAACAGGCGATCATTGACGTGGTGTTCCAAGGGTCCGGCCAGATTGCCAAGAACCCGATCCCACCGACGATGTGGTCGTATAACGACGCTATCAAGGACGACAAATACGATCCGGAAGCGGCCAAAGCTGCGCTGGAAGCCGAAGGCGTAACCGACCTGTCCATGAAGATCTGGGCAATGCCGGTACAGCGCCCCTACAACCCGAACGCACGCCGCATGGCCGAACTGATGCAGGAGGATTTCTCCAAGATTGGTGTAAACGTCGAGATCGTATCCTACGAGTGGGGCGAGTACCTCGAGCGGTCAAAAGCCAAGGACCGTGATGGTGCTGTTCTGCTCGGTTGGACCGGTGACAATGGTGATCCAGATAACTTCTTGGCGGTTCTGCTGGGCTGTGACGGTGTTGAAAAATCCAACCGCGCACAATGGTGTAACGAGGACTTCGATGCGCTGATCCAGAAAGCCAAAGTTCTGCCAACGCAGGCGGAGCGCGCGAAGCTGTACGAAGAGGCGCAGGTGATCTTTAAGGAACAGGCACCTTGGGCGACAATTGCGCATTCGGTTGTCTACATGACCATGCGTCCAGAAGTTGAAGGTTATGTCGTGCATCCGCTGGGTGGGCATATCTTTAATCAGGTTGGCCTGTCTCAGTAAGCGGCGATCGGAACATAAGGGCGGCATTATTCGGTGCCGCCTTTTTAGAATTGCCGTGTAACCCGAAGGACATTGCCAGTGCCAAACTCGCTTACCCAGCGCCTTTCCGACTATGCCCAGGTAGCCACCGAAATGGGTGTGGATGCCGTGGCACTTGTTCCGGGGCCAAACTTTACCCGCGCGGTTGAACATTCCTTCATGAGCCATGAGCGGCCTTTCGTGCTGGTTATCCCCGCGAAGGGTTCTGCCGCGGCTCTGGTGCCAAACTTGGAGCTGGGCTCTTGGGAATTGCTTGGGTTCGACGGCGCGGTTTTTGATTGGCGTGATCAGGATGGATATGCGGCGGCGTTCACCGATTTAGTTCGACATCTACGCATCACGTCGCTGGCGGTTGAGGGCCAAGTCATGCGGGTTTTTGTGCATCATGCGCTCAAGGCTGCGCAGCCGGACCTGACGATTATGGACGGCGAGCGTGAGATTTCCGGCTTGCGGATGATCAAGACCAAAGACGACGTTGCCGCCATGCAATCCGCCATCGATATATCGGAACGCGCGCTGCACCGGACATTGGACAGCGTCCAGCTGGGCCAGACGGAAAAACAGATCGAACAAACGTTGATTAAGATGCTCTTTGACGAGGGGGCGGATGATCTGGCGTTCAACCCGATCGTGGCGGCGGGTGATGGCTCTGCGCGACCCCACGCCCATCCGCGACATGATTATACGGTTAAGGCGGGCGATGCGCTGCTCATAGACTTTGGCGCACGCAAGAACGGCTTTTGTGCCGACATCACGCGCACGGTCTTCTTGGCTCACGTCTCTGACGAGGGGCGCGCGGTTTATAAGACGGTGCTGCAGGCGAACATGGCTGGTTTGGCGGTGACCCATGCGGGTGTGACTGCACATGAGATTGACGATGCGGTCATCAGTGTGTTGGAGGCATCACCTTATGCGGACCGTATCCGCACCAAGACGGGTCACGGGCTTGGCCGCGACGTGCACGAGGCACCCTATATCGTGCGCGGCAACGAAATGATCCTGCCTGCGGGCACAGTCTATACCAATGAGCCGGGTCTGTATCAGATCGGTAATTTCGGCGTGCGGATCGAAGATGATGTTTTGATCACCGAAGACGGTTACGAAACGCTAACACATTTCCCCAAAGAGCTGATGGTGATTCCATGCTGAACTATGTTCTGGGCCGATTGCTCACGTTTATTCCCACTTTTATCGGCGTCACCCTGATCTCGTTTAGCTTTATACGTGCATTGCCGGGGGACCCAATTCAGGTCATGGCGGGGGAACGGGGAATATCAGATGAACGCTATGCTGAACTGGCTGCACAGTTTGGCTATGACAGACCGATCTATGTGCAGTTCTGGGAATACTTCACCGGTGTATTGCAGGGTGATCTGGGTAATTCCTTTGTGACCAAACGCCCGGTCTGGGACGAATTTTTCACGCTGTTTCCTGCCACGTTGGAACTGTCGATCTGTGCTATGATTTTTGCCGTGGCGCTTGGTTTGCCGGCTGGGGTGATTGCCGCCGTGAACCGGGGCAAATTTTTCGACCGCGCGCTGATGTCTACAGCACTGGTGGGCTATTCGATGCCGATCTTTTGGTGGGCACTGCTGTTGATCATCGTGTTCTCGGGCAATCTGCAATGGACGCCGGTGTCAGGCCGCATTGACCTGCTGTATTACTTCCCTAACCCAACGGGATTCATGTTGATCGACAGTCTTGCTTCAGGGCAAAAAGGCGCTTTCATCTCGGCGGTGCGTCACTTGATCCTGCCCACAATTGTCCTTGGCACAATCCCGCTCGCGGTGATTGCGCGTCAGACACGGTCTGCCATGCTGGAGGTGCTGGGTGAGGATTACATCCGCACCGCCCGCGCCAAAGGCATGTCGCCAGGGCGGATCAATGGTATTCACGCGTTGCGCAATGCCCTGATCCCGGTGATCACGGTAATCGGCCTATCGGTTGGTACGCTGTTGGCGGGCGCGATCCTGACAGAGACCATCTTTAGCTGGCCCGGCATCGGTAAATTGATGGTCGATAGTATTTTCCGCCGCGATTACCCGGTGGTGCAAGGTGGTCTGTTGTTGATTGCGGTGATGGTGATGATCGTGAATCTTACTGTTGATATGCTTTACGGAGTCATCAACCCCAAGATCAGGAAGCGTTAAGATGGATGATGCACTTTCCGCCGAAGCCGCGATGGTTCAGGACCGCCCCGGCCGTTTGCGCGAATTCTGGTTCTACTTTCGCGAAAATCGTGGTGCAGTCATCGGGCTTTGGATTTTCGCAGTCTTCGCTTTCCTCGCTTTTTTTGGCCCGTGGGTGGCCCCACATGACGCAACCGCCCAATTCCGCACCTCGACCCTGCAACCACCCGTGTGGCAGGACGGCGGGACATGGTCCCATATCCTTGGCACCGACCCGCTGGGGCGCGACATGCTGTCCCGGCTTATCGTTGGCGCGCGCTATTCATTTTTTGTTGGCGTGATTGTGGTCACTATTGCTGCGAGTGGTGGCATAATCATCGGTCTGATTGCGGGCTTTGCGCCCAAATGGCTCGACAGCATCATCATGCGTGTCATGGATATTGTGTTGGCGTTCCCTTCACTCCTGCTGGCGCTTGTGCTGGTGGCCATTCTGGGGCCATCATTGACCAATGCGATGATCGCCATCGCGATCGTGTTGCAACCCCATTACGTGCGTCTGACCCGCGCCAGCGTGTTGTCAGAGCTGCAAAAAGACTACGTAACCTCTGCCCGCGTTGCGGGTGCCGGGATAGTCCGACTGATGTTTGTGACCGTGCTGCCGAATTGTCTGGCACCGATTATCGTGCAAGCCGCGCTGTCGTTTTCCACCGCAATTTTGGATGCCGCCGCCCTCGGATTTTTGGGGATGGGCGCACAACCCCCGACACCTGAATGGGGCACAATGTTGGCCGAAGCACGTGAATTTATCTTGCGTGCGTGGTGGGTGGTCACATTTCCCGGTATCGCCATTCTTGTGACTGTGCTGGCGATCAATCTGATGGGTGACGGCTTGCGTGATGCGCTTGATCCGAAACTAAAGCGGAGCTAGGCCAATGACTCTTTTGCATATCAGGAACCTAAGCGTCGATTTTGCCACTGCATCGGGCCAGTTTCGGGCGGTAGACGGCGTAGATCAGGATGTGAACGATAGTGAAATTCTGGCGATCGTAGGCGAAAGCGGGTCAGGCAAGTCGGTGTCAATGCTGGCAGTTATGGGCCTGTTGCCTTGGACTGCCACGGTGAAAGCTGATGAGCTGACATTTGACGGGCATAATCTGCTGACCATGGAGGCACGCGCACGCCGCAAGATTGTCGGCAACGATCTGGCTATGATCTTTCAGGAACCGATGTCGTCGCTGAACCCGTGTTTCACCGTGGGCTGGCAAATCCGTGAGGCCCTGCGTGTGCATCTGGGGATGGGGCGGCGCGAACGACAGGCGCGGGCGATTGAACTGTTTGAGCAGGTGGGCATCCCTGACCCTGAAAAGCGCCTTGCCGCGTTCCCTCACCAGATGTCGGGCGGCATGAATCAACGGGTGATGATCGCCATGGCGATTGCCTGCAAACCCAAGTTGCTGATCGCGGATGAGCCGACAACCGCGCTGGATGTGACCATCCAGGCGCAGATCCTTGATCTGCTGGCGTCGTTGCGCGATGAGACAGGCATGGGTCTGGTGTTGATCACCCATGACATGGGTGTGGTCGCCGAAACCGCCGAACGTGTCAGCGTGCAATATGCGGGCCAAAAAATCGAAGAACAGCCCGTTATTGCGCTATTTGATACACCGCATCATCCCTACACATCTGCGCTCTTGGATGCCTTGCCCGAACGCGCCACAGAAAAGCGGTTGCCGACAATTCCCGGCGTTGTGCCGGGCCAATTTGACCGTCCTGCAGGGTGTCTCTTTTCCCCGCGCTGCCAGTTCGCCAATGCCAAATGCAAGGCCGAAGCACCGCCCGCACTAGGCGCTGATCTGGGATATGCGCGATGTTTCTATCCGTTGAGTTCAGATGAAAGGGTGGCATCATGACAGATCCGGTGATGACAGCGACCGCCCTTGCGCGGCACTATGAAATCAGCGGCGGGTTTTTCCGTAAATCCAAGGTACTCAAGGCCGTAGCGGGCGTGGATTTTGCGCTCTACCCCGGCAAGACCCTCGCCGTTGTCGGCGAAAGCGGCTGTGGCAAATCGACCTTGGCGCGCATGGTCACGATGATTGAGGAGCCAACCGAAGGTTCATTGACGCTGGATGGCAAAGCGGTGCTGCCCGAAGGCTGGGCGTCTTTGCGCAAGTCCGTGCAGATCGTGTTTCAAGACCCCTACGGATCGCTGAACCCTCGTCAGCGCATCGGCACAATTCTGGAAGAGCCGCTCAAGATCAATCGCCCCGATATGAGCCGCAAAGACCGCACCGCCAAAGCGCGCGAAATGCTGGGTCTGGTAGGTTTGCGTCCTGAACATTTTGACCGCTATCCGCATATGTTTTCCGGCGGTCAACGCCAGCGGATCGCGATTGCGCGCGCCCTGATGCTGGACCCCAAAGTACTGGTGCTGGATGAACCCGTGTCGGCGCTTGACCTATCTATTCAAAGCTCAGTTTTGAACTTGTTGGTGGATCTGCAGGAACGCCTGCAGCTTGCGTATTTGTTCATTTCGCATGATCTGAGCGTGGTGCGCCACGTCGCGGACGAAGTGATCGTGATGTACCTCGGCCGCGCCGTTGAAAAAGGGAGCCGTGATGCGGTGTTTAGCAGCCCGTTTCATCCCTACACCAAAGCGTTGCTTTCCGCGACGCCACAGGCCGATCCACGTGCTGCAAAAGAACGGATCAAGCTGGAGGGTGAGTTGCCATCACCACTCGCCATACCGTTAGGATGCCCGTTCGCGCCTCGATGCTGGAAAGTGCAGGATATATGCCGTGCAGAACGCCCCTCCTTGTCAGGCGAGGCACATTCAGCCGCGTGTTTTTTTCCGGAGAACCTCGGCGTAGCGGCGGCCTGACCTCAGAAACTAACTCTTTCCAAGTGAAACACGGTTGGCGTTTCCTTTCAGGGCGGTACTGTCAACACGCTCGACGCTATTGGCGCTTCGCCCGAAGAGCCCGGATTTTTTAGAAAGGCAGCGGCATGTTTCTGCTGACGATCTGAGGAGGCGGACACGACTGCTTCGACAGATAAACCGGTGGCTGCTAGAAGGCAAAGCCGTTGAAGCTGGGAGGGCCATTGCTTCTGGCGCAGCGAATTCACTCCCTGTCCTCACTTCGGCCCTTCGACCGTCGAGAATGCTGTGCGATGCAAGCCTGCTGGGCTGGAGACTCAGCGCTGGGCCGTCATGGAGGCTGGCTCGATGTCCGTTTAGGACCGTTCGAAACAGGACAGGAAGCATAAAAGAGGCTGTGCCGATTGCGTCAAAATAGCCCAGTTTTAGCGGTAATCTGTTTAGATACTTATAGTGGTGCTTTTTGTTTCCTTTTGGAATGATTTTCTCTCGCGCTATCGTAGTCCGCTGATGATCCGAATGCCCTATATGTCTTGGCTTGCCGACGCATGCCGTCCTACAATATAGCCGAACGTCAATGCGGGACCCAGCGTAATACCGGCCCCCGGATAGGTGCCCGCCATGATGGAGTTCATGTCGTTGCCGCAGGCATAGAGCCCTGCAATCACAGACCGGTCCTTGCGCAGGACACGGGCGTGTGAATCCACGGCCAAGCCCATGGATGTGCCGATATCGCCCGGGTGGATCTTCACCGCATAGTAGGGGGCTTCTTCAAGCGGCCGTAGACAAGGGTTTGGTTTATTGTCGGCATCACCAAGATAGGTTTGGTAAGCTGTCGATCCCTTGCCGAATTCTTTGTCTTCACCGTTGGCCGCGTCGGTATTAAACCGGGTTATGGTATCCACCAGCGCCTGTTCTGGGGTGCCGATTAGCGCTGCTAGTTTGGCTATCGTTCCGGCTGTTTTCAGATAGCCCGAGCGTAGATGGCTACGGTAGGATGCCGGGGCAGGGCGCACCGGTCCCAGACCATAATGTCGCAGGGCGCGGTGGTCGCAAATCAGCCACGCTTCTGGCAGTTCGGCATCGTTCATCCCCGACACGAAATCGTGGTAAGATACCGCTTCGTTCACGAAGCGCCTGCCTTGTGGGGATACGGCGATCACGCCCGGTTTGGCGCGGTCCAGAAACAAGTGCGGAAAAGGGCGAGTACCGCCGCCAGGCTCCGGTATCAACGATACCGGTGCCCAGAAGGCGGCGTTGCGGTTGGTGGTGATGAAATGCGCGCCAATATCCTGAGCGGCGGCGATTGCCCCACCCGTTGCGGGCTTGGGCGACATTGAATGATGCGGTGCGCCGCGCGCGACATGAGGCATCAACTGCTTGCGCATTTCGGGGTTTGCGGGAAACCCACCCGTTGCCAGCACAACGCCACGCCGCGCGGATATCTGTGTTCCGTCCGCGGTTTGGATACCGGTGACGCGATCCCCGTCTGTCAGCAACCGTTCCAGCGCCATATCGGTAAAGATCGGAATGTCGCGCTGCATTGCCGACAGCGCCATCCGGCCCGCAACCGCCTGTCCCAGTGTCAACCGTGTGCCGCGCGGATGGCTGAGCCGGTCGCGGGCCTGACGCGCCAAGAGACGGGCAGCATGCAGCGTGGAGGCGGGTTTTCGCGCCATGTTCATGAAATGACCGATGTCAAACCGGTTCAGCATCATGCCGCCAAACAAGGTGAAATCACTGATTGGGGGTTTGAGACGGGCAAACTCATCACCCAGACGCCGCCCGTCGAATGTCTGGGCATCCAGCACCCGACCACCTAATGCGGCACCGGGCCGGTCAGGGTGGTAATCGGGCGAAAAAGCGCGGTACTCAAATTTCAGTTCGGTGTGTTTCTGAAAAAAATTTACCATCTCGGGGCCTGCATCAATGAACGCATGCACCAGATCAGTGTCGATCAGATTGCCGATCTCACCCGAAAGGTATTCGAACGCGGCGTCTG
>Ga0115567_10003391_pt1 | contig 15694 bp, 7 predicted proteins | sample COGITO_mtgs_1204_2_FD_88679 | JGI IMG/M metagenome (GOLD analysis project Ga0115567, IMG submission 88679) | Pelagic marine microbial communities from North Sea - COGITO_mtgs_120412 | ecosystem: Environmental > Aquatic > Marine > Epipelagic | place: Germany:Helgoland, sampling site Kabeltonne... | reverse complement strand
CGGCGTGCGAGTCGAGCGAATGGGAGTCGGACTCGAGCGTGCGGTGCCTGAGCGCGGGCGGTGTGTACGGGACGCTGCGGGTGTCGGTGACGGCCGGGGGGCGCGCGGGGACGACGACCGATGCCTCTTCTTATGATGTTCCGCAGCTTTCAAGTCTGATGTCAGCTCGATTTAATCGCCCCTCGACAGGCTCATCTTCGTTCACTGTTTTCGGTGCTCACTTTTCGGATGCGTGCTCATTCTCGTCGGTTGCACGTGTATCTGGAAGTGCCGCTGAGGTTTCGGATTGGATATCAGATTCATCAGTGCAATGTAACGTTGGAATTTCGTTTGGGAGCACTCACCGAGTGGCCCTTACTGTCGGTGTCTCGTCCGGAACTCTCACAGAAGTCGTGACTTACAACGCCCCCATCGTGTCAGCTGTTTCCAAGTTCAACGAGCCCGCAACTGGCTCGGTCAGTGTGACGGTTGTGGGTTCTGGGTTTGGTTCAGGCGACTACAGCACGGCCGGGCGATTGGGGGCGTCCAGCAGTGAGGCGTCGGTGTGGGATTCAGATACGTCTGTGGCCTGCCGTGCGACAAGCGGCGTTGCAGGCACTTCCCGTGTTCTGCTCACTGCTGCGATGAGGTCGGCGACGCTGACAGAGATGTTTTCATTTGACCATCCTGGCATTTCGGTGATGCGTCGCCTGAATTTGCCGTCGACTGGGAGCGCCAGTGTTACTGTCGTCGGCTGGTCGTTCGGTCTGGGGGCGTTTAGCCAGATAGCGCGTGCTGATTCGACCTCTTGTGAGACATCATCATGGCACTCGGATTCTTCGATCCGCTGTCGCCCATCTGCTGGTGTAACGGGTACGGCCCGAATTGCAATGACAGTTATCAGAAGAACCGGTAGCGTGACTGAAGCGCTATCCTACGACCTACCGTTTCCTCTCAAGGGTGCATTCCCCAATCGACCCAGCACAGGCTCTTCAACCATGTCCATCAGTGGCGCTGGATTCAGCGGCGCAGCGTACACACAAATGGGGCGTGCCGGGCAATCTGCCTGCGAAGCAACCTCATGGGATGCTGATACGGCGCTGCGCTGTAGAACATCATCTGGAGTAGTTGGGACGCACCGTTTAGCACTAACAGTGGGAACGCGAGTCGGTTCTGTAACAGAGGTAGTGTCGTACTCAATTCCAATCGTTTCGTCCATTCTTCGCGTCAACGTACCGTCAACGGGTGCGATTTCCTTCACAGTTTCTGGAGGTGGTTTCGGTCAGAACCTGTACTCGCCTGCACTGCGCACTTCTTCGACGAACGCTGAGGCTTCAACATGGTCCTCAGACACCTCAATTACGGTCCTCATTTCGCGCGGCGCACATGGCTCGCATCGCGTAGTGGTCACTGCCGGTTTGCAACCAGCAACAGGCACTGAAGTGCTCTCGTACGATGTCCCGCTTGTTACCGAGCAGAATCGCACAAATTGGCCCGCGCGCGGAGGCAACTCCCTCACGGTGACAGGTCTCGGCATTGCTTCCTCAGACTACACTTCGAAGCTGCGCATCGGTTCGACCGACGGGCTGTCAACTAAGTGGTTCTCTGAGACGGCGGTTGTTGCAAAGGTTGCACGTGGCCTCGGGCGCGTGCTTCCGATGACGGTCACAGTAGATATCCTACCTGGCACCCATACGGAGGCTATTTCGTACGACAAGCCTGCCGTTATCTCGATCTATACGGAACAGTCTCTCTCGAATGGGCCGACCGATGGGCTGCGTGACGTGGTTGTTCTGCATGCGGGTAATCTTGGGCTTGGCTTCTCAGTGCCCCACCACACGATCGCGCATCGCATCGGAGGCACAGCCTGCGAAAGGACGGAGTGGCTAACAGACAAGGCGCTGCGCTGCCGCGTTGCGGCAGGTGTGCGCGCCTCGGCAACTCTGGTATCAACTGCAGGCCTCGTCGTTGGCAGTGCGACGATGGCCTATAGCTACGACTTGCCATCAATCTCTGCAATCTTCCCGGCAAATGCGCCGACTCTCGGACTCTCGAATGTATCCCTCGCAGCCAGCAATCTCGGAAAGGTGCAGTACTCGCTTTCGGCTCGCATTGGTGCTTCGTCCTGTGAGGCATCCGAATGGTCTTCAAATACGGCTCTTCTCTGCAAACAGCCGCGTGGGCTCTCGGGCTCTCTTCGGGTGGTCATGACAGTCGGCATACGCACGGATACTGTGACGGAGGCGCTTACATATGATATCGTCTCGTTCGCTCCAAACGCGACCATATCGCTAGCGCCGAATTCCACACGGCGCGGCTCTCTATTCCCAGGCAACGCCCCAGTAACAGGTGCGATAATCGTAACTGTGTCGGGCGCGGGAATGGGACACGATCAGTACACGGCGACGGCGCGTGCGGGTGGTACAGAATGCGAGGCGTCGGCTTGGGTTGCCGACACTGAGCTAGTCTGCAAGATACCGCGCGCCTATGGCTCAACGCATCGCGTCGCGGTTACGGCTGGACTCAGTCTCGGCACTCTGACAGAGGCCCTCTCCTTCTCTGTGCCCGTGCTTTCATTAGCTGTACCTGCGAACAGTGTTGGCGTCGGCGGCGCAAATGTATCTCTGACTGGTTCTCATCTCGTCAATTACGACGTGTCGCCTACAGCCCGGATCGGCAAGACTGCATGCGAGTTCTCAATTTGGCAGGCTGAGACGTCAATCACGTGCCGCGTCGCAAGAGGTATGTCACACTACATCCCCGTCATGATCACAGTCGGTGTGCAGGTCTCCGAGCTCTCTTCGGCGATGTCTTACGACGTGGCCTCGGTGTCCAGCATTTCGCGAAGCAACCATCCGCACACAGGTGGGACTGTTACAACGATCTCTGGTCACGGATTCGGCTCGTTCTGGCTCTCAGGTTCTGCACGGATCGGCGGCTCGGCTTGCGAGGAGACCGACTGGTCCTCGTTCACGGCTGTTTCGTGTCGTGCGGCGTTGGGTGCACCAGGCAGTCGACGCGTAGTTGTCACGGCAGGTTCTTTCTCGACGGGCAGCGCTACAGAGGCGATATCTTTCGATCTGCCAGTGCTGCAACACGCACGGTTCGGGAACCGCCCAACAAGTGGTCAGGCGCAGTTGAACATCACTGGCATTAACCTGGGACACAAGGTCTCGTACTCTGGTGCGGTGCGCATTGGTTCCACATCATGCGAGACATCGCACTGGACTTCGGAGACGTCTGTACACTGCAGAGCACCTGCAGGCATTGCTGCGTCTCTTCGCGTGCTGCTGACTGTCGGTGCACGAGCGGGTACCACCTCTGACGCAGCATCATACGATCTGCCAGTTGTTTCCCGTCTCTCACTATCCAATTCCCCATCTACGGGCCGCACGAATGTTACTATCTCTGGGATGAACTTCGGAATCGCACGATACTCGATTGCCTCCCTGACTGGATCCACTTCGGTTGAGGCGAGCACATGGGTTTCGGATTCTACTTTACGTTGCAGGAGTCCAGCCGGCGTGGCAGCTTCGCTTCGCCTCACCGTCACGGCGGGTTTATTGATAGGCACCGCGACTGAGTTGTTCTCGTACTCGCTCGCGACCTCGACCATCGGGCCAGGAAATGAGCCGACGACGGCGCGCTCTACTCTCACTATCGCCGGCCAAGGTCTTGGCACGGCTGGATACTCGCCGCGAGCGTCGCTCTCCGGGTCTGCATTTGAGGCTTCGGATTGGCGCTCGGACACCAGCATTCTGGCCAAGGTGCCTTCCGGAGTGCGTGCATCTCGGTATCACGCGGTCACTGCGGGCCTGCGCATTGGTACCACGACGAGTTCAGTGTCCTATGATCTCCCCGTGGTAACCTCCGCTCCGCGCGCGAACATCATCACGGCAACCTTTTTCGGGGTGCGTGTGTATGCTACGAACCTTGGGACAGCTGCTTACTCGCCCACCTCGTCGATCGGTGGGACAGCCGTTCGAGCATCACTCTCTCTTTGGGGCTCGGACACGTCGCTGTGGTGCCTGGTGCCTCCTGGGGTGTCCGTAGAAAAGAACATGGTCATTACGGTAGCACAGTCTGTCGGTACGACGGAGAAAATCTTCACGTATGATAGCCCCTTGCTTCGCAGGGTGTCACCCACGAATATTGTTGCGTGGCATAGCAAGGCTATTGTGATACAGTCGGGCAGTGCAGACCCCGTCCTGAGGAGTAGGGTGCAAATCTTTGGAGGCAAAATGAGCAGCGCTGGGTACTCGCCTGCTGTCAGGCTCGGTGACACAGCGGCGGCTAGTTCGCTCTGGATTTCGTCTTCAAATGTGCAGTGCCGACCAGGCCATGGTTGGATGACCAAGTTGGCCGTTGTCGTGACGGTCGGGCACACGGTGGGAAGTAACACAGAAATTGTTTCATATGACGCACCGTCGGTCTCTTCCATCAAATACGGTGTCGCTCCCACCGTAGGACTAGACACTTCCTCGGTCACGATAGCAGGCAACAACTTTTTCACGGCATCGGTCTCACCCACTGCACGACTCGGTGGAAGCGCATTTCGAGCCTCCGAGTGGGTATCTGAGACGTCACTCCGCTGCCTACAGCCCTCTGGTGTGGCCGGTACACCCGAGCAGGTGGTTGTCACGGTAGCTCATCGTACTGCAACACGCACTGAGGCATTCACATATGACCAGTACTCTGTGACTGGTGCCTTTGCTGCGGATCCAGATGATGACAACGTAATATTCGTTTACGGCAACAACTTTGGTAATTATGACGCGACGCTGAGGCGTAAGGTCGGCGATATTGGTTGCCAGGCTTCATCGTGGGTGTCCACAACATCCACACGTTGCAAGCTCTTTGATGGACTGACCGCCGCTGACGCTTCAGCTGACATTGTTCGTGGAATGGCGATGTGCGTCATCTGCAATCCACCGCAAGTTCTCGATGGCTGTATACAGGGTGTCTCACCCGGTAATTGTGCTGAGTGTCAGGCGTGCCCACCAGGTGCTATCCGCATCAATTGTGCCATTGGCGGCTTTTCACGTGGGAGCTGCCAGCCCTGCAAGTCAGGTCCAGGGTACACGGCGGACGAGCGCGAATTCAAGCCCGACTTTGGTGACGCTACGACGCAGTGCACCAAGTGCACGAGCTGTGGTGGCGCCAACTCAGACGGCACTGAATATGAAGCGTCGCCGTGCACGCCGACCCAAGACGCTGTGTGCCAGCCGTGCGGTAACTGCTCTAGCGGGATCTTACTGGGCTGTGCAGGCACATCGCCGGGCAAGTGTTTCGAGGTGGAGGGCGTCGAGCGGATCCAGTCAACTGCTCAACTCAACATTGCGGAGAAATCCATTGCTGACACATCGTCGAGCTGCCCCGAGGGCCGCGTCTGCTACTCAACAAAGGAGCCGATGGTGCAATCGCTGACTGGTCAATTCCGCGACATCGAAATTGACATCCCTCAGGATGTCTCTGTCACTCTAGGCGCAGGAGGTGAGCAGGAAGTACAGATTTCAGTCATCGACACGCCGATGACCATTGCGGCAAGCGAGAAGGATCAGACTGCTGCCGAGGAACAAAAAGCAAGGGAGAGCAACACGACGGCACTGATTAAGGAGCGTATTTCTCCATTAGTGCTTTGCACTCCAGAAGGTTCGACCTTCGCGCCACCGATTAGGATCAAAATATCCTACGATGAAAATAGTGTGAGACGCTCATCAGGAGCTCGAGTTGCCGTCTTCAAGTGGTACCCACAGCTCTCGATCTGGGTTGAGGTCCCCAACTCGCGGGTGCTGCGCCCTGGCGTCATGTCTGTCGAGACTAATTCTTTCTCCATCTACTCGGTGTTCATGGTGCCACAGAAGGCCGCCACTGTTGCGCTTGGCGCTGCAGCGGTCGATCTCAGCAAGCAGGCGACCGTTCTCTCTCCCACTGAATTCTTCTCGGTGGCGCCGATCACGATTTCCCTCGATGGTGACTATGCGAAAGTCGGCCTTGCCATTCCTGCGGGCGTGACGATTACGTTCCCGGTGCCAGGCGTGACTGCTATCTCGGTTGCGGTGCAGCCGGCCTCCCTGGCACAGCTTGCAGCCGTGCGACGGCGCACGGGCTTGTTCGGGAGCCGCCGTGCAATGCTTTCAACCAACATCGTGGAGTTTGGACCAGATGGGACCATGTTCTCGCCCCCGGTGAACATCACGCTGGTGTTTGACGCGAGCATGCAGGTACCTTCGGGAGAGTATGAGGCAATCTCCGTCTGGAATGACAAGACGCTATCTTGGGATGAGAAGCCGGGCACGTTTGTGCTCGAGCCGGGTGTTGCAACTGTCGAGACCACAACATTTTCGCAATACGCGGTGCTAACTTTGCCGTTTGACAAGGGACAGGTAAATGTGCCAAGCTCCACGACTCCTTTGCCAAGCGGTGAAGATGTCGAACAGGGGCTGTCGATGCCTATCCTCATCGCAATGGCGGTTGGCGTCACACTTGTCTTACTACTTGCGCTTGCACTGGCACTGTATCTGCGTCGACGGGCGGCGATACCGTCGGAGGACGTAAAGGACTTCGCCGCAGTAGGCCTGCAGCGCAAGGGCGATCAGCAGCCGACTGAGCGAGCCAAAACGGAAAAGAAGGCACGCCGAATGGAACCTGTGGCAGACGCCTTCGAACCGTATGACCATGTTTCAGCGGTCGAAGCGACTGAGGCGCTTGCTGAACAACCGGGCGCGGGCGAGGGCGAGGCTGTCCTCGATGCGTCAGTACTTGCGCTCGCACAGCAACTGGCAGATTCGGACAGCGCGGCGATCGCGCCCCTTCCAAGGGAGCAGGTGACTGCAGAGTGGAATGTCGAGCCAGATGCTAGTATTGGTATTGCATCTGGCGCTGGCCTCTCGCCGGACGAGATGGCGTCGCTCCTCGCAGGCCTGGCTGCCGCTGAAAAAATCCAAGCCGCTGCCCTGCCGCCCGCACATTCTGTATCGCAGAAGTCTGAAAACAAGGACAAAGACAAGGGTAAGAAAAAGAACAAGAGAGCGAAACGAGGGGCTGCTGCACGGACTGCCGAAGTCCAGCGTGATTCCGAGAGTGCAATCCGTGAGGGCCAGGCAGCTGCGGCATCAGGACATCAAAGCCTCTCGTCTGCAGCCTGGGCGCGCCCTGCGGGCGCTCGTAATGAGGCGACCTCATCGAGTGACGGCAAGGCCGCAGCGCCGGCCGAGGCGGCGCCCGCTGAAGTTGAAACGGAGATCACGCTCGGATCACTCGGTTTGACCACAAGTGATGCCGCAGCGGTGCCGCCCCCCCTTCGCCCCTCACCCCTCTGTAACCCTGTCCCTCCCACGCTCTTTGCGCTCCTGCACCCGCATTTGCGCTCCGGTGGGCTATATCTGAAAGCGAGTTGTACGGTTGCCAGGGCGTCCAAAAATCGACGAACGAGTTTGTGTCCACGGGGCCTGCTCCAGTTGTGGTACGCGAGGATGTCGGTGTGCTTGATGGCGCGCTGACTCTCGAGGCGCTCGGTCTCTCGCTCGAAGACACTGAGCCACTCGTAGGGGATGGCGATCGCGATGGCGTGTTTGCCGCGCGGCTCGGCGGCGATAGCGCGTATGCTGAGCAGGTTCGAGCAGCCGAGGATGCCAATGCGCGCCTTTCGCGCATCATCGACAAGTACGGGGCCGCCGGGGTCAAGACCGCCGCGGATTTCGTTTTGGTGGAAGAGGACGAGGAGGACGACGAGGAAGTTGCGGCCTCGAGTATACCGCCAGCACGGCAGCCGCCGCCCGCGCCTGCGCCCTAGGCGTGGTGCGGGAAGCAGCTAGGAGCTCACGCACGGCAACGAGCAGACTGGTCAGCGCGCGTCCGCTTAGCAGTGAGCGCCTGACTGTTTGCTAAGATCATCAGTGAGGAATGTAGACTAGTTAGGAAAATGTATTGCCGAGCGATCATCTTGGTAAAAAGAATACCACGTATATTTGGCACGTCGCGCGCGACGGCACGGTGTCACTGCACTTGCAAGGATCATTACGGCTGAAAAGACACCCTGGATTAAAAAAGGCCCCAGGCCCTGTTACTGGGCGATAGAAAGAAGCCGCTCCAGGACAGCTCTCCAGCGCGCCTCAGAATTGACGCTACCGATACTCCACCGGTGGAGTATCGGTACCGATACTCCGCCGATACTCCACCGCCAGCGACGAGGCGCTCTCACCGATACCCCAGCGACGAGGCGCTCTCATCGAGCGCTCTGGGTGGAGGCCGGCCGCGACGCACGCAGATCTTCCACCTCTCTGGCTGAGAGCGGGCGAAGCTCTTGGCGCGAGACCCGCACGGGCGCCGCACCAGGCACTGCCTTTTGAATGAAGGCGCGGAGATTGCTGAGCTCTTCCTCTAGTCGCGCGTTCCGCGCGGCCGCCGCAGCTGCCGAGCGCTCAAGTCGCGCTGCTTCCTCCCTCTCGTGCTCCCCCGCCGCCGTCAGCTCCCTGCAGAAGGTCAAGCAATATCAGAGACTCGCAACATCAGTGACTTACCCTATCTCTGTACGACGCAGAAAGGACCCGCGGGGAATGGCAGGCCGGAAGTGGTCACGACCTGAGTCGGCGCTTGAGGCTCGTGTTGGACTGCTTGTAGTAAAAGTTGTCCTTGTCAAGCATCCGAACCTGCTCCTGCAAGTTCTCCAATCGCGCGTCTCCCGTCGCCTCCGCAGTGCCGCCGGCCCCGGCCACGGCGCGCTGGTTGAGCTGCTGGAGAAGGTGCTGCACCTTATGCTCGTGTGAGCTCTCCTGTACGAAGAAGTGGATGGGGAAAAGGGCGAATATCAGTGACGGGCCGTACTGCACGCAGATGTTCAGGCAGAGGTCTACAAAGCCTGTTGCGATCGGATCATGACTGGGGGCTGAAATTGGATCAGGGTGAGGGCGCAAAAAGGGGGAAAGTGCGAGCGGGGCATGCTGGTAAGGTACCTGCTGTGTGAGACGCTTATCAAACTCCATCTGCGCGCTTCGAAGCGACGCTTGAAGGGCCTCCGCACGAGCTGCGGCCTCACTCGCCCTCACCTGCAATGCCGCCGCGTCGCGATCCTTCTGGCGCGCAACTTCTTTGAGTACCAAAACCCTCTCCACACACTGCCCCAGCAGAACCATCGCTTCTGCGTGCGGCATCTCAGCGACGCTAGAACCATTTGCTGCCATCACCTCCTCAAGGAAATCCGCGCCCGGACGCCCGGCGCCTGCGGCGTCCGCCTTTGCCGACGAAGCAACCATATTTCGCAGCTCAGCGATCGCCTGGGTCTTGTACTCGACCTCAGCATCGATAGCCTCCAGCGCCTCCTCTGCCGCCAGCGCGTCTGCCGCCTCCTCCGGGCCGAGCACCTCGCCCGCTGCCACCCTTGCTTCAAGCGCGTCCCTGTCCGCCTCCAGCGCCGCGCGCCGCGCGTGCAGCTCTGTCCGCTCGCGCGCAAGTGCTTCCATCGGGCCCGCCTCCGCGCCTCCGGCTGGTGTCGCCCCGCTCACTGGGTGTGCCTGAAGCCTCGCCGAAATTCGCGCGATTTGCTGCTGAAGCGAACGGATCGACGCCCGCGCCTCTCCCTCTTTGCGTCCTTTGCGCAGGGCCAATTCTGCCCGACGCCGCTCCGCGCTCTCACGCGCTGCTACCAGCCGCTCCCGCTCCGCCACCTCGCGCTGAAGGGCCTCAATGTTTGCTTTGTCATTCAGAAACTTGTCCACCTCCGAATCAAGCCAGCGCTGCTTGGCTTCCAGCTCTGCCAACGGGTCTGAACTCCCTCCGCCAGCGGAGCGCCCGCGCCCAGAATGACTGGAGCGCTGTCGCTCATTTTTCAGGGCAATTTCAAGCTCACGAATGCGTGCATCCATGCGGACGCGCATCTCACGGGTATGCTCCGCCTGTTGCGCTCGCGCCTCGGCGAATCTCTCAGACTCTTCTCGGAGCTTGGTCTTTGTCGCCAGGGACTGCGCCTGCATCTTGGCCACCTCGCTCTCCAGTGCCTTGATGCGCCGTTCGCTCGCCTCATTCTCTCGCATTACGCGCCGCGTCTCGTCTCGCTGCTTCTTGAGCCCTTCAAGCTCGCGCTCACGCTCTCGCAAGCGCGCGGCGAGAGCGTCGCGCTGTCGCCGGTGATCCATGTTCTCTGGCGTGCCCCGAACGCGTGCGTGCGCGTCGGCGGGGCTCGCATCATTTGTCGATTCGTTCTGAGCACGCCGCATTGCGGCGACTTCTGCCTCGAGCTCCTCTATGCGCCCCTCATCGGCCTCCTTTGCGGCCTGCAGCGCCTGCTCGGTGCGCACCAAGTCGCGGATCAGGTCCTGCTTCAGCGCCATGTTGAACTCGAGGTCGCGCAGCCGCCGCTCCGCCTGGTGCTGTTCAAGGTGGAACTGCCGGCTCAGGCTCTGTGTGGCAGCCTCCAGCTCTCTTTTTTCCTCTGCCATCCGCCGCATCTCCTCCCGCAGCTCCGAGCCCTCCGTCCTTTGGACGCTTGCTGATGAGTCCATGGCGTCCTTTGGCTTCGCCACCGCCGCCGCCGCTGCTGCTGCTGCTGCCGACGAAGGCGTGATGCTGGTGCACGGACCCTCCTCAATGCTTCCACTGCCCGCTCCCGACAGTGAAATGCCGGGGTCGTCGGCGGCCTCGTCCTGCAGCACCTGGTCCGCCTCCTCGAAGTTGGCCGCGAGCGACGCGTTGGCCCGCTGCTGCATCGTTACCGTGAGTCCGCTGGGCGGCGATGCCAGCCCCATGGCCTCAGATTCTCCTGCCACGGGCGCGGGTGCAGACGTGACAGTCTCTACTTCTTTGGGGACCCGAAGCACGGACTCGACGGCGGTGGCGGTGGCCCTGCGAACAGCAGCTGACTCGGTGGCGGCCTCCTTAGCACTGCGCTGCGCGCGCTCAGCGTCGGCGCGTGCAGCGTCGCGTTCCACCTGCAGTTCCCGGGCCTCGGCAGCCAGCCGCACGAGATCTACCGCTTGCTGCGCGGCGATTGCCTCTGCGTCCGCAAGTGCACGGTGTTTGGCTGCGAAAATATCCTCGTCACGAGCAAGGTCCTCACGCAGCTCCGCCACCTCCGCCTCCAGAGCCATCCCCCGCCGCTGCTCCCGCGCCAGCTCCTCTTCGAGCCGCGCAATGGCTCGAAGGTTCCTCTCAACTACCCCGCGTGTTTCCGCTGCACCCTGCTCTGCCGCAATGCGGCGGCGCCCTGCGTCATCAAGGGCAGCACTCAGATCTGTAACGCTCCTGGCCCCGCGGCCGGCTGCTTGCTCATCTGTTAGCTCGGCTTCTAGCGCTACTAGCTCTGCCGTCTTGGCGTCAAGAGCCCGATGCGCCTCCTCTGCTTGCTCGCGAAGCGCCTGAAGCCGCTCACTTTCCTCCCGCCCAACGGCCTCTCGAGACACCGGCGCCGTCGCAGGACGCGTCGATCGTTTCGCGCCCGAGCCTTCGGCCACGCTCGGGACTGCTCCTTGTGGGGTGGCGCTGAGCTCGCGAAGCCGCTGCTCCATGTCTTGTAGTGAGACACGGAGCGAGTGGCGTAGCGAGCGGGTGTCAGCGATCCGCTTCACACGCTCTGTCAGCGCAGCAGTCTCGGCGCGCGCGACCTCTGCCTGCAGCAAAGCCGCGTCACGGTCCGCCATAAGCTCAAAATTCGCTTCACCAAGGCGTTGCACACGCGCTTGAATCATGATGCGGTTCTCTCGCTCCAGCTCCTCGATCCGCGCCTGGTACGCCTCTTCTCGCGAGCGAGCCGCATTCTCCGCCGCGCGCCGCGCGACATCCTCTGTGTCGCCACCGCCGCTAGTCCATTCCGAGTGCACATTTAGGCGCTCGAGTTCCTTACGGAGGCGCCCGATCTCCTGCTCCTGCGCGTCTGGTGCAGGATCAGCTTCTTCCGCGATGTTGACAACTGGCGCGTTCTTGATGTTGCGAGCGCGGTTCGCGTACTTGAGCGTGTTGAGCGTTTCCTCGAAGGAGGCGTCCGCTGGGGAAACGCACGCCACCATCAAAGTACGCGAGTTGCCACCCAGTGAGTCTTGCAGCATTCGCGTGAGCTTGCTCTGGCGGTAGGGCACGTGGGTTGCGCGGCGGCGCCTCTCGTCGCCGAGCGCGGAGATGACGTTGCCGAGGGCGAGGAGGCCTGAGTTGATATTGACGGACTCCTTGAGGCGCTGCCCCATGTTGCCCGTCCGCTTGGCGCGCTCGGAGCCCGCGAGGTCGACGAGGTGAAACTTCGCCGTAATCCACTCGTGCGTGCGCCGCGCGGAGTGAGGCACTCGCTGCTCGATTGAGATGGTAAATATCGAGTGAGACCGCGACGACTGCTTGTTCATGAGCGTTCCGGCCACCGTGCGCGCCACTGAACCCTCATCCAGCAGCCGCTGCATCTCCACCAGCGTAGTGACCTGGCCGACCGACCGCACGTAAGGCGCCCCGCTGAGCGCAAGCCTTCCAGCAACGGTGCCTGGCGACGCAGGTTGCGGGCGGCGCCGGGGTTAAGGTGTGACCGTTTTCTCCTTGACGCCGGCAAGAAGGATGGTCCCGTCGGCGCGTTCGCGGATCGCAATCTCCTTGCTGCTCGTCGCAGGGTGCAGGAGGTCCCGTACCTCCTCGTTGTAGATTTCAATGTAGCTGACATGGAGCACCACCTCTCGGTCTGGCAGCGCAACACTCCCGCGAAGAGAAGACTCACTGAGCGCTGCAGTGCCCCCCCCTGCAAGTTGGCGCTCCTCCAGCTGCCGGAAGATGGCCTCCATCACTCGTGGGATCACGCCAAGCTCCTGCCATCCGAGTTAGGGGAAGGATTGTAGGCGGGTGTCAGCACTGAAGAACACGAGCAGACACTTCCCAGCAAGGACGGTATCTACAATGTAGGCATCGGGGATGAGCCAGGCAGGACGCACCTCCGGGTCCTTGGTAGTATTATCTCCAGATCCCATAGTGAACGTCTTGCCCGCACCGGTCTGACCATAGGCAAGCACAGTGGCGTTGTAGCCTCTGAAGCAACCGGCCACCAGCGGCTCAACCCACTCGTTGTACATTGATTGTTGCGATGAACTTGGTGGGTACACTGCATCGAATGTGAATGCTCGGTCCTTTCCGAGCACCAGCGTCTTCCCGCCGGCATCAAACGCCAGACACGAGCGGTTGCTCTGCACAGTCTCAGCGGGGAGCAGTGGACGTGCGCGGGCTAGGACTCTCACAGGAAGCATTTTGAAGGTTGTATCTTCGTGATTCATTGTCTGGATGCGCTCATCGTTGTCGTACCCTGCTGCCGGAACTGACGGCGAGGGCTCCATCTTCGTCGCGCACTGCAGGCCCACCAGAACTACGTTGGAATGAATGACCAGCTCCAGGTCCCTTTCAGGCGTGCACGCTCAGGCTTGCCGTGACATCAGTACTGGAGCAGTCTAGATCATGCTGAATCTCAACTGTGTCAGCGCCTGGCAAACGTTCCAGCACACAGAGACAGCAACCGTGCAACGTGATGGGCCCCGGAGGAAATATGGCGGGAAGTCATTGTACACTTTGAGGAGAAGAGTGTACAAAAGTGAATAAATCCCCGCAACTAGTTGCGGGGTGGGCTCGCTCGCGGGGTGGGCTTCGATTGGGAACCCAGACAGGCGCGCCTCGAGGCACGGACACCATTTTTTCCTGCCTCCCCCCCCTTCTCCATTATCTGGCGTGTGCATCTTTTTGCAGACCCGTTGACAGGTTGATCGGAAGTGACAGCGAACCATCTCCCAGGCTGGGCGATTCTGTAGCCTAGCACCGCGGACAGGATGTCGCTTCTCAGAGCCCAGCCGCTTGATTTCGAAAGCGCATGGGCGGTACTGGAGCAGCAGGTCAGCACCAATTGCTCAGTATACTCTCAACAGGGCGTGCATGCCTGTCGCCGCATTTCCTCACCTGACTATCCGCCGAGCCCCGCAGGTGGCGCGGATTGTCACGGACCTTTCCCAGGGGATCTCAAATGCTGATTTTGTGCGTTTGCACACTTTCATCTACAAGCTCGCCACAATTCCGCCAGTATCAGCCCAGGAACCTGAGACAGAGCGAATGTATCGCTCTTTGGCAGCGCTCGTCGAGGAAGTCTGCGCGGGTATCACTGCAGAGCTCCTCCTCGCCCCCTCAGAAGTTCTGCTTGAGGCGTACACGGCGCGGTGGCGAACATTCTCTATGGGCATGCAGGTGGTAAATGCTCTATTTGACTACATGAACCGATACTGGATCCGTGATCACTGCGCGTCGGGGTCCTCCCCAACGCCGGGTGTTCACTCCAACGTCCTTGTGTTGGGCGTAGCGCTGTGGCGCGAGCGCGTCCAGACGCCACAGATCGCACAGCGCATGTTCGATGCAATATGGGTGCATCTTGTAGACGTGCGTGGAGGAGGCGCTTTGATGCAGGCGGGCGTGTTTCGCGAGGTGCTTTCAATCTACGTCGAACTTGGCGACCGAGAGGTGTCTCGGCACGGCACCGCCACCGCCCCGGTCTCAGTGTGGGGCACACCTGCAGACGCTGCGGCAGAACGTGTATACGAAATGGACTTTGCGACGCCATTTCTCAAATATACACTGCACGTATACTCAGAAGAGGCAGCGGAATTGGCTGCCGCTCAGGATTGCGCGGCGTTCGTGCTCCGCGCGCACGATCGCATTTCCTCGGAGCTCGCAGCGGCTTCACGTTTCATCCTACCCGAAACAGTGCCTGCGCTGCGTAAAATTTGCGAGCGCGCCTTCGTTGAGGAACAGCTTCCGTGGCTCCAGCAGCTCTTTCGCGCGCTGCTCGACGACGGGGCGCAGCGCCCGCTGCTCGCGCGCCTGTTTGGCCTGCTTGGGCGTGTCGAGGGCGGGCTAGAGGATGGAAAGCGCCGCTTCCGCGACTTGGTGGTGAAAGAGGGCACATCAGCTGTCGCTGCGCAGGCCCGTGATGCTCCGCATGGGGAACATGCGGAGGTTGCGCCGAGCGACTTCATCGCACTAATTATCAGCCGGTGCTCCCTCCTCGCGCTCCTGCCACCGCCGCGTGGCCTTGGATTTGACGAATGGAATGTGCGAAACGAGTTGAGGAGGGGATTAATGCGCAAAGGTGGGATGTGGCACAGTTACGAGCGGTACATTTCACTGGTGCGGGAGTGCCTGGGCTCCGACCCAGCGTTCATTCAGGCCCTCCACGACGGCCTCGGCACCATGGTGCACCTCCTCCTGCGAGGAGATGTCCGTGCACGGCATCGCCGGTGCTGCCCGTGAACCGAAACGGGGTGCCGCGCAGGTCAATGCGAACAAGGTGTGCGCAGAGCTGCTCGCCACTTTCGCGCACTCCCTATTGGACACAGGGCCGCGGAGCGTCGCTGTCGGGTCGCCCCATGTGGCCGCGCAGGGGGTGGAGCAAGCGCTCTCTGACGTGGTCACCTGTCTGCGGTCTGCCCCATCCCCTCGGACCCTACCCTAGCTCCGCCTGCCCCTAGCCCGGGTCCATCTCCTAGGTGTCCCGTTGGCTCTGCCGCGCGGGGTCGGAGATCGAGGCAAAAACCGCATCGAACACGCAGTGATCCCTGGGAACGGCCCCCGCAGGTACGTGTGGTCCAAGGACGTTTTTCAGCACCACTACGCGAGCCTGCTTGCTCAACGTCTCGTGCGCGACACATCAGTGTCGCGGGAGGCCGAGGAAATCGCCTGCCGGGCCCTCGCGCAGGTGTGCACTCGAGACTTTACGCTACGG
>Ga0115567_10003388_pt1 | contig 15701 bp, 14 predicted proteins | sample COGITO_mtgs_1204_2_FD_88679 | JGI IMG/M metagenome (GOLD analysis project Ga0115567, IMG submission 88679) | Pelagic marine microbial communities from North Sea - COGITO_mtgs_120412 | ecosystem: Environmental > Aquatic > Marine > Epipelagic | place: Germany:Helgoland, sampling site Kabeltonne... | reverse complement strand
GCAACTGCACAGCAACGCCCGTGACGCGACACACGAGGAGTCAGTTCAGATTGGGCAGACGGCACGGCTGGGGCAATCACAATAATGTGCCACTTTTTGCGAAGCTTGTCACGCTCCGCCTCCGTGGTTTCGCGGATGTGCCTCGGTGGGCGCCAGTCGGTCTTCATCGACTCTGTGTATACGACCCCCGCTGCGAGGTCATGTACCGACATCAGAGCCTTCTTGTTGGAAAGGTCCTCCATAACCTGGTGGTCCTGCACGACCTCGTCTGGCTCCTCCTCCGGCACAATTCCTGCTTTTATCATCGCCGCTTTTTCGTCGAGTAGAGACATGCGTTGTACGGGCTTGTCCTCCGCTATTTCGTCTTCGCCCTTCGTTACCGTGCGCCCACCGCGCTTTGCCGCAAGTTGCGACATCAGCTGCTTTTTGCGCTGTGCGGCGGGAACAAACGTCTCGCCATCATCCGAGATCTCGCCCTCCCCGCCATTGCCGTCCATTTCTTCGCGCAGCGCGCGGTCCTCCCGCTTCAGCTCCTCTTCTTGCTCAACCTGCTTGATTTTCGCCAAGTACTTGGCCGCCGCGGCTGACACAGGCTTTTTGGGAGACGACGCCGGTGTCGGCTCAGGAGGCTGCTGCGCAGGTACAGTCCGTGCTGATGTATCTTCTTGCGCATGTGGAGTGCTTCTGTTCGCAGCATCAGTCTTGGCGCGCTTCGACCCTCGGTCGTCGTCGCCGCCCTTGCGCTTACTCTTCGGCTCCGGAGACGCGGAGCGGGAGCTGGCGCTGGAGCTGCTCGACGACGAAGATGACGAGGATGATGATGAGGATGACGAGGATGAGGGCGGCGAGGAGGCCTTCTTCTTGGACTTGCCCATCTCCCCCTGCTCTTCAAGGCGTGGGCGTGCGACTCGTTCACTTTTGCCATAAGTTGCCATATGGTCAAATTCACACACAAATTCACGGTCGCGGATGGGGATTGGGAGGCGCGGAAGTGCACGACTCCCGTTGCTGATCGTCAACCTGCTCCACTTTGCGACTGCAGCATCAGATGGTTTGCACACACGTGTGCTGGGAGAAAGCTGCACTGCATCGGTAAAAGGATTTTTATCATGTCTCCACGAATCAGGGCTTCCAGCAGCTCGGCTGTTGCTAGGATCAAAGGAAGATGGAGTACAGCGCTCTCAGCTACGCTCGCTGAGAGGAGCCGGCATAGTTTATCGGCAGCACATCGACGCGTCTCGTATGGCCGCAAACGAGTCGCTGTACTCCTGGTAGCACGAGTCCGCGTACACCGCTTTGACTTCTTGAGCAAGCTGTTTGCATTTCAGCGATATCTTCGCAGCGCCAAAGCTGATGGCCTAAATAGTTCTACGTGCAATCCTCTCTTGATATATTAGAGGGTTGCGAATGTCGCTTAGCCGCTTCGAGGCAATCTGTATGCATTGACTCACGGGATAATCCCCGGTTTGCAGCGCCAGCTGCGGCACGCATGTTGCATCGTCGCGCGACATCATTTCACGCTCATTCCAGGGCCGGTACAGATATCCACTCAAAGTTCCTCTCAGCGCACAAATGCGAGCTCACTTTGGCAGGTTGGACTCACCCGCACCGTGGAGCTGCAGGACTGGTCGGGCTTATCTGCTGTCTAACCTGGTGAACTTTTTCCTTGGTCCTCGTGAGGACCGCGTACTTCTTTCGGGTCACAACACTGTTGACCCTTCATTATCATAGCCCCTTTGCGCCTGACTGTCCGAAACCTTGAACCTGCTGCACGAGTCAACACTCAAGCTGAATTGCAGGACTACACATGGTTGCGGATATCCACTGTCGATCGTGCCAAGGGCTACTCGGCTGGAAATACCTTGAGGCTTCCGACCCCGCGCAAAAATACAAGACAGGCAAGTTTATCCTCGAGAAGGCCAAACTCGTACGATTCAGCAGGTGCGTGCCCGATCTTCTGCCTTGACGCAGTCCTCGAAGCTGCAGCTGATAAAGCAGGCGATGGTGCGTCGATGTGCAGGGATGAGGCCCTTGCGGAGGAAGATGAGCTCCGCGCAGAGGGTGCTTCTGAGGGAATCGTCGCGAGAGAGGCTTCAGAAGCTGAAACCCAACCGGTGAGCCTGTCATCTGCAGTCCATAGTAGGCACATTAGAGAGTCCTACTACTATTTCCGAAATGGTAGTAGGACATTATCTGGCCAGACACACTTGTCTGTTGTCGGAGTCGTGATCCGGGCACATGAGATAGGCGGTGCTGCTCTATTTGGCAGGACATGCTGCGCAGCACACCACAGAGTGCGGAGACCAGGGAAGACGGGCACGGGAGAGAAGGTTTACAAGGCGCTGATGAGGAGATGCATGCGTTGAGCTGATTTGTATGTACATATGTAGGTGTAAAGTACTCCCGACCGAAATGAAAGAGCTTCATGGTTCTCTCTGGCCTGTGCGCCAACGCATAGGGTGCCATGATCAATCCAGGATACGTTCGCGGCGAACGTATCCTGTTTATCGATTCAGAAGTCGACAGGATTCCTCCCGAGGCGCGGGACCGCGCCCGAATTCCTGCTAGTTGTAAACAAGCAGAGGGCAAAACCCAGCGCTTTCCAGTGAAACGTGCGCCAGAAGCCTGGAGGCTGCACAGCAATTCGTCGTGCGCCGGAGGTCCCCGAGAGTGCGCCGGAAGTCTCCGAGCGTGCTGCGAACCGGTCACGCACGGCCTGGCGCCGCTCCTCGGCGCCCGAGTGCCCGGGCTCCGCGGCAGCCTCGGCGAGGGCCTCGGCAACCGCCGCGGGCTACGCGGGCGTGAGCAAGCACCTATGGATCCTGCTCGCAGCTAACCCGCTCGCCGACCCCGCGCCGGGCCTCGCCGCCCGCAGCCTCCTCTCCCTCTTGTTCCACCGCCTCTCGCCAGGCTCCACCGGCGCCGTCGCCGCGCCCGACGCGCGCGCCGCGCTCGAGGCGGTGGCACAAAATAAATTAGCCTGGCCCGGGTCTGTGACTTTTTTGTATGCGGGTTCTTCAACGCTGTCTCCCGGCCACAGCTATCCTGTTGTTCGTTGCTCTGCGATGTTTGACTGTTGTCAGTAAACGTATGTTATCTCTCTGTCAAAATCCCCTCCAAGCTCGAACTTGGAGGACGCTCCCCGCTGTGCGTCCGCATGTGCCTGGTCAGGTTGCTGGACGTCGAAAAGACCTTGCCGCACGTCGAGTACTTGAATGGCCGCTCCCCGCTGTGCACCCGCATGTGCACAGTCAGGGCGCCATTCACGGTGCAACCCGGTGCATCGGGCCTAGTCTCTGCTGATGCGCGTCTCAAGCAGCCAAAAACGGCGTCTGCAGAAAACAGCACTGCGCCACCCCTGCACCCCTCGCAGATGTTCGAGCCGTTGCACCGCACCCTTGCAATCGGAGTAGAGAGCAGAGCAGAAACGAATCTTTGTTCGGTCCTGCATGATCACTCAACCGCGATCAATTGTTTTACGCCAAGAAACCAGGGGTAGTTGTGAAACAGGTTTCAGGACCGGGAAACGCGAGGCTTTTCTATTGGGGAATCGCGCACCCGGCTGATCGCGGCTGTGGAACTCAGCGTGCTGGCAAGCGCATGTTGTAGTGCGACACGTGAGAGTTACGTGGAGCAGATTGCGGGGCCCGGTCGCTCGGTAGGCGAGAGCCCTCTTTCGTTGACCTCCCGGGTGGCTCGCTGGGTCCCGTCGGGGCCTCAGGATGCAGCGGGCGCTTTCTGACCCATTCACAGTCGCCGGAGTTGATGTGCCACAAGTCTATGATATTGGAGGAGTAGGATGGCCTCAGGTTTCAGCCCTTCATCACCAATCACCGTACCGCCTTGCTGTTGATTGTGGCACGTCTCAGAAAACACATAATTGCGATTGACAGACACTCCCTCATGCAGTTGGGCAAGACGCTGGCCTGGTGCGCAGTGGTGCAGCTGGTTTTGTTTCTGCTTTGCTCTCTATTCAGATTTCTATGGGTCAAATACTCGACCGAGACGCACGAACGATGGTTGCACAACTACATTGGTCACGAGGATGAACCGCCTCACCGGCCATTTCTAGATATGACGTTCCGCTGGATCCAATTCGGCATGTCCATTACCACTGTGGTGCTATGGATCTACAAGACTTACGCGTGGAGGGTCGGCGTAGCCGACAACATAATTGAGCTCACCATGTGGGTTTCGTGTGCCGAGACCCCGCCGACCAGCATAAACCAGGGCTCCACGCGAGTGCACTGACTTCTCCCTGCGACAGCTTTGGCCATGCCTTGCGCTGAATTTTTCGAACCCCCCTCGGTGCTTAGGTGCGCTTTTTTCGTGTTCGGTTATTTCCTGGAGGTGATGCGCTACGAGGTCAGTGGCCGCCTCCCTTCGAAATGCGAGAGTTGGACGTCTGTTCGGCTCGACTGACACTCAACTGGTGCGATGGTCAGTTCAAGCCAGGGAGAACATTCTCTGCTAATTGTCTTCTAGATGTCATCACGGTCGTGCCGCTAGTGCTACAGTCTGGCTTGGGATGTGGTATGGTCTGTCCATCTGCGTCTTGGATCTCGCTGTCTCACTTACGGGCTGTACGGGTCTATCTCATTTGGGGCGAAATAGAGTCTTCAGGCGCGCTTCATAACGTAGAAGAGTTCACGCGTGCCATTGTCCTGTCGATCGTCAAATTTTTTGCCCTTATCATCCTCTTCGCCGGGACCATGTATATTTTTGAGATCCTCGGCGACATCGAGGGCTTTCAAGACAAGTGGGTTGACACGAACATGGGATACGTTTCATTCTTTTCGATGGTGTACTACATCATTGTAACTATTTCTACCGTTGGGTACGGTGACTATACGCCGGTCACGGTCTTTGGCCGACTTTTTGTCATCGTTGTGATTCTTGGCGGCGTGCTTTTCTTCTCCATGGAAACGGGGAAAATCATGACAATTGTCAAGTTAGCTGCTTCCGGTAAAGGCCCCTTCACGCCGCGGAACCCGAAGCGAAAGCACGTGCTCGTGATTGGGGGCGGCGTCACGAACGGACCAATTTCGGTGCTTGAGTCCTTTCTCAAGTCTTTGCTCGATGTTTCCCACGGAGAGCTCGCGCCGGAGGTAGTCCTCATGGGCAACAAGGAACCGGGCGAGGACATCCATAACCTCATCAGTCAGCGCTGGGCCGTCCGCGCAAACGTCAAGTATCTCTGGTACACTCCCGCTTTGCTCGTTAACTTTTTTCGTGCCAAGCTGAGCAACTTCTTGCCACAGTTTGCGAACGAACTCAACAAGAAACTGCGCGTACATCGTACCGCTGCTTAGAACGCTGGTCTGGAGGATTTGTACTGAATTGACCTTCAAGTGGATTGAGAATATATGGAACGCTGAAATTTGTGCGGTATTTGGCAGGGGTAATCCGACAACGATGAAAGATTTGAAACGCGCCAGGATCGACAAAGTGGAGCTGTGCTTTGTGCTTGCCGACCTGCAGGCGCGGGCGCAAGAGGAAGATCTCCAGAACATTGTGCGAGCCGCGGCGGTTTATCGCTCGTCACACACTCCGATGCTTGTCATGCTCATGGATTCGATTAATGTATCGATCGCTGTTCAATCAGGACTTCCTGAAAGAATGTGCTGTTCTATTGAGTCACTCGAGATCGCTGCGCTGGCTTCCTCCACCCACTGTCAAGGTCTTTCGACGCTCATCATCAATCTAGCGTTACCCGACCTGGTTGGACCTCAAGAGTACGGTCCTGGAGACAAGTGGCTCGAAGAGTACATCGATGGCGGGAACAAGGAGCTGTACGGGCTGCAGCTTGCGCTGAAGTACTCAGGGATGGACTTCTCGCATGCGGCTCGCGAGATCTACGTATCCACAGGAGTGATGCTGATAGCCTGCCAGGACGAGACCGGAGAGGTCGTCATGAATCCAGGCAAAAGCTTCATCATAAAAGACTGGACAGTATTCTTTTGCATTGCTGAAGATGAAGATGCGTTGACATCGGTTCGACGTTACGAGGGCCGCGACTGGCTGAATGCCTATGAGGCTAATCGCGCTGGCGTGGCCAAAAAGCGCGATGCAGATCGTGCGCGACTCGCTGCCAAGATGCAGCGGCCAGGATTTCTGGCACTCGGGTCAACCGTGTATGAGGACGATGAGGATGCCCTAGAACATCGGCCTCGCTGGGAGGACGGTGGCATGATCCGTCGAACCCCGTCTGACCCGCGGAACCGTCGTGACAAGAAAACTAACATCACGACGCTTCCGGGACTAAAAGCGGGGCACTTTGCATCGCTTGCAAAGAAAGAGCAGAAGGAACAGGAGAAGCGCAAGTCGACCGTGCCAGCTACAGACGATGCTCACGCAATGCTTTTTGAGGCCGATGCACATGTTGAGGATCCGGATTTGCTGCACGATATCGTTATGCAGGGCGATCACATCGTCGTCCTAGGCCTTACTGCTAATCTTTTTCCGCAATTTGTAGCCATTATCCGTCAGCTTCGCAACACCAACCTGCCGCAAGTCTTCCTGTCGATCCCGATCGTGATCCTGTATGACGCGCAGCTTCCGGTCAAGGTCGACAAGTTTCTCCACAGCTACGAAAACCTCGTGTACGTCCGTGGTGACCCGCTGAAGCTGCGCTCGCTGATCACCGCGGGTGTGGATCGCTGCTCAAAAATCATCGTCGTGGCGGGTGCTCCGCGGTCAGGCCAGGGGCTGGAGCCATTGATGATGGACCAGGACGCGATCTTGCTTCTCTCCATGCTGGAATCGCAGATAAACTTGTGGGGTCGCGCACCCGACGTGATTTGTGAAATGCAGGTACCCGCAAATATCTTGCAGCTGGCCGAACGCTTCACTGTGGACAAGAATCTCAAACACAGCGCGCCACGCGCGAAAGGGCTTCCTGCCTCCCCGGGTTCAGTTCGATCAGGGACCGAGGACTGGGGTGAGGACAATGAGGAGCCGACCTTTTCTTCGCAAGGATCGCGTACGCACGTACGATATGCCTCCGGGCAAGTCATCCATCGCGCGGAATTTTCGTCGCTTTTCGCCGCCGCCTTCTACACGCCCGGGGTGCTGGACCTGCTTCGTTCCATGTGCCAGCCTCCGACATCGCAACAAACCTCGATTGTGTGGAAATTGGAAGCGACACGCTCCATGATTGGTCAGACGTTTTCTAAAACATATTGTGCAATGGTTGACATCGATGCAATCCCGATCGCCATCTGTCGCAAGCCAAACAAGGACAAGGGCAATGCACTTCCCATCGTCTACACCTGCCCGCAAGCAGACGCTGTGATCATGGCAGGAGATTCAGTGTACATCATTTCGACGCCCGCGTGGTGCGAGGCGCACCCTGAGTATACTGAGGGCATGGGCGCGCCCATTCAACATGCCAGTCCAATCGAGCCATCACTTCTCCGTCAGGCTACCTTACGACGACATCATTCGCTCCGGAATAACGATGGTGACAAAGATACGGCCGCGGTCGGAATTCGTTTCGATGAGTCAGGAAGAAGAGGAATGCTGCCACCAATGTCGGACAAGGCGACTCCGAAGCCTGGCGCTAGCATCAGCCACCAATCTCCAGAGATACCTTCTACTGGAGGAGGTCAGAACGGGGATATTGTGTTTTCTTCGAGGCCGCCACGCAGCGATCCACGATCACTGCGTGCGAGCTGTCCTGTTGGGCATCGCCTGAAAAAGGTGTCAACACCTGAAGATGGCTGGGGATGTGACGCTTGCTTCCAGGAAAACTTTCCCGCTGGCTCGCACATGCATGGTTGTCGTGCTTGCCGCTGGGTATGCTGTGGAAAGTGCTTCAAAAGTCTTGCTTCAGCAGCAACGTCTGGCATTGCAGAAGGCGCTGGACAGTACTCGAAGCCAGAGGTCTCCACGTCGCCGAGAGGTCCTGGTACTTCGAATGTCTCAAATGGGTTTAACCCCCTCCCTGGCGACGACTTGTATGTCCCGCTTGCATCTTGATGGATGGTGTAGATTTCTGTCTATTGAGAGCACCTCATTTTGCCATCGCTGGCAGGCAATTACATGTCGGGTTTGTGATGACCCCTGGCAGGGACGAAGCATCCTCGAAGGACAGTCGCGGGATCCCTTACGGAATGGTCTCACGCTGAGCACCACCGCTTGGAGTCTCAGACCGAAGTCCTTCCAACTGATTTGAATTGTTAACCTTGACTACTCGCCCACAAATCCCGACAGCGGTGCATGCAATGTGGCAAATGAAGTGCTACACATGTTACGCACAAGCATGCGAGTCCGAATTGTGCTCTGCTGCGCCGTGTCTTCACTGGAATGTAAAGTTGAATCGCAGACTCCCCTCGATTCTCAATTTCGTTGGTCTTATGTTCTTCATGCTATCACTCACGCACACTAGGAATCGCCCCTTGTCTTCGTGCTAGAGTCTGCAATACGCTATACGCTATCGACGACGAGCTGCGCGATTTGCGGCTTCGACGCGCTCTTCGATCGCGTCCTTGGCGTAGCCCTCATCATACAGCTGACGCCGCAACGGATCCGAGAGAACCTGAGTCAGAAATGTCAGCACCTGGACGCTTCCCCATGAAAGCCTCATTGGTGGTGCGAGGGTATTACATGAAGGGCATCCGAGATGAGACGGAACGCTGCCCCGCCATCGTCATTGCCGGTGCTGCTGCCACCGCCGCCAGCGTCGCAGCTAGTATCATTACCACTGGCCTTGTCTGGATGGCACTCAAGGGCACGAGATTTGTACGCGGCTCTGATTTCCCGCTCGGACGCCAGTGTGGAGACGTTGAGCACGCGATAGTAGTCAGGGCGCGCGCGCCGTTTTGTCTCAAAGTCGGCCTTGTCCCGCCAGTATCGAACGACTTCGTCGGCCTCGTCTTGGACGAGCAACATCTCTAATTCCTTTTTGGCCTGTTCATGATCCAGATCCAACAACACTCATCCAAAGAGATTGTGCGCTAGCGCGGGTGCGGAAAGGTACCTGTTTTGTCTTGCCCTCTGCAATTAACGCCTTTCCGCGTGTAAGCAAGGCCTCGCGGCAATCATCCTCAGCCTGCTCGCACAAGCGATTAGGTGAGATCGAACCCATGGCAGCAGCGGTACTGTGCCGCACGAAGTATACACACACCGCGACGGCGGCCGCACAGTCCTCGTAGCAGTCAATGAGCGCTTTTCGGCGAGCCTCTTCCGGAGCTGCAGCGTCTCCAGTCGCAGAGAAAATCTGCAGGTTGGCGGTAGCGCGCCGCGATAGCAAAGACGCGCGCAATCGCGCGCGCGCAGGCGGTTGCGCCGTGTCGAGTGTTGCAGTCAGATTCTTAACTAAACAGAAGAAGTCCCGAGCTTTGGCCGCTGCGTCCGCAGCCGCCAGCGTGTCGCTTGCCGCGCGGAATCTCTGCACAAGCTGAACTCAGGCAACCGTTGCGTACCATTGCGATCATCAACGACCCATTCCGCGAGTGCAGTTGCTTCGAACAAGTAGAGAAACGGCCGTGAATTCCCAAGCAGCTGCAAGATGGGATGTAAAGGGAGATCTCTCACCCGAAGCGTGGCCTTGGCCGAGGCTTCATCTGGGTTCCGCCGGAGTGCCTCCTTAACATGCGTGAGCGCGCCAGGAAGATCCCCTCCAGCTGCCAGCGCCTCGCCACGCACCGCTAGCGCCTCTGCATTTGCTCGGTCCTCTCGCATCACCTCCAGCGCAAGTCGTGCCGCACGATCCGAGCGACCTGCGAGGATGTGTGCGCGCGCGGCCACCAGCACAGCTTCGGCGCTGCGACCCTCCCGCATTACAGCCTCCGCGAGAGTAGCAGCCTCCTCTTCATCGCCTTTGGCCAGCGCTGCCCGCGCCCGCGCCATTGCTTCTTGCAGCTGTACGATCCTGCGCCGCTCGCCCGCGTCAGTCAAAAGAGGCGAGAGACAAGAGCAGATTCGCAGAGTCAGCCAGCGCAAGAAATGAAGCAGAGCATGAAACATCGAAAGAAGAGAGTGTTCTCTTCGACAGAGCCGCGCGGAGTGTGGACTCTGCCGCACAAAGCATGCGCTGCTCGTACCGTGCATGTTCTTCCTCCAGCGAGGCGGAAAGCTTTGCCGCAGTCTCATCTGGTCCATCCTGCTCGCCGCCCGTGCGCAGCGAGGTTATTGCGCGAGCGAGGTGTGACTCTGCGTCGCCAAGACGGCCAGCCTGCGCAAGCGCCTGCGCCAGTCGTGCATGCGCCTTGAGATGCAGCGGATCCCGCCCGATCGCTTCACGGCAGTCGTCTGCAGCGCCAAGTGGGTCTTGTAGGAGCATGCGCGCTGCTGCGCGATTCGCAAGCAGCGTCGCTTGCAGCGCCGCGGAAGGCTCTAGCGCGAGGCCCTTGGTGTACAGCGTCGCCGCCTCCTCGAATGCACGCTGTTCGAGCTTGGCGTTTCCCTGCTCCTTGAGCGCTTCCGCTTGAATCGCGGCGCGCGACGCGCCGCCTCTGCTGGTGTGTGCGTCGCTGCTCGTCATGTGGTTCAGAACCTCGGAGTAGTCACCTTGCCAAGTGCAGCCAGAACCCAGAGGACAACGGCATTGCACACGGTTGAGCAGGCGATGAGCCAGCGGGTTCCGCTCCTTGAGTGCCCCGACTGAATCAGCCCCACCAAGCGCTGCATTGCAACCCGGGCATCGCGGCAGATGCTCATTCGACGACAGCCACTCCTCGATGCAGGACCCACAAAAGATGTGATGGCAAGAGGTAACGGCGGCGTTTTCGACAAGCTCTTTGCACACCTGCGCCGGGATTGACGCCCGTTGGTCGCATGCTCGAGAACTCCACACGCGCTGGTGCTTGGGGGCGCATTGCACGGACACACCGCACAGTTGAAGAGTTCAACCATGCCCGGAGATGGGAGCACAAGAGATGCGGGGAAATTCAATGCTTGTGGAAGCCATGCAACCACGAAGACTGCCACGAGGGTTCGGGACAGGCAGCATCGCCGCTGCATCCAACTGCCCTGAGCTCCTCCACACTCGACTTCTCCGATTCGGAGGCGGGCCCAAACAAAGTTGACGCTTTGTTTGGGTCGCGCGCGCGACGAGAGAGAGGGTAGGGTCGGCAGCAGAGTGAGCCATGCAGGATGGCGAGGAACCTGGTGCGGCCCAAACGAGTGGAAAAGAGCATGCTACTACTTCTCGTCCAGAAGATGTCGCAGGCCATCAGAATGACAAGGAAACTGCTTCACATTCTGAACAGGCGACAGCTGACTTGGATACGGGTGAAGAAGCAGCCACCAAGGAACCTGGAGTACAATTTTTTGCCGCTCAAGCGATGACAGCGGCAACACATTCCCCGGAGGATGGCGAATTTGACCATGCACTGGTTGCACAAGTCATGACAATGCTGACAGAGGGCGATAAGGCAGTGGCCATTGCAACAGCGGGCGCCCACCGATGCATGGAGAAAGAGCACTGTCTGTGGATGCAGGAGCGTGAGGACTGGCAGAACTGTTGTGCATCTCTGAAGATTGCACACGAGTCCTACGCACGTGTAATTGCCTTCGCCAAAGAGAGGGAATGTTCTTCGCTGATCGAGGACTCCTCAGGTGGTTTCTTTCGGCAGCCCGGGCTCGACGAATGCCAAAGGCTCATAGACGCAGTTCGTGTAGTTGCAGAGGTGCGTGAGGAAGCTGATCGCTCAGGAGCAGAGGCGCAAGACATCTGTCTCGATCTGGCAAGCCTGCCGGAGCGCTGGAAGCCGTGGGAGGAAGCGCTGCGTGCGGAGGATTACGCAGAAGACCTTGACCGCGCTCGCACCCTGTGCTACGCTTCGCTGGCAGCGTACGATAAGGCTGCCGCTCTGAATGGCACCGATGAGGCAGGCGATTATGAGCGTAAGCAAGCAACGTATGACCTCCGCACGATGGCGTCTCGAACGCCGTCGGGCGCTACTGCAGCTGGCGAGCGTGCCCTGCTGTCAGGGCGCCCTGTGACGCGCAAGATGGGGCGCAGCTATCTTGAGCGAGTCGTCTTCCGGCAGCTCGAGCAGGAAGAAGAGAAGGCACGCCATCGCATGGCAGGAGACGCGTATTGCGAGGACTGCGAGGACGCAATCAACGGCAACGTCGAGGGAAGCAAGTCCTCGGTGTTCTGCGCACGCATGTTCGCCGAGGTTGATGCTGACGGTTCTGGTGCCATCGACGCGGACGAGCTCCGTCTTGCTCTTCAGTCACTGAACGTATATCTCTCGGATCAGGCTGTTGCAACCATGATAGCAGACATCGATCTGGACCGGAATGGTACCATCGAGGCCTCAGAGTGGGAGATCGGGATCGTGAAGGCCAAGTACAAGGTTTATATGCTGCTCGCCATGGCAACGAGGTGCGCTGACGATGCGGAGCGTGAATATGCAATCGCGGGTGCGGTTGACCGGAGGCATGCTATTTTCACGCTGCGTCAGCGCATCGACCGCATTACGCCCATCAACGAACGCGAGCGCATGATTGGAGCGCTCTGGGGAATCGTGGTCGGTGACGCCCTTGGGATGCCGGCGGATGGTAGCGTGAACCTTCGTGCACGCGGGCGCGACTATGGTTATATCACTGAAATGCGAGCTCCATTCGAGGGCCCTCATGCCGATGGCGGGATGCATCTTGGGGTCAATTCCGAGCTGTTGCACATTGGGACAGAAGCCACACAGTTGCGGCCGCGCATCATCCTGGAACCCACACACAAATCGGACATCATGGGCGGAAAAGATATTCTCTACTCTCAGCGCAACATCCACCCACATCGATGCCTTCCCGCAGGATGCAACACGCTCTCGGGTCAGATAACAAATTTATTGATTCAGTCCCTTGCGGACAAGGATGCATACGACAAGGAGCACTTCCTTGAGCTATACGTCAGGTACTGTATTTTTGGCATGCCAAATGGACCACAACTATGCTCTTGATTTCTGCGAGCTCTCTTGGTTGGGTGCTCCCTCCTTTCATACTTGACTCCGCTGATTCCAGTACGAATTCCACGCTGGCAGTCATATGCTTTCGCAGCCCGACAAGGATGTGCACATCGACGCCGTGCATATTGAGTTCTTCGAACGCTATGCTCGCGGGAACAAGGCGTATTACTCAGCAGGGCTCGGGAGTGGCGCGTCAGAAGCAATATCGTTTTGTCTCGTCAACCTCACTCCACTTATTGTGTGGCTGGTGCTCATGCCAACCCTGCTTCTTGAACCCAACAGTGCCGCGCCTGCACTGTGATTGTGTGAACTGGACCCTAATCAAAACTAGGTGCTTGAGGAGGGCGAGCGCGATCACGGTATGGCGGTTGGGAGCGAGGAGTATGCGCACGAGCGGCTCCGCTTTTCCAGTCGGCAACGCCCCTGCTCCGGGATACTGCCACTAGCAGTCTGACGCATGATGGCTAATTGCTGGCGCGGGTGGGCAGGCACCCCTCACCCTGTGTAGTTGAAGGATCACTTGCCGATATGGTCTACCAGCACGTTGAGCTCTTCTTCCGCTCAGAAAAGCTGCAAAAATACGCGCACAACTGGGCGACACTTCTCAAGCGCCTTCTGCTGGGCTACGAGCCTGTAGGGGAGCTGCGGGAAGCTGCGCGACGAGACAACATGCACCTGGAGCTCCTCCTGGACATGCCCGATGAGGAGGTCGGAGCACCCGTCTTCCGCGCCCCACCTATCACCCCTAAAGCATTGGTCCCTTGAGACCCAGTTCTCGCCCTGCAATTGCGGTGCCCAGGGCGATGAAGGCCTCAGGACGTGATGCGGCCAGGTTGTTGGTGTGGTGTACAACGGCTCAAACTGGGTGGACCACTCGCTGCCATCCGCTCTCTACCTCACCATCAAGTACCGCGACGACCCTGAGGCCGCACTCAAGGTCCTCCCTCCGGCCCGCGCCGGTGTCCACACCTCGCTGCCCTCCCGGGCAGCCCGCTGACCGCCCAGGGTGCGGCGCAGGCGAGTGCCAATCTCGGAGGGGACTGCGCATCCCGCACGGCCATGGTTGGTGCGATGATGGGTGCCATGCACGGCTACACAGGGATGCCGCTGCAGTGGCGGGAGGGCGTGCGAAATTCGCGGTCGCTTGGGGACCTCATCCACAAGGTTGTCCACGCCTGCATGGAGCGGCAGGGGCGCGAGGAGGACGGCTCCGAGCTAGGTGCTCGCCTACCGCCGTCAGAGGAGAGTCCTGACTAGCGCGCGAGCTGTAGAAATGTGAAATGTTGATTTCTAAAATTGAATTCTGAAGACTACGCGGGCTACCGCGTGACTTGCGAGATTCGATGTTTGAGTGGAGGGGGGGAAGAGAACGTCCAGGGACGGCAGCAGGAAGAGAACGAAGGGGACATGGGAGAAGGCGGGTCGGGGGAAAAGGCCAATCAGGCGCCCGGGGGGGCAGCCCATTTCCATTGGAGGGAGGATGGGGTACAGATGCATGCCAAAGAGGGGAAAGCATGATGATTGTCCAGCGTCGCCAAAACAGCAACATGACGCCTAAGAGATTGTACTTGAACAGTGAGAGAGTGAGAGTCACATGCCGTATCGATCTCAAGTTGTCAACTCTGAGGAGAGAATAACCTCGTACAGTCAACTTGAGCCGAAAACATGAACTTTTGAACGAAATATTTGAAATCTGCCCCCTACCGTTTGTTTCCCTCCGCCCCCCACTCGAGAGGCATGAGCGCTTCTCCGTTGAAGGCCAGCCCAATGAAGCCGCACGTTGCTTTCGGTCGCACCACATTTTCACCGAGGTCCTCCACTGGGGTTGCGCAGAACAAGCGGCTGTCCAGCGCGGCTACTGTCGCCAGCGCGTCACCCAAAGACTCGCCGGGCAAGCCGCACACCAGGACGCGCAGCTCGCTCAGCAACATCTCAAACAAGATATCTGACACGGAAGGTGCCGGAACGCCAGAGGTGTCGAGCCCAGCGGAGGGCGATGCGAAAATGGATATCCCGCGCAAGACGCCGAAGCGACGCTCGCTTCTGATCGAGAAGAACGCTGACATCATCGAGAAGTACCGCAAATCGATGGGCACGGCGGAAGCGGTGCCACCACTTACCGGACTTGACGAAGCAGCACATGAGGGTGCGGTGGAGCGGATTGCTGTCCTTGAGAACGAGCTCGCAGCCGAGAAGGCCATGCGTGCAGAGGCCCAGGCGCTGCTTTTGGAGCGCACAGCGCAGGTCGAGGAGGAGCAGGCGCGGATGCGCGCGCTGGAGCTGGAGGCCAAAGGGATGCGTGAGACCAAGCTTGACCGCAGATTGGTGGCAAAGCTGCGCAAGACTCTCTCTCAGCAGGAGCGCCTCGTAGAGCTGCTCTGCGCGCACGTCGATGCCTCGACCGTCATGGAATTTATCGGGGAGGCGACGCTGTCGATCCAGCAGGACCTGACCTCATCGCGTCACTCGCTCGACGTGATGGCGACTCTAGAGGAGGTCGAGATCGAGGAGGAGTCGCGCCGGCGCAGCGGGGATGGCGCGAACTCGCCCACGGCGGAGCTCGAAGAGGGCGCCGAGGCCAGCACGCCCGCCAAGTTTGCGCTGCTCGTCAAGGCGCGCAAGGAGCTAGACGACGCGCGTCGAGAGGCTGAGGCACTGCGCAAGACAGCTGACAAGTGCTGGGTGGACACACAGACGCAGCGGCGGCGGGTGACGGAGCTCGAGGAGGAGAACGCACAGCTCAGTGCGTACATCGAGCAGATGGACGCGGCGCACCTTCGGCTC
>Ga0115567_10003386_pt1 | contig 15707 bp, 13 predicted proteins | sample COGITO_mtgs_1204_2_FD_88679 | JGI IMG/M metagenome (GOLD analysis project Ga0115567, IMG submission 88679) | Pelagic marine microbial communities from North Sea - COGITO_mtgs_120412 | ecosystem: Environmental > Aquatic > Marine > Epipelagic | place: Germany:Helgoland, sampling site Kabeltonne... | reverse complement strand
GGAGAAACCATGAAAAAACTGTACCAAATTACTGCATCAGGCAAAAAAGAGCTCGAAGCTGAGCATGATAAATTAAAGGCACGCCGTGGTGAAATTGCCGAAAAAATTGCCGAAGCACGAGACTACGGTGATCTATCTGAGAATGCCGAATATGACGCAGCCCGTGAAGACCAAGGACTCGTTGAGAGCCGAATTGCTGAAATCGAAGACATTTTACAAAATGCCGAGATCATCAAGCCTACTCACAAAAGCACTGTTGGTATAGGCAGCAAGGTAGCGTTAAAAAACGGCGCTAAGACGACTGAATACAGCATCGTTGGCCCTGTTGAAGCAAACCCCGGTGAAGGAAAAATTTCTAACGAATCACCACTTGGTGTGGCATTGATGGGCAAAAAAGAAGGCGAAAAAGCGACCGTAACGACACCAAAAGGTGAGATCACGTACACTATTGCAAAGCTTGGCTAGCGTTTAAACTTATTGTTGCCTATCGTGAGGTACAACAAATATTTCTTCACGACCATCTAACTGAGCGAGATACGCCAGATTGATGTCTTTCTTTTCGCGTATGCTGGTCTGCAGCGCTCCTGGTAAATCAGATAGGAGTCCGACAGTACGGGGGTCCTGCTGTGTAATACGAAGAGCCGACTCTTTAAATTCATTGTTTCCGGTCACGTCGCTTACCTCTGCTAACGTAAAGAGTGATCTGGAAGTTACAGTTTCAATTTCCCATTCCTCGAGTAGTCTATTAGCAAGGGCTGCAACTTGTCCGAGCAATTTTGTGTGCATCTCTGCATCAACAGTATCAACATCTACGTTCTTCATTTCAAATACAAACCGTGCTAGCTCAGTATCTAGTTCGTTCCATGGAACGCTTTCTACGTAGGGATCCGACTGTAACAGATAGGATGGAGCGGCGCATACATCTTGGCTTCCCGCCGCGTGTTTTCCAAGTTTAGCCTCTTGAACTGTACGCCGTTGCAGAACTTCTGGGTGAGAGTGAGGTTCCATTGTGTGTACTGTCATAGCGCGACCTTTTTGTTTTTAAAGCTGTTATGCTTATTGAATCACATAACTACCGAAAATGCAATAGTTCTTGTGCTTATTGCACGGTTTTATGATTTCAGGGGTGGCGATGGTATACTAAAACCAATGGCTACACTACAAGATTACAGAGACGAACGACTCAAAAAACTAGAACAACTACGGGAATTGGGCGTGAACCCGTATCCGGCGAAAGCAAACCGAACGCACAACACGAACGACGTGCTTGATGGTTTCGATCAACTGAGTGGCAAAGACGTGACTGTTGCTGGGCGGATTATGTCCGTGCGCAGCTTTGGCAAGCTCGCCTTTATAAAACTGCGCGATCAAAGTGGGGAAGTACAATTGTACCTGCAAAAAGATGGTGTCGCAGAGCTCGATGCCGCGAACGGTATATTGGGCATGAAACAGCTGAAACTGCTCGATACAGGTGACTTCATAGAAGCAACGGGCCAGATGGTCACGACCCAAACTGGCGAAAAATCCGTAGGGGTTACAACGTTACGCTTGCTCACAAAAGCGCTTCGCCCAATGCCAACCGAGCTGACAAACAAAGAAGAACGATTCCGCCGACGGTACGTCGACATGAACGTCAATACCAACGTACGCGACCGGTTTATCCGTCGCAGTACATTTTGGCAGGCAACACGAGATTTCTTGAACGACCGAGGATTTTATGAAGTCAATGTTCCCGTGCTTGAACATACGACGGGTGGTGCCGATGCAAATCCATTTGTGACGCACATGGATGCACTCGACAACGATTTTTACCTCCGTATTTCGCACGAGCTTCCACTCAAACGATTGCTCGGTGCAGGCTTCGAGAAGGTGTACGATCTTGGGCCGCGATTTAGGAATGAAAATTACAGTGATGAACATCTACCAGAGCATGTCGCGATGGAATGGTACTGGGCATATGCCGACTGGAAAGACGGCATGAATTTCATGGAAGACATGTACAAAACCGTACTCGAAAAGACATTCGGGACGCTGCAATTCACACTAAACGACCGTAATGTTGATATGAGCGGTGAATGGGAAGTATGGGACTACGCAACCGTTATACAAGAAAAGTATGGTATCGACGTGCATAGTAGCTCACTCGATGACGTTAAAAAAGCCTTAGCCAGCAACAAGCTTGAAGTTGAGCAAACCGAGAACCGTGCCCGCGGCATAGACAAATTATGGAAGAACATTCGAAAAGACGTAGTCGGGCCAGTCTGGCTGGTCAACACGCCGACATTTGTGTCGCCGCTTTCTAAAACTAACCCGGATGACGAACGAGTCGTTGAACGATTCCAGCCAGTTATTGCAGGAACAGAACTCGGCAATGGATTTTCAGAATTAAACGATCCGATCGATCAATACAACCGGTTTATCGAACAGAAAAAGATGCGAGATGCTGGCGATGATGAAGCAATGATGCTTGATATCGATTATGTAGAAATGCTTGAATACGGTATGCCACCAGCCTGTGGATGGGGCCATAGCGAGCGTGTTTTTTGGATTTTCGAAGGAGTAACAGCTCGCGAAGGCGTTCCGTTCCCACAGCTCCGCCACGACACAGATGAAACTACCAAACATCTGTACCCTGAAGCAAGCTTGTAGCAGGCCTACTTTCCTTGGAGTATTCTCTTAGGACTCGTTGTCGTCTTCTGCGACGAGTGCGACGCGTGGTCGCGGTGTAGGTATCGCATTTCGTGCTCGCACAAGTGTACGGCGAATCGGACGTGCAATGAGGTGTCCGAGGCTGACACCGCTGGCGATAGCAAGCGCAATCATAGCGGCATTAAACAGTGTGATGACACCTTGATCAAAGTTGTATGAATTTTCTGCATTTCCGATTAAGAGAAAGAGCCCGTTGTAAAGCGTGATTCCCGGCACGAGCGGGACAATGCCTGCAGTCATTAGTGCAGTTGAGGGTGTGCGCCAGACTCGCGAAATGAGCGTCGCGCTCGCTCCAACTGCACCAGCGGCAACTGCGGTAGCGACAATGACCGTGAGGGGAGTGTCGCCTATTGTGAGCGCTGCTTGGTATATGCCCCAGCCGATAGCACCGATAACACCGGCAATAATGAGTGAAAGGGGACGAGTTTGCATACTGAGCGCATAGCCGACCGAAATCAGTACCGCGCCAAATATTTGTACAGCGCTTTCTACTGGCATGATATCTGGTGTTACGAAGATTGAAACACCGAGTTGCTTGGCAATATATAGCCCGGTCAGAACACCGACGACAATTCCCACCGTCATCATAACGACTTTGAGTAGTCTAGCATTTGCCGTCACGTAGAATTCATCGATTGCATCTTGGACGGCACCGACAATCGCGATGCCAGCAACAAGCATGACAATTCCGCCGATGATGATGAATGTTGGGTTTACGTTTTGAAGCCAGCTGACAGTACCGGAGGTATCAAGCCACGCTACGAAGGCGGCGATGAGTGTAATGAACATCGCAGAGATAATTTGCGCAAAAAATGTTGGTACGTGTTTATGACCGAGATACCGAAGCGTGTAGCTGACGATGATACCAACGATCAGCATAATAGAAATGATAATCGGTGTTGCACCCAATAAAATTCCCACGCCGGCGCTGATGAATCCACCTCCAGATACGGTAATCCAGCGTGGATAATGGTGGGGTTTTAAGAGAATGGTATCGAGTTTTTCTTCGGCTTCATGAAGTTCGATTTTCCCGTGTTGAATGTCACGTACCATCTCCTGAATGCTTTGCACCGTCATGTTATTTGTCGTTCGCGGTGTGGCATGGCGAATGATCGTCAAGGGCTCACGGTCATTACCTCTATCTTGAGACGCAGTAATGAGTGTTGAACTAATGTCGAACTGAACTTTTCTGTGGCAATACCTGTCTGTGATGTCGAGCGCCATACTGACGACGTCTGCAACCGAGACACCCATAGAGATAAGCACATCGGCAATCGTAACACTGAGGCGGAGCGCCCGCATGTTGGGCGAGATTGTTTCGTCAAATTTTTCAAAGGCAGGATTGTCTTCGATATCTTGAGTGGCAGCATTAAATATAACTTTTAGTTTTCGGATCGGATTCATATATTTAGTATAGCAGTAGCGGTATAAAGTGCGTACAGATTGCGTTACAATAAGATACATACGAAATAACAGAAAGAAGTCGGACGTGTCTAAACTGAGAATAGTAGGGATTGTGCTAGCGATTGCAGGAACATTAGCGGCGGTGGGCGTGTTTGCTGTTGTATACTCTGACGAAAAAACAGATAATCCGGCACAGTCTGAGCCGAGCGCCCAGTCGAGCAACAAGGTCTACGCAGCAATGGGTGATTCGGTGGCAGCAGGAATCGGACTCGCCGACGCCTACGATTCTAGCGCTTGCCAGCGATCTCAGCAGTCATACCCAGTACGGGTTGCAAATCAAACAGGGACTGAACTGCTGCACGCCGCCTGTAGCGGCGCCACGATTGATAGAGGTGTCAGCGGTTCACAAACAGTCAACCGATTACGACTCGACTCACAGATTGAGCAGATTAAACAATCTGGTAAAACTCCAGCGTACATCTCACTGACTATCGGTGCAAATGACGTCAACTGGATAGACTTACTACAACGATGCTACCAAGGGCAGTGTGGCTCGCTTGAAGACGACGCGCAGATTCAATCGAGTGTCGAGGCCATGCAGCGCGACGCTGTAGCGACCATCAACACGGTAACGAGTATGTACCCAAATGCGACACTGGTTGTCACTGGGTATTACCAGCTGTTTCCTAAAAATCTTGTAGATAACTGTGAGGAATTAACCGGATTCGATCAAGACGAACTGAATTTTGCCCGTTCGATCCAAACGAGCATCAATCAAGCACTACAAACGGCTGTTCAAACTAAAGAACGTGCTGTATTCTCGCCGATTAATTTCGATGGTCACGAGCTGTGCACAAAGAATCCATGGGTGCAAACACTTCGTGAAAGCGCACCGTACCATCCAACTGAATCTGGACAGCTACGAATCGCTGAAGGTGTAACAAGTAAACTGAAAGGGCTATAGGCGATGATACAGATTGAAAACCTCTCAAAAACGTTCGGCAAAAAAGACCAAGCGTTTACTGCGCTGGAAAACGTCAATGTTGAGATTCCGGATGGCACGACGGTAGCCATTGTCGGCAAATCAGGCTCCGGTAAAAGTACGTTGATGCATGTCATGAGCGGCCTCGATCGAGCCAGTAGCGGTACGGTGGCGATTAATGGTCAGGATATTTCACAGTTTAAAAACAAAGTGCTCGATAAATTTCGTGCTGAAAAGATTGGGTTTATATTCCAATCATTCTTTGTACAAGCCAACGAAAGTTGCACACAGAACGTTAGCTTGCCGCTCGAAATTGCCGACGTATCTGTCGGTGAGCGAAAAAAACTAGTGGCTGCTGCACTTGAACAAGTTGAATTAACAGATAAAGCGAGTCAAAAAGCCAAGAACTTATCCGGCGGCCAAAAACAACGACTGGCGATTGCTCGGGCCATCGTCAACAAGCCCGAGATTTTGTTTGCCGACGAGCCCACAGGCAACCTCGACAGTACAACCGGAGACAAGGTTGAAAAACTGCTGTTTAGTTTCAATAAAAAACTCGGTAGCACGCTAGTCATTGTGACTCACGACCAAGATTTAGCCGACAAATGCGATATGCAGATTCAGATTAAAGACGGAAAAGTTGTCTCGATCGATGTGAAACAAGGCGAGAAGAAAGGAGTCATCACATGAGAATGATTGATATTGTCGGCCGCGCCGGCCGCAGCCTCAAAAGTGCTAAAGCGAGGACGCTACTCACGAGCCTAGCGATAGCGGTTGGCGCCTTTACGCTGTCTATCACCCTCGCAGCAGGCAACGGGATTCGTGACTATACTGACAGGCTGATCTCGAGTAACTTCGATCCAGCCGAGTCGCTTGTTGGGCGCGATAAAGAAATTGAAAATTCAGGCGCGCCGAACAGTTCGCCACAAGAATACGACGAGTCAATTGCGAACGTTAGCTTTGGTGGTGGCGGCGAGAGTCATCAGATAAAACAGATCACCGATAGCGATATCGAAGAACTACGAACGCTCTCATACGTCGAGTCTGTGCGGCCAAATTACCAGATCAATGCGCGGTATATTACCCGTGATGGACAACGCAAGTACACTCTTAGTCTCCAGGCGTATAATCAAGGCCAAAAACCTGATACAAAAACAGGTACGCTGCCTGATGGTGACGTAGCACCAGGTGAGGCATTGCTCCCCGAAGAGTATATTTCATTACTTGGATTCAAAAATGCTGACGATGCAATTGGGAAGGAAATCCGTATTGTGACAGAAGAGCCGTTTAACCCCGAGTCGCTTCAAGACCTGCTAAAAAATCAAGCGCAAGGTATTGCGGAAGGTGGCGTAGCGTCAGTGCCGAAGGTAGAACAGAGAATGTCGACGTTCACCGTAAAAGCTGTCACGAAAAAAGGTGTTACGGCGCTTTCACCAGGTGGATTACCGGTGCAGGTAAGCTCGGCCGACGCTCAAGAGCTCTATAAATTTACCACCAACGGTACCGCTCAGAGCGGCAAGTATTTGTACGCCTCGGTAATCGTGAAGGGTGGTGAAGATGAACAAGTCGCTAACGAGGTAAAGCAAAAATTGCAAGATAAAGGCTACTTTGTTTCAACCAGCCAAGATATTCAACAGACAATCGGCCAGTTTGTGAATATTCTACAATCACTGGTTGCGGTATTCGGGGTGATTACGATTATTGCCAGTATATTTGGCATCATCAACACGATGTATATTAGCGTGCTCGAACGGACACGCGAAATTGGCCTGATGAAGGCACTTGGAATGCGCAGTACGTCTGTTGCGTGGCTGTTCCGGATAGAAGCAGCCTGGATAGGGTTTCTTGGTGGGGCACTGGGTGTTGGCATTGCCATTACTACGAGCATAGCCTTAAATCCGTGGCTAACAGAGACGCTGGGACTTGGCGATGGAAATTCGATTTTGATAAACAATGTCGCACAAAACGCGTTGCTGATTCTCACGCTAACGCTCGTGGCCATCATCGCTGGATACTTACCAGCGCGAAAAGCGGCAAAACTTGACCCGATCGAAGCGTTACGGGCTGAGTAGCGGTTAGGCTGTGTCTTGAGCCTGTAGTACAATCGTGGTATGAAGAAGTCAGAAGGAGCACCGTCTACCACTGATCGTTTTAAACAAGCCGAAGAGTGCGATCAAGCAAGGAGAGATGCTGTAGACAGGCTGCGCGGCTTATCTAACGATTCCCCAGGTCAAGAAGCGGACAAAGTGGGTCAAGACTACGATGATGCCGATGCTATGAGAGAGTGGTATCTAGCGCAAGCTGGTCGCGAATTTCGCGGTAACTGCATCCAGAGAATAGCCCGCACCGTGCTAGCTCGGTTTCAGTGGCGACAATAGGCACACTTTCTTGCAAGGTTGTAGCGATAACTGAAAGTGTAGATTTATTGTACGTTTCTTTCAGATCAAGTGAACCTTAATGGCCAGAAATTAACATGGAGCTTATGCTATAATTTCTAAATGAATAAACACACACGAGGCTTTACTATTGTTGAACTACTAATTGTAATCGTTGTTATTGCGATTTTGGCGGCGATTAGTATTGTCGCGTACAGTGGCATTCAGGGTCGCTCTCGTGATTCGGCACGTAAATCAGACCTTGCGAGTGTGCAGAAAGGCCTCGAGCTATACTACATAGATAAAGGAGGGTTCCCTTTATGTACAGCAAACGGTCCGTATATTGTCTCGTCGAACCCGAATGCTGAAGTATGCTCACTTTCTGATATATCCAATAGGCTCACCCCGGCGTATATGAGTAGATTGCCGGTTGACCCGAAGAATGATGGCGCAGCGTATAGCTACTATTACGCGGTAGGTTTTAAGAAAGCGGCAAATTCTTGTGCTATCGAATACAAAGGTGTACCAGGCGCGGCACAGGATGGATATATGCTCGGAGTCAAAATAGAGACTTCAGATGCTCCGGGATGTGCCGGATATTGGAATAGAAGCGACATCAATTATATTATTGCTGCTAATAAATAAACATCGACTCGTAAATAATCTTCGGCTGTCATATACTCATATACATGTTAGATATTAAATTTATCCGAGAAAATCCAGACAAAGTGCAGCAGTCTGCCGCAGATAAAGGCTACGATGTGTCGATTTCTGAATTACTGAAATTAGACGAGACGCGCCGAGAATTACAGAAAAATGTCGACGAACTCCGCGAAAAGCGGAATCAAAACTCAGCAACAATGAAGGGTGGCAAACCCGAGCAGGCTGCTATCGACGAAGGCAAGGCTATTAAGCTTGAGCTTGGCGAACTGGAGAAACGTTTTTCGGAAGTCGATGAACGCTACCAAGTGTTGATTCACCAGGTCCCCAACGTCTCATTTGACGATGTTCCTATCGGCGGCGAAGAGGACAGTGTCGAGATAAAAAAAGTTGGTCAGCAGCCCGTCGGCGCGGTAGACCATTTAACGTTTGCCGAAAATCGTGACTGGGTTGATTTCAAACGCGGCGCAAAAGTTGCCGGGGCGAAATTCTATTATTTAAAGGGGGACTTAGCCCTTCTTGAAAATGCCATAACGCAGTACGCGCTCGAATTTGTTACTTCACGAGGATTCACGTATCTGCAGGTTCCGCACCTTGCAAACGCACGGACGCTAACTGGCACTGGATTTGCACCACGCACCAGTGATCAGTCCGACGAATATGCGATTGAAGGCGACGATTTGTCGTTGATTGGGACGTCAGAGATTCCACTGACGGGATACCACGCCGATGAGATAATCGATGAAGATAAGATTCCGTTGCTTTATGCAGCGTTGAGTCCGTGTTACCGCAAGGAAGCTGGTACATACGGCAAGCACACTCGCGGGCTTTTCAGAGTTCACCAGTTTAATAAACTCGAAATGTACGCTTTTACCCTGCCAGAAAATAGCAAAGCCATGCATGAAACCATCCTTGCCCTCGAGGAAGAATTGTGGCAAAGCCTAGAGATTCCATACCACGTCATAAATATTGCTTCAGGAGACCTCGGGGCACCAGCGGCGAAAAAATATGATATCGAGTACTGGTCGCCAGTTGATGAAACGTACAGAGAACTAACCAGCTGCTCAAACTGTACCGATTTCCAAACTCGAAACTTGAATATTCGCGTACGTCGAAAAGACGGAACGGTTGAAATGCTGCATTCGTTAAACGGAACCGCTGTCAGTCTTGCTCGTTCACTCGTGGTTATTCTCGAGCATTATCAGAACGAGGATGGAACGTTGCGAGTGCCGAAAGTACTTCAGCCGTATATGGGCAACCGCGAGAACATTTAATGCTACTACACAACAATATCTTGCTGTTAATATAAGCGCGGGATTTACCGTTCCAGTTGTAGGCCAAGCAAGATGCTGAGTGCATGAATACAGACTTAGTCAGCGTCATAAGGGGCGGAGGCATGTCTCCCGGAGTATTGATCAAAGCGCATGCAGCATGATGCAAAAGATACTAGTTGGCCGCGACGACCCAAAAAGGCTGCATACTAGAATTACATCCGAAAGCGTGCAAAGTGCTATAATAAGAAGTACCAAGTTCCTAATATACAAGGAGGGTACATGATCGGATCAATCACTATAAGCGGGGTCAAATATGAACCCGACGAGGCTACGAAAAAATACGTAGAGAAAAAGATTGGACGGCTTGACCGCTTTCTTCCTCGCCACGCACGAAAAAGTGTTACGGCAGAAGTAAAACTCAAAGAAGTAAACCGCGACCACGGTAATAAGTACGAGGCGGAAATCATGCTTCACGTACCCGACAGAGACTTAACAGCGTCGGATTCCACAGTTAACATGCTCGCTGCGGTTGATATCGTTGAAGCAAAATTAGTTTCTCAGCTACGCAAGTACAAGGATATGCATGTCAGCCATATAGGCAAGACGCGTTCGGCACTCAGTAAATTTAAGCGAAGCTATGCTCGCGAAGAGCAGTAGCCTCTAGTTACGAAGGGCAATTACTCAACCGAAGGGTATCTCGAATCTTCAAACGGATTTTTAGGGAATATTCCGCTCCGTAATGAGTTGAATGCTTCTTCGGAAAATATGAGAAATGGAGAGAATGTCTTCCCGTCGATCGAAGTGATTGTGGTGCGAACCGTATCGGCTGTAGAAAGGTATTCTTCATAAGTCAGTCCACCAATCACATAGGTTTCGAATAAGCCAAATGAATTACAGATTACTTCTTGAAACACTACATCGCTATCGTGTACATACTCGCTAGGGTTTTGTCTTACCGATATTGCAGCCTGACAGGATTCGGTGAGAGCAATTTGGGCGTCAGTAAACGCACTACCGGTTTGCTCTACAAAAGTTGTCGTGATGCCACTTGTTGCTTCGTCGAGCCGCTTATCAGCCGATGCATAGGTAATACCGCGAGTCTCTTCGCCTGTTGATGGACGGATGACCTTCATCTCCTCGGGTTTAGCGATGACAACTCTTGTTGAGGTTGTAGAAGGTACTAAACTTACCACTGTTGTTTCTTCAAGCCTTCTAGTCTCGGTTGAAAAAGTTTGCAGTCCAATCTTTGGCGAAAGGAACGCGAGCCCGAGTGCGTAATTGTAGCCAATTTTATGCACATCGCGTATAGCTTCGTTGGGATCTTCGTCTATCTGTGATGTTGCGTAGTACGAGATAGTATGCTGAGAGCCATCGAGACTATCAACAGTAACAGTATCGATTTCGGTAAGCTTGCTCAAATCAATAGGGAACGTATCTACTCTCACGCTATCGGCGGTTACTCTTTCTCTATCTTCAATGAGCGCCCCTATAGCTGCAATATTAGGATTAAGCGGTGGTTGATCGGCTTTGGAGTTTGCTGCTTCAGGGTTGCTACATGCACTCAATATAATCCCTAGAGCAGCTGCAGGAATTGCTCTTTTAAACGTTTTAATTTGCTCAGACATGATAAATTATTATAGCATATAAATTAATATAAAGCAACTATTACTACACCTTCCTACATCTTACAAAAAAATGTATACTAGTTGGAGATTATTACAGAAAATTTCAGACTGTGAGGGGAAGATATGCCAGGCTTAAATCGGCAAAAAGTATTAACAAAAGTTTTTGGGGATCCGCAAAAAAAAATCTTGAAGCGACTCGACAAGCGTGTTGCCGCAGTGAATGTGTTGACCGAAAAGTACAAAAAAATGTCGAAAACCGACCTTCAAAAGCAAACAAAAGTGCTGAAGAAACGATTGGCAGAAAAGAAAACGACACTTGATGACGTACTACCTGATGCGTTTGCCTTGGTGCGAGAAGCCAGCGACCGCGTACTAGGTATGCGCCACTTTGATGTGCAGCTGACCGGCGGTATTGTCTTGCACGAAGGTTCAGTGGCAGAAATGAAAACAGGTGAGGGTAAGACGCTTGTCGCGACTTTGGCCGTATACTTGAATGCACTTGAAGAAAAGGGCGTCCATGTGGTGACCGTGAATGATTACTTGGCTCAACGTGATGCGAGTGAGATGGGAAAATTGTACCATTTCCTCGGCCTTTCTACCGGTGTGATTATCAATGATGCATCGTTAACGTACGATCCAGATTTTGACAATGGTGAGCACGAAGACGAAGACATGCGAAAACTTCGTTATGTCACGCGAAAAGAGGCCTACGCGGCTGACATCACGTATGGCACGAACAACGAATTTGGGTTTGATTACTTGCGTGACAACATGGTCGACGACGTCGACTTACTTCGCCAGCGAGCCCTAAACTTTGCGATTGTGGACGAGGTCGACTCTATTCTTATTGACGAGGCACGTACTCCTTTGATTATCTCGGCACCGGCTGCTGAAAATCCTGAAAGCTACCTACAATTCGCAAAAGTCGCCATGAAACTGAAGGAAGAGGATTACACGCTCGACGAAAAACGTCGAAGCGTTGCGCTTACCGATGATGGAGTAGAGAAAGTTCAAAAAATGCTTGGGCTGAAGAATCTGTACACGCCAGATAATGTCCGAACGGTATATCACATGGAACAGTCACTCCGCGCGCAAACGCTATTTCGCCGAGATAAAGACTATGTAGTAACCCGCGACGGTGAAGTGGTGATTGTCGACGAACACACCGGACGTCTTATGCAGGGTCGTCGCTATAACGAAGGGCTGCACCAAGCAATCGAGGCAAAAGAACAAGTACCCGTCTTGCAGGAAAGCATGACTCTCGCCACTGTCTCATTTCAGAACTTCTTCCGTTTGTATAACAAGCTAAGTGGTATGACCGGTACAGCGTTCACGGAAGCTGAAGAATTCTCACAGATTTATAGTCTTGAAGTTGTCCAAATTCCACCGAACCGACCGGTGATTCGTGAAGACAAAGAAGACCTTATCTTTAAAACCGAAAAGGGTAAGCTCAAATCTGTCGCCGACACGATTCGTGGACACCATGAAGCTGGACGGCCAGTGCTGGTCGGTAGTGCATCTATCGCAAAGAACGAAATGATTGCTGGATGGTTAGAGAAAGAAAAAATTCCGTTTGAACTACTGAACGCGAAAAATAACGAACGTGAAGCAGCAATCATCGCAAAAGCCGGCGAAAAAGGTGCAGTGACACTGGCAACAAATATTGCCGGTCGTGGTACAGACATCAAGCTCGGCAAAGGTGTCGTCGAGCTCGGCGGTTTGGTTGTAATTGGTTCTGAACGACACGAGTCTAGACGAATCGATAACCAGCTTCGTGGTCGTGGCGGGCGTCAGGGTGACCCTGGTGAATCGCAATTCTTTGTGTCGACTGAAGATGATTTGATGCGAATTTTCCAAGGTGAGCGCATTGCTAGTTTGATGGACCGCCTTGGCGTTGATGAAGAGACGCCGATTCAGAATCGATCCGTTTCAAAAACACTTGAAGCTGCTCAAAAACGAGTCGAGGGCTACAACTTCGATACGCGTAAAAATGTTGTTCAATACGACAATGTTATCAACCGCCACCGTAAAGCCGTCTACTCGATTCGTCGTAAAATCCTTGAGGGTAAAGATATTAAACCAGAAATTGAAAAACTCATTGATATCAAGGTCAGAGAGTTGACCGTGCTGCCGACCAAAAATAACTCGCAGTTTATCGATCAGTTTGAAGCGGTTTTCCCACTTGGCGAAAAAGCTGTCAAGAAGATTGGTGAAGAAAAGCGCGATAAAGAGCGCCTTGAAACGGCAAAAAAAGCTGTTAAGAAGCTGTATGCTGATAAAGAAACCGAGATTGAAGCGGATATGCTTCGAAAAGTAGAACGAGACGTCTATATCCAAGTACTTGATAGCCTTTGGATGCAACATCTCGAGAATATGCAGCACTTGCGCGATGGTATTCACTGGCGTAGTGTTGGTCAACGCGACCCGCTGGTAGAATATCGCCAAGAATCACAGAAGCTGTTTGATAGTTTGCAGGAAACGTTGCGTGATGAAGTGATAAAAACTGTCTTGCACGTACACAAGCATGACGTCGTTGCCGTCAGCGATGAAGAACACGAAACTGAACTAACTCGATTGGCTGAACGTGCCGTTGAAGCTGGCGTAAACGAACTGGGTAGCGGTGAATCGAACCGTGACGGAGACTTCAAGGTATCGAAGAAAAAATCAGTTAGTGATGAGAATAAGGTTAAAAATCAAGCTCGTAAGAAAAAGAAAACCGCGCGACAGAACCGCAAGAAATCCCGCCGTTAGTAGAAAGTTGTTGCTATGAAACATATTGTTCAAGAAGTTAAGTTAAAAAATGGTGCGCGTGGGCTGCTCATCGATGTTCCCGGTGCGAGTGTCATGAGTTTTCAGTTTCAGTTCCGCGCGGGGAACCGATACGTAAAAAATAAAGATATTTATGAAACGGCACATGTCATGGAGCATCTCGCATTTGGCGCCAATGCTAAGTTTAAGAGCGAACATGAATACGAAGCTGAGTTCACTAAAAATGGCGCCTACCACAATGCCTACACCAGTGATTTATCGATGGTGTATGTGGCCGATTGTGCTGATTTTGAGTGGGAACGAATTTTAGATTTACAACGGGTTGCAATCTGTTCACCGAAATTCAACGAAGCAGAATTAGACGCCGAAAAGGGCAATGTTCGCAGCGAGTTGACTGGCTATTTGAACAACCACAATCGCGTGCTCTGGCCGAAAATCCAGCAACTACTTGGTGAGGATATTTTGACCTTCTGGCAGCGCATTCAAACGATTGCAAACATCGAAATCAAGGATGTACGTGAGCATTATAAGCGGACGCATACAGCTAAAAATATGCGATTTGTCGTTTCGGGCCAATTACAGGGACGAAAAAGCGAAATCATGCGCCAGCTTGAGAGCTGGGATTTGCCAGAAGGCGAACGCTTTGACGTACCAAAAGACGACATATCGAGCGGCAACGCTACCTTGATCCGTCGCAAAGAGGCCTCGAACCTTACGTTTGGGCTAACCATGATGATGCCACGTGAAATTACTGATGAAGAATCTGATGCCATGGATGCGCTTGACCACATTTTGACCGGTACGATGCATTCGCGAATTTATGGGAAAGCCCGCTCGAAAGGCTTGGCGTACGGCGTGTTTTCGGACACTTCGGCCGGCTTCCACGACAGTAGTTGGGATTTTGGCGGCCAAGTAAACCACGATACGGCTGGGAAGCTATTTGACATTATTGTCGCAGAAATAAAATGCGTTCTCAACGGCGACATTACCGAAAAAGAACTCGAAGCAGCAAAGTCATACGCACTTGGACGTCACCAAATGGGCGCGCAAACCGCTGGACAAATTAGCAATTTTTACACGAATCGTTACTTTGCAGATGGTGTCGTCAAAGACTATGAAAAAGTACCGCAGTCGATTAACGCCATAACGAGAGACCTTATGGTAAAAACGGCAAGTGGATTCATAAATAATGCAACCTGGGTAATTGCCGGGGTATCAAGCGAAGAAAAAGAAGAAATTGTGAAACTCGCCGATAAACTCGACGTGCTGTTTAGCTAAGGAACTATGCTCTTGTGAGTACACAAACATCATACTTACAATAAACCTAGTATGTATGAAAGTGTCCGTACAGTGTAAACTAAGACTATATGAATATCGCAATTGCCGGTTACGGCATCGAAGGACGCGCAAACTACGACTACTGGAATACTGAGTCGAATGAATTAACGATTGTTGACGAGCGAGATAGCTTAGACGACCTCCCGGAGGGTGCAAAAACTATTTTGGGAGCGGGCGCGTTTGGCAAACTGAAAGACTTCGACATGGTGCTACGAACCGCTGGACTGTCGCCGAGCAAGATACAAACTGACGGCATGATCTGGACATCGACCAACGAATTTTTTGCAAAATGCCCAGCAAAAATTATCGGCGTAACCGGCACAAAAGGTAAAGGAACCACGAGCAGCTTGATAGCGGCAATGCTACGAAAAGCCGGGAAGACGGTTCACCTAGTGGGCAATATTGGCTTAGCAGCATTAACGGTGCTAGATAGAATCCAGCCTGACGACATCGTGGTATTTGAAATGAGCAGCTTTCAACTGTGGGATCTCGACAAAAGCCCGAATGTTGCTGTCATCACACCAATCCATGCCGATCATTTAGACGTGCACGAAAACTTTGATGACTACGT
>Ga0115567_10003385_pt1 | contig 15710 bp, 18 predicted proteins | sample COGITO_mtgs_1204_2_FD_88679 | JGI IMG/M metagenome (GOLD analysis project Ga0115567, IMG submission 88679) | Pelagic marine microbial communities from North Sea - COGITO_mtgs_120412 | ecosystem: Environmental > Aquatic > Marine > Epipelagic | place: Germany:Helgoland, sampling site Kabeltonne... | reverse complement strand
CCCTCGCTGTTGAAAGTGTCGTGTCGCCACTCGAACCGCTGCTCGACCGATTGATCGGCACCACGCCGGATGAAGCAACACCCGAAGGATTATTTACCTCACCACTATTTGCGTACTTCTTCGCCGGCGATACTCTTGAAAACAACCCAGAGCAATATATTCGCCTCCTCGAAGCGTTGCAGGCAATTCGCAGCAAGTTGCGTGACTACGCCGATGATACAGCACTGACATTGCAGGACTTCCTTGAATTCATTGAACTGCACGCAAAACTCGGTACCAGTATTACAGCAATTCGTTCGGTCGGTGATGACGCCGCTGAAGCAATTCATCTCATGACCGCACACAAATCGAAGGGCTTAGAGTTCGACACAGTCTATATACACGGTGCCATCGATTCGGCGTGGGGAGAACGAGTACGGAGTCGGAGTCGTTCGATTGGGTATCCGGAAAATCTACCGCTCCTGCCACCTGGTGACTCATACGACGAACGACTACGGCTATTTTTCGTCGCAATGACAAGAGCAAAAAATCAACTGTATATTTCGTCGAGTTCAGCAGATGAAAACGGCAAGTCTCAGTTGCTCGCAAGCTTTTTGACAACCAGTGACGTTGCCGCTGACCAACACGAGGCAACAGCTGACCCAGCCCAGCGACAAGAACTCGCCGAAAAGGCATGGTACCAACCACTTATTTCTGTGCCCGGTACGACGCTACAATCGGAGCTTGCTTCGGTAGTAAAAAACTACAAAATTAGTGCAACGCATCTCAACACATTCCTCGACGTATCTCGTGGCGGACCGTCGGCGTTCCTCGTGCACAACCTCCTTCGGTTTCCCCAGGCGATGAGCCCAAATGCAGCCTATGGATCAGCGGTACACCGCACCCTGCAACGAGCACACGCACATCTTTCGAGTAGTGGTAAACGACGACCGGCCGAAGATTTACTCAGCGATTTTGACGCGAGTCTACGTTCGATGCATATGAGCACGAAAGATTTTGATTTTTACCTCAAACGAGGTAGCGACTACCTGCAGTTGTTCTTTGACAAACAGTACGACTCGTTTACGACCTCCCAACAGCCAGAACTTAGTTTTTCAAACCAGCAGAGTAGAATCGGCGAGGCACATCTGACTGGGTCTCTCGACGTGGTTACCGTGAATCTAGAAGACAAGACTGTTGGTGTTGTCGACTACAAAACCGGCAAGCCTTCGCTTAGTTGGAAAGGGAAGACAGATTTTGAAAAAATAAAGCTCCATAAATACCGACAGCAACTGATGTTTTACAAATTGCTTGTTGAGAATTCTCGCGATTATAGTACCTACACAGTTAACTCGTCGAGCTTGAGTTTTGTCGAACCAACGACCAGTGACAAACACATATCGCTCGCGGTCGAATTTGATGACGACGAATTACTAGAATTTTCTCGACTGATCCAAGCTGTGTACAAGCGAATTGTAGCGCTTGATTTTCCCGATGTATCGTCGTTTAGTCAGGACTACAAAGGCATGCAAGCGTTTGAGATGTCATTGATTGAAGAATAACCATAGCAGAAAGCAATACAATTTTATATTTTTTATGGTATAATAAAAGTTACAAATAATAACACAAAAAGGGGAACGAACATGAGAACAACAGTCGACACCACACCAGCGCCAAGCGTGAGCCATGGTGAAGCTCATCATACTAACGATGAAGCGATGCGCGCGTATCTGGAATACCTAGAACAATCTTTTGTTTCACATGCAGGCGAAACAGCGCTTATCGCAACTGGATATGAGGATGCATTCGAGGAAGTGCGTGACGGTACTCGTTTCGTTCCTGGCGTTGAGTAACCGTAGATGTCACATATCTGGCAAGACCTACCCCAACCCTTCTTTATTCTTGCACCGATGGAAGCCGTCACCGACGTCGTATTTCGTCATGTCATAGCTAGTGCAGCGGCGCCAGATATCTATTTTAGTGAATTTACCAATGCGACCGGCTGGGTGCATGCTGGCGAAAAAGCCATCGGCGGTAGACTCTATAAAACAGACGATGAACAACCAATCATCGCTCAGATTTGGGGTGGAGAACCGGGCGATATGGTTCAGCTTGCTCACCACTGCAAAGAGCTCGGCTTCGACGGTATCGATATCAACATGGGTTGTCCTGCAAAAAGTGCCGTTAAAAGTGGCGGTTCTGCGTTGATACTTAAGCCAGAACTTGCTGCCGAGTCTATACAAGCCGCAAAAGTAGCTGGGTTACCAGTGAGCGTTAAAACACGGCTGGGCTATTCGAAAATCGACGAGTGGCGCGACTGGCTTACGCACATCTTCAAACAAGATATTGTGAACTTGACGATACACCTACGGACGAAAAAAGAAATGAGTAAAGTCCCGGCGCACCATGAATTAATTCCAGAAATAATTAAGCTCCGCGATGCGGTAGCGCCACACACTTTACTGACGATCAACGGCGACATCGAAGATAGAGCAGCCGGTGAAAAACTAGTTCGTGAAAACCCCGGGCTCAATGGAATCATGATTGGTCGAGGTGTGTTCCATAATCCCTTTGCGTTTGAGACCAACCCCAGTGAACATCCGAAAGAAGAATTGCTACACCTGCTCTGCACGCACTTAGATCTATATGACACCTATGCTCATAAAACTGGTCGACCGTTTGAGACGCTAAAACGGTTCTTTAAAATATATGTTAGAAACTTTGACGGCGCGGCAGAAATGCGCGACCGGCTGATGAATAGTACCAGTACAGATCAAGCTCGCGAGCTTATTGCACAAGAGCTTACGAAGTCGTAACGCCGTATTTTCGCTCGATATCAAGCTCGATATCTTCGTCAACAACTCCACGGTCGTGGAGATAGTGCAGTGCGTGCGCACCGGCAGCGTTGACAGCCCGACCAGCGAGCGTTGCTAGGTACAGTGACACCTCATCGGTATGTTTATCGAGCAGCTGATCTACCTTTGTTGCCGAGCTCGAGCGGTAGGTGGCATATCGCGAAATAACTTTCTCGTAGACATCCGGCAAAAAGACCGGCTTGTCGTGCTGCGTCTGCATGTCACCGATCACTTTGGTGACCTTTCGGGCAAGAATCATCTGGGCCCGGTAATACTGAAGTTTTTCTTCTACCTTTATCTCTTGGGGCTTCTTGCCTAGTGGTGTTTGCATAACCTGAACCAATCTATCAAATATATCTTTCCGATCGATATATTTCGAAGGATCAATCGCATCATGCTGTGCGTATTCGATTTTCTCTTTTTGCAAGTTGAGTTTCCCGTTCAAACGACGGAAGGCTGGTTCTGATATCTCTTGGTTTACGTATAGTTGCTTCAACGTATGGCTCTCAATTCGAATGGCAGTAAAATGAAGCGACTGTTCAAAGACTTTTTTGCCATGTTTGTGGGTGAGATTGTTTCTATCAACATATGCTTTTTCAATAGCGTCTTCAAGATTTTTCTTGAGCTTGGTGTACTCGCTCTCGCGCACGAAACCTCTAGTTTTTTGCACCGAAAAGCGCGATTCAGCATTGAGTAGATAGTAGACGCCCATGTCTGCTTCATATGCTTCGAGTAGTGGTTCAGGTTCATCTAATCGGAGTTTACGAATAATAGAACCCATCAGCGGCGCCTTAATAAAGAGTGTTGCTAAAATACAGCCAATTGTTAATGCTAGCAAGAAGTCTTTGACGGGATACCCAGCTGTCCAACCAGCTACTTCAAAGTTGTCGGGTATCAGCAGTACGATGATGATCGCGAGCGCGCCTCGCAGGCTACCCCATGAAAGTAGTAATTGCCACGAAGGTGGAATAGTTTCTTCGATCTTCAGCTTATTTAGTGGCACGGTTACCGCATAGATGGCCACCACTCGCATAATTGCTACGACGACGATAGTCAGTAGGATTGGCAGTATCAGACCAACGAAGTCAACATTCGCGTTTGCAAAAAGTAGTCCTGCTAGCAGAAACACCAACGAGTTAGCCATAAACGCAAAATGTTCAGTTACTTTCGTGAGGTATGTCTCGGCTTTGGGGCTAAGAATATGACGTGAATAATTACCAAGGAACAAGGCGGCAACCGTTGTAGCTATAATGGATGAGACGTTGAACTGGATGCCGAAAATAGTACTTTCATTGATCAACTCGCTGAGAATGAATACGAAATGGGCCGAGATGAGTAATACTGTGGCAGCGACAAATTCGTTCGACTTAACGACACGTAAGGCACGGGAAAATATTGCTGCCATGACAAGTCCAAACAATACTCCAAGAATGACCATTTCTAAGAATATGCCGACGCCTGAAATAACGGTACTAAATCCATTAAAACCGTTTTGGGCAACAGCCAAAATAACAAGAAATAGTGCAACGGCCGTTCCATCGTTGAATAAACTCTCGCCTTCGAAAATCATCGACAAGCGTTTAGGTGCGCCAAATTCTTTGAACATAGCGAGTACCGCCACCGGGTCTGTCGACGAGATAATTGCACCAAAAAGAAGTACCACAATAAAGGGCACTTCAAGCCCGACAAACGGGAAGAGGAGATAAAGTATCGTGGCAATACCGACCATGGATATCAGCAGCCCACCGACGGCGAGTGACGATATCGACCACACGTTGTCGACCATTCGTCGGATATTCATATTGAACGCCGACTCAAAAATGAGTATCGGCAAGAATATAAAGAAGAGCAGTTCCGGCGTCAGTGTGACTTCACCGAGGAACCCAAAGATACTATTCAAACCAGGCGTATTAACAACGGGCACGATGATAAGTCCGACCAGTACGAGCAATACGCTGTACGGTATTTTCAGTTTCTTTGATGCAAAAAAAGCGCCAGAGGCAATCACCAGCAAAGAGAGTACGGCTAGTACGGATTGAATTTCTATCATAGGTTCCTTAATGATACTCGCTTATGGTTTATCTGGCAACGCGCATGTCGATGTTAGCGGCGTTTGCGTCGTTTCAGACCAGCCACATCGAGACGGACCTGATGTCGGTCGACAAGTGCAGAAGCTTTTTCGAGCTCAACTTGGTTCTTTGCGTTCGCTTTGAGCGCCAAGGCATTTTCGAGTGCCTTTTTGCTTTCTGCTTCAACAATATCTTCACCGCGGTCGGCTTCGTCGACGAGGACTTTTACGCCAGATTTTGTGATCTCCACGACGCCACCACCAATAGCAAATAGCTCAAGGTGGTCATCGTTGTCGCTCTTTTTAAACCGCACCGAAATAGCACCAGGAACGGCAATCGAAACCAATGGCTCGTGCCCTGGGAAAATCGAAATCGGCCCAGCGGCAGTCGGCACCTGGACTTCATACACCTCTTTGTCCAGCTGGACGCCGAGAAGTGAAATGAGTTCAAACTTCATTAGTCTTTTTTCTCACTGAGTGGACCAGCTGCCATGTAGAACCAGCTTTCCGGTTTGTCGTCGTATATACCAGCTAGGATGTCGTTGACATCTTTGACGGTGTCTTCGAGCTTAATGTACACACCATCGTTTCCGGTGAACTGCGTAGCCACGAAGAATGGTTGGGCAAAGAATCGTTGGATACGACGTGCGCGGTTGACGGTTTGCTTTTGGTCGTCTGATAGTTCTTCCATACCAAGGATCGCAATGATGTCTTGGAGTTCTTTGTACTGTTGCAGTACTTCCTGAGCGCCACGTGCGGCTTTGTAGTGCGCTTCACCAACGATTTCTGCATCAAGCGATGTTGATGAGCTATCGAGTACGTCAACGGCAGGGTAGATACCGATTTCTGTCAGACCACGGTTCATCACGATGGTTGCATCGAGGTGAGCAAACGTCGTTGCTGGCGCTGGGTCAGTCAAGTCGTCGGCAGGGACGTAGACGGCCTGTACAGACGTGATTGAACCTTTTTTGGTAGAGGTGATTCGTTCTTGCAGTGCACCCATTTCTTGCTGAAGGTTTGGCTGGTATCCCACAGCAGATGGCAAGCGACCGAGCAGGGCTGATACTTCAGAACCAGCTTGGGTGTAACGGTAGATGTTGTCGACGAAAAGCAACACGTCTTTTCCTTCGTCACGGAAGGCTTCAGCCATCGCAAGACCAGAAAGGGCGACACGAAGACGAGCTCCTGGAGGTTCGTTCATTTGTCCAAAGACAAGTGAGGTTTTGCCGAGTACGCCGGCTTCTTCCATTTCATAGTACAGGTCGTTTCCTTCACGAGTACGTTCACCAACTCCGGCAAATACTGAGTTTCCAGAGTGGAATTTTGCGATGTTATTGATAAGCTCCTGGATAAGCACTGTTTTACCAACACCGGCTCCGGCGAAGAGTCCAGCTTTACCACCTTTTGTTAGTGGTGCAATAAGGTCGATGACTTTAATACCAGTTTCTAGGATTTCAGTTGTGTTGCTCTGCTCAGATAGGGCAGGAGCTTCACGGTGGATTGGTGCCGTTTGCACGCCTGCAGCGAGTGGCTTGCCGCCGTCGATGATTTCACCGGTCACGTTGAACATACGACCTTGGGTCGCTTCACCAACCGGTACGCTAATAGGTGCACCTGTTGTTTCTACGCCGTCGCCACGTTTTAGACCGTCAGTGCTGCTCATAGCGATTGCACGAACGGTGTGTTCGTCGAGGTGTTGTGCAACCTCAAGTGTAATTGTTTTTAGTGTGTCGCGTTGGATTAGTAGTGCGTCGTAAATTCCTGGCAAATCATTACCAGCAAACTCTACGTCGACGACCACACCAACGACTTGGGTGATTGTTCCTGTATTTTTACTCATTAAATTTCTCCTTCTTTCATTGCAATATCATCTGGTAACGTAGTAGCATGCTCTTCGCCGGTATCATACGATTTCATTATAAGAAGCTTAATCGCTGCTTCCACTTGTACTCTCTGTTGAGGATCACTGGCTGTGATCGCATCAATAAGCGGCCTAGCTTCTCCAAACATTTCTGAAAAAAAAGCTGCTCGACGTAAACCTTCTGAAAATTGGATATCATCTGCTGAACCATAGGTTTCACTCATTTCATTGCCTCCGCACCACCACTTATTTCTGCTAATTCTTGGGTGACTTCTGCTTGACGTGCCTTGTTCATCGCCAGTGTCAGATCGTCTACCAAATCACCAGCGTTGTCGGTGGCGTTTTTCATAGCGATCATGCGCATGCTGTGCTCACTGGCACGAGCATCAAGCAATGCCTGGAACATCTGCGCACCAAGCAAGCGATAGACGACATTCTGTAATACCGTTTCGGTATCTGGCTCAAACAGCGATTCATCGACGTCACCAGCTGACTCATCTAACGCAGCACCAGCAGGCAAGAGTCGTTCGACTTTGGCGAGTTGCTTGATGCCGTTGATAAACTCGGTGAAGATCACGTCGACAGCGTCGATGTCTTCGCTTGAGTACAATTTAAACGCCGTATCGAGTGCGGCTTGCATTTCGTTACCCTGAAGTTTGTCGGGCAAATTTTCATAAGCTCCGAGTATTTCGTCGTTCTTCAAGCGAGCCGCAAGTTGTGACGCTTTACGCCCGACAGATATCGTCGCGGTTTTGATACCAGCTTTGTCGTCTGCGAGTAGTTCTTTGATATACAGTTTGCCGACGTTTGAATTGTACGCACCGGCCAGACCTTTGTCGCTCGCAATCACGATGACTAGACGTTTTTTGACGGTTCGCACTTCGAACAGTGGGTGACCTTGTGTTGCACCCTGACGAGCAAGGTGTGACAAGATTTTACGCGCTGTGTTGGTGTATGGCGTCGTCGCTTTTGTCGCATCTTGGGCTCGGCGCATCTTTGAAGCCGCGACCATCTGCATGGCTTTGGTAATTTGCTTGGTAGATTTGACTGAGCGAATACGTGATTTGAGTTGTTGTTGACTAGCCATTACGAATTGTCGTCCCGTCTTGGATTTTCCCTCGATATGATTTGACTCAGAATACCCTGTATTTGCACATCGGTCATATTATCCAAACCACGTATTATACGTTCGACCATTTCTTCACGGGTAGGTTGAGTTTTTCGTTCGATTAATTCACCGTCTTGGGAGGCGGTCAGATCACTTCCACGAATCTCTTGTCTAGTCTCGTGATCAGCCATAAATTTAACCTTCAAATCCCTTTGCAGCAGCTTTACCAGCTTTCAGAATCAACTTACCAGACGGACTATCAACAGCGACTTTCTCGCCACCTTTGTTGAGCTCTTGCATTTCTTTTTTGTGATCTTTCCAGAGGTTTGTTAAGAGTGCAGTCTGTGCATCCTTGATTTTCGCAACAGTCACGTTATCGAATAGGCCCTGAGATACGGCAAAGATCGATGCAGATTGCTCCCAAATACCAGCTGGTTCGTATTGTGGCTGTTTGAGTAGCTCAGTCAGTCGTTGACCGCGGTCGATTTGGCTTTTGGTCTCGGCATCGAGGTCTGAACCAAACTGGGCAAAACTAGCAAGTTCACGGAATTGTGACAAGCCAAGTTTTAGATTTCCAGAAACGCTCTTAACGGCTTTTGTCTGTGCAGAACCACCAACACGAGATACTGAGAGTCCGGCTGAAATCGCTGGTCGAATACCTTGATTGAAGAGGTCTGTTTCCATAAAGATCTGACCGTCAGTAATCGAAATGACGTTTGTCGGGATGTACGCAGAGATGTCGCCAGCTTGGGTTTCGATAATCGGAAGAGCCGTCAGTGAGCCGTTGCCAAGATCGTCGGAAAGTTTCGCTGAACGTTCGAGTAAGCGTGAGTGTAGGTAGAAGACGTCACCTGGAAACGCTTCACGTCCAGGTGGACGGCGGAGTAATAGTGACATCTGTCGATAGGCAACCGCGTGCTTTGAAAGGTCGTCGTAAATCATCAACGCGTGCCCTTTGTTGTCACGGAAATATTCACCCATGGCAGTTCCTGCGTATGGCGCAAGGTACAGTAGTGATGCTGGGTCGGATGGACCGGTAGCGACCACGATGGTTTGCTCCATAACGCCTTCTTGCTTGAGTCGTTCAACCAGTCGAGCCACCTTTGAAAGTTTCTGACCAATCGCGACATAAATGTTGACCACGCCAGTTTTTTGGCGAGCTTGGTTGATCATCGTGTCGATTGCCACGGCTGTTTTACCAGTTTGGCGGTCACCAATAATAAGCTCACGCTGACCACGGCCGATAGGGAACATAGCGTCGATGCTCATGATACCAGTCATCAGTGGTTCGTGAACTGATTTACGGCCCATAACGCCGATGGCTTCGCGTTCAACAGGATTACGGAGTTTCGTTTTGATAGCTGGGCCACCATCGAGTGGGCGACCAAGTGGGTCGACAACACGACCAAGCAATTCTTCACCAACTGGTACTTCAAGGACTTGTCCGCGAAGTCGTACCGTGTTTCCAGCAGAAACCTGTGAGTCGTTTCCTAGAATAACCGCACCAATTTCGTCCTCCATAAGGTTCAACGCAAATGCTTCAACAACACCTTCACTGGTGTCGATTTCAAGTACTTCGCTGTATCCAGCGTTTGCAAGACCATGAACCCATGCCACGCCGTCACCAACACGGATAACAACGCCAGCATCTTTCAGGCCCTCATTTTGCTCTAAGCCCGCAATTGCGTTCTTGAGCTCTTTTGATAATTCTTGTACTGCTATGTCTGCCATAATAATTCCTCGCTTCTTGCCTTAGGCCATCAATTTCTCTAGTTTATTTCTCACTGTCGCATCGATCTGTTTGTCAGGAGTCTCGAGCTTTACGCCGCCAATCACTGATTCATCGATCGTTTCATGGATGATAACGCTGGCGTTACTGCCATATTCTGATTTCACAAACGCTTGTATATCGCTTTTTGCTTCGTCTGAAAGTGGTCGAGCTGCAACCGCATTGACTAACACGGAGCCTTCAGAAAGTAGCGCTATTTCGATATCACGAATAATAAGTGACTGCTCGTGTGTCCGGCGTGTATCGATAAGATACGCACCAAGTTCGTGCATCACGTTCTTCGCTGGATCGCCGCTCGCAAGCCGCTTTGCAGACCAGTTCGCGAGTTTACGTCGAGAAATCTTGGTAGCCATACTAGCCGCGCGCCTCGTCAAGTGACTTTTTAAGCAGCGCGCTGTCGAGCTTACTGTCCGCAGTGTGTGCGGTTGCAATACCAGCAGCTTGCTTGACGAGCTCAAGGGTATCTTTTTTCAAGGTTTCACGAGCTTTCAAGATTTCTTTGTCGATACTTTCGTGTGCATCGGCAACAATCCGTTCACTACGATTCTTGGCGTTTTTCTCAGCTTTCTCAATTGCTGCCGTTGCTTCAGACTTGGCAGTTGCCACAATTGCTGCGGCCGCTGTGCGAGCCTTTTTAAGCTCTGCTTCAACGCGCTCTTCAGCTTTTTCAGCCGCTTGCTTTGCTTCGTCTGCGGCTTTGGTGCTTTCTTCGATTTTTGCTTCACGCTCATCAATAATGCGCATGAAGACGGGGTAAACGTACTTCGCCAGTACAACTACCATCAATAAAAAGGCTATTCCTTGCAGAATAAGCAACGTAAAGTCGATGCCAAGGCCGTCTAAAATGCTTTCCTTTGGCTTCTCAGCTACAGCAGCGAATTGTTGTAGGAGAGGGTTCACCTTATTGTCCTGCAGCGATGAAGGCTACAACGATACCGATAATCGCAAGCGCGTCGGCAAAGACGATAGCGGTGATCATCAATGTTCGAATGTCTGATAGTTTCTCTGGGTTACGTCCAAGTGCGTTTAATGCCGCTGCACCGATAAGTCCGATACCGAGTGCCGCACCGAGTGCAGGTAATGCGTATGCTAATACGAATGCTAATTGATCCATGTGTTGTTACTCCTTTAGAGTTTATTGGTTTGTTACCGTTATTATACCATTTATCTTCTGAGCTGATGTCCCCACGAAATTACCAAATAAGTTTGGCTATACCGCGGGAGCATCAGCTTTCGCGTTAGAATGCTCAGAAGATGAATGATCAGATGAATCGTGGTCGCCGTGACTAGCAATGGCGAGGGAGGTGAAGATAAGCGTCAGAACAAAGAACACGTATGCCTGGATAAAGCCGATGAACAGCTCGAATAGCATAAAGAAAGGAAGGATGACGCTAGCTGCGTAGCTCGTGAGAAAACCAATGAGAATAAGTAGTACTTCACCAGCAAAGGCGTTACCAAATAGACGGAAACTGAGGGCAATCGTACGGCTAAATTCACCAATAAATTCGAGTAGTCCTTCGAACGCTCCTATCGGGTTCTTTATCGGGTTCTTAAAATAGCGTTTGATGCTGCCGAATGCGCCGTGTCGTTGGACAGCATATACTTGCGTCGTCACGAGTGTAATAACGGCGAGGGCGAACGTGAAGTTAAGATCGGCCGGAAGTGAGCGGAAGACTGGAATGCCATTGTACGTAATAGAACCCACACCGGGGAGCACGCTCAGCCAATAGCAAATGAGCACCGTAAAGAACATCGTGATAGCAAGCGGGAATATCTTTCGCGCCATCTGCTTGTCGCCAATGATTTCTTGAGCTTGACCATAGAATCCTTCAAACGCCCACTGCACAAGCTTGGTGAGTGACGATTTTTTACCGCCAGCAGTTAATTGTTTTGCCACGAAAAAGAGAATCGCCAAGGTGATAGCGAAGCCGATAATACCAAATATGACTGAATTCGTAATAGCAACTGGCCCAAGCGAAAAGATCTCTTCGGCCTTGAGCTCGATATGAGGCTTTTTTGCTACTTCGACTACATCTGCTGCTGCGAAATTAAACATGCTGTTACTGTTACACCTTCTTGGATAATTGTTGTTTTATGAGATAGCCTGCAATGATTGATCCAACCACGAGTCCGGCAATGAATAGCCACGGAAACGAGCCGAATTCTTTGTCTGCATAGAATCCTGCAGTCATGAACCCAACGGTTGGTACAAACATACGCCAGGTTGTATCGCCGAATGCTCCGAGCAATAAAATGACCGGCGATTTCGTCGGTTCTTCAGTGACCTCAGCTGTCGGTTTACTATCTGGTCTCATGTACACTAGAGAGTATAACAAATAACGAAACGATATTCTATAGTATGCCCCGAAAAATAAAGCAGCCTGCACATGTTCGCTACGTACCCGTCTCTGGGTGTGGCAAAAAAATGCGCTATAAAACCAAGAAACTGGCCGACGATGCCGCACGTCTCGGTGAGCTACGTGATTTTTTGTTACAACTCGACACGTACCAGTGTCCGTGGTGTCATACCTGGCATCTAACGTCTGTCAAAGATACCCATCAACCGTAGTTTAGTGTACAATGTATAGTGAAATTGAATTAGTTAAGGAGAAGACATGAGTGATTCTACAGCAACCGTAACCGTCTACAGCACAACGTGGTGCGCATTTTGTAAAACCGAAAAACAATGGCTCGATAAATTGGGCGTCAAGTACATTTCGAAAAACATCGAAGAAGACGAAGCGGCAAATAAAGAATTGCTCGAAAAACTTGGCGGAAACTTCCAAGGCGTACCAGTAACCGACATCGCCGGCGAAATTATCCTTGGATTTGACCGTCCAAAGCTCCAAAAGGCGCTCGAAACGAGCGAGCTACTACCGACTACTACATAGACATATTATAATTTTTAGTATATAATACTGCTATAATGCACTCCTCGTTGCATAGAAATGTACTAGCTAAATACAAATGTGGTATGCATGTTTCCAGAAAATATACCTAAAAATTTACTCGACTATAACCCGCAGGCACTGGGAAGCAAAGACATACCATTCTACCTATTTTTACCGCGTGACGTAACGTTAAACCTTCCACATCATGATACAGAGGCAAGCCAGCTCATCGATTTAGATGCTATCGATTTTGACGGTACACGCTATGCAAGCATCAACCATATGACACTCGAGGCCACCAAATTCGATGATCATTACTCTATACACTCGTCGATTGACACCAGGTTGCCCGAAAACATATCTCAAGAAGACTTTATTGAGGTGTCTGCCCGCTACCAAGAGTACATAGCGTCTAACCCAGTATTTCCGCTGCAAACAATCAAGCGATCAGAGCACCCTTCGGGTGTGCTTCTGTACAGTGTTGAATCGAACGGGAGGCCGGTGGTGCGAGTGCGATTTTACAAAAAAGATACGAAATGCAAAATTCGTATTTCTCAAGAATTTCCTTCAAACTTATCGACCGATGACAATCATGCAGCTATCAAACAAAGCGTAGCAGTATTAGCTCAGCTTAGTGAGGGGATAGCTAAGACTAATCCTGTAGTGGACGAGTTACGTAATAAGGCCGGATTCAATATTGTGGTGGGTGCGACGAGTCGTGGCACTGCCAGTAACGTCCAACTCGCATTACTCAGTTCGCTCGATACGTTCAATGGCGAACATGGCACGTCTATACAATTTGGCCCAGATACAAACGGGGGCAAGTTGAACACAGGAACAGCTAATCCAGATACCATCGCGCACGCAGTTCTAGAAATCGTACGGGACGTCGGCGACGCGGAAGTAATGCAAACACATATTTCACAAGCATTGCCCGCTGCAAAACCCAATAACGACTAGGCATGTCTCTACGGCTGCGTAGACTGAGCGGCTATTTCGACAACATCGCCGCCGATAGCCTTGCGGAAATAATCGTCGTGGCTCACGTACAATATCGCGCCGGCATATTTTTCAAGCGCTGTTTCTAACTCTTCAATAGATGGAAGGTCGAGGTGATTTGTCGGTTCGTCGAGAATCAGTAGTTGTGGTTCGTTTGCAAGCATCTGTATGACTTGCAGCCGAGCTTTTTGACCACCAGATAGCCGTTCTACTGGTGTCATACCATCACCTTCGTTAAATAGATAATCGCTCATCAGCTGACGAATTTTTGTCTCTGAGATAGATAAATTCCTGTCCAGATAGACGCGCTCGATGGCTTCTTTGAGGCTGAGCTTGAAATAATCTTTCGACACTTCTTGCTCGTACTGACCGACGCGCATGTGTCGATCGAGCTCAACTTCGCCTTCATAGATTGTCACTTCGGGATTACCAAGTAGTGCTTTTATCATGGTTGTTTTACCAGCACCGTTACGTCCACGAAGCTCTAACGCTTCGCCTTCACGAAGATCAATATTAACGTTCTCAAACAGCGGTGAATCATACCCAAGACTGACTTTTTTCGCCGAAACAAGTACGTGCTTCGAACGAGATTCATCGCTTTTGATATCCATACGAATGTTTTTGGCTTTGAATTTTTGATATTGTCCAGCGACTTTATAGTTGAGGCTTTCGACCGAGTCTTTATCGATCCAAAAGGTTGGTTTTTCTTTTGCTTGAAGATCGGTCAGTTCTTTGCGTGAGACTTCTTCGAGTCGCTTAAACTTTTGAATCGTCTGCGGGTTGCGAGCTTTCTCTTTAAAGCGTTGATACTCAATCACTTTTTGCTTCAGATTTACGATGCGCTTCTCGACCTGTTCAAACTCGTTCATGGCCGTACCGGTCGAATGCGCATTCTGCTTCAAGTACGCGTCGTAATTTCCTTTAAATGTTTGGTTTCCACCATCCTTCAACTCGACAATGCGGTCAACGTGTTTGAGTACATCACGGTCGTGGGTAATCACCAGCATTGCCTCGGGTGCTTGTTTCATCCAGTCAATAAATTGATTTTTTGCAACATAATCCATGTGGTTGGTTGGCTCATCGATAAGCGCAAGGTCTGCCTGTGAATGCATGATTTTTACGACTTCAATTAGACGTTTTTGACCACCAGATAGGGTAGAGAATGCCCGGTGAGCAACATCTGGCAGCTGAAACGTATCGAGCTCACGTTCGATATCACTCTCTATCTGATAAAATCCCTTGTCATCGAAACGACCGAGAGCGTCGGTATATTCGGCAATTTTATCCATGTCATCACCCATGGTCATAGGATACGTTTCGATAATGTGCGAGAGTGCAGGGTACTCGGGAAGTCCCGTTAGTATGTATTGCAATACAGTTTGATCGCCAACGTCGTGGTGCTCTTGGGCCGTAGCAACGACAGTCAGACCGCGTTTATACACGATATCTCCAGTAAAATCCGTATCGGTGCCAGCCAGAATACCAAATAGCGTCGACTTACCAACACCGTTTCGTCCCACTACACCCACTTTCTCTTTATCATCCAAAGAAAACTTGATATTTTTCATCAATGTTTTTGGGCCGAAAGATTTTTCGGTTACTGAAATATCACCAATCATCAGACTATTGTATCACGCAAGGGGCCCTGCGCTCCTACAGGTACACATAGTAAGTGCGTTATCGACAATTCGACGCGTTTTTAGAGATAAATGTGGCCCATAACTTCTCGCCGGCAGGCGTCGGGTGAGTACCGTCAATCAGAAGTCGCGGGTTTTTAATCGCTTTTTTGCGCCAGTCTGCTACACACGTATTTGGTCGCTCAGCAGCAATTTCCTGCATCCAGTCTGAATTGATTCTACTCATTTTGGCCCGCGAACCAGCACTCAGTCCCGGTTCGTTATATGCGGTGACAAACATGACAATCGTAGCTGCCGGTACGCGACTGATAGCTTTCTCGTAGTCGGCTTTTTGCCAGTTCCGGCTTGGATTTGTCCCGAGCGCGACTATCAACATTTTTGGGTAGACATGGCCTTTTAGGTAATAGTTGAGCCTTGAAGCAAGTTCAGCGGGTTGACGACCTGGAATACCATCTATGGTCCAGCGCGGCTGAATATTTGCCAGTTCGTTTGACCCGCGCCAAGTGATTGAATCACCGACAAT
>Ga0115567_10003382_pt1 | contig 15721 bp, 12 predicted proteins | sample COGITO_mtgs_1204_2_FD_88679 | JGI IMG/M metagenome (GOLD analysis project Ga0115567, IMG submission 88679) | Pelagic marine microbial communities from North Sea - COGITO_mtgs_120412 | ecosystem: Environmental > Aquatic > Marine > Epipelagic | place: Germany:Helgoland, sampling site Kabeltonne... | reverse complement strand
GGTTTTGCATACGACAACGCATCGCTTCAACCTCAGTCATCCATTCCTGGCGTAAGGTGTCATCATTCAAAATAATATCTACCAGTGCGCCACCATAAGAAGGCGGCATTGAGTAAATCCCACGGGCAATGGCTTGGATTTGGCTTTGAATAGCTTGTCGGGTTGAACTGTTTTCAGTCACCATGACGGCAATGCCGACACGTTCACGGTATAAACCAAAGTTCTTGGAGCAAGATGCGGCAATAATCACTTCAGGTAAGTGGTTGACTAACAAACGCATGCCGTAGGCATCTTCTTCTAAACCATCACCAAAACCTTGATAAGCGGTATCCACAAAAGGAATAAATCCGGTTTTTTGTGCTAGCTCCAAAACCACCTGCCATTGCTCTTTAGTTAGGTCTGCACCTGTTGGGTTGTGGCAACAGCCATGTAACAACACCACATCGCCTTTTTTGACTTGACCAAGACATTCGACCATAGCGTCAAAATTTATACTGGCATTGGTTTTATCAAAATAAGGATAGGTTTGAATCGCGAGCCCCGCATTACCAATCAAAGGAATGTGGTTGGCCCAAGTCGGATCGCTGACCCAAACAGTGATATTCTCGTCACAGCGCTTAATCAATTCGGATAAAATTCTTAAGGCACCACAACCTCCAGGGGCTTGTACTGCCGCTATACGATCGGCTAGTAAAGCAGGGCTGTCTTTGCCTAACATTAGCTGCAACATACCATCTATATAACCCTGAACTCCTTGGGGGCTAATATAGGTTTTTGAATCTTCTTTACCTAAAAGAATGGATTGTGCTTTAGCCACAGAATCTAGAATAGGCGTGTGACCTTGTTCGTCTTTATAAACGCCGACGCCTAAGTCAATTTTCCTAGGATTAGTGTCGGCTTTATATGCAACAGACAAACCTAAAATTGGGTCGGCAGGAAGCAAAGGCAATACTTCAAACATGATGTTCCTTAATGGTAAATTAGCAGAATAGGTAATGAGCGGACATTATGCCATTGGTAGCACAAAATTCGAGTTAATTTAGGACTAATTTATACTGAAATTAAAGCACTGGCTTGAAGTGCAGGTAGCGGTATTATCGTAAGTACGTTCGTACCATTGGATATTTTGCTGTTTATCGATTTTTAATACAGTGGAGGAGCGAGTGCCATATTCCTCGCCAACAATAAAAATTGACGATAGACGGCGTTCCCAGTCAATAGGTATACCAGTTTGCGGTAAATCTTCGTCAGCGGCTAAACGCTTATCTAGCAATAGTTTAAATAGGTGATCTGGGTTGATATCGTGGCCATCTTGACAGTACTCTTCTAGTTTCCCCACTCCTTTACTAATTTTAGGCCAAGGGCTATTTAGGCTGGCATTGGACAGTCCATAATAACCATCGGTGAGAGGCTGTAGTTGATCCAAATGATTATTGTAAACGGCTAATTTATTCCACTTACCAAACAGCAGGTTGTAACCATTGTAGTTGTCTTTGCTGGTGCTTAATATCTGCTGGTAGTTATTCACAGGATTTTGCAAATAGTGACTAACAAGTTCACCCCGAGTTGTTGCACTGGCATTGAACCGTTGCGGGTCTCGAATGTTAGTCAATGAAGCAATATAACCTCGTTTATTTATCCCCATCCATGTGCCACCCGCTTGCAGGTCTTTGCCTGCAATAATTCCTTGTTCGCCATTCCAAACTTGAGATTGTAAAGTTTCTCGGTTGAAAAATTCGTCACGATTAGCGGCAATAATTAATGGGTAATCTTTATGCTGATTAACAGCGACAAACAAAATACACATAAAACCCTCTATATCTGACTATTGTAAGCTAAGGTATTACTTCGTTTTTAGCTTATCAACTTGTCTAAACAAGTCATTGGCGTTTTCAATAAATTTATCTGATGGTACAGCAGAGGTAATATTGTAAGTGGGTGGCAATAGTATGGGGTTGTAGCTCGGCCTAGCACTAAATTCATCGGTGTTTAAAAAACTCAATGCATAGATAGGTGCCAGAATAATAAAGGTCATCGAACCTGCAATGATATTACGCCTATGATTGGTCTGATGAAATGCAATAAACAGGCTTAGCCAGATGAATCCAGCAACAACGATGGCAAATACGAGCAGCTCTATCCATCTAAACCATGAGCCAGGATGGATATTAAATATGGCTACCTTCTGCAATAAAATCAGTCCATTGGCCAGTAAAACGAGTAACCAGGTTAAACTGAATTGACTAATGATATGACTCTCTTTATTGACGACTTTGGCTAAGACGGCAAAGCTTAAAGGCCATAAACAAATAACCGCCAATTGCCCTAACTCAGAGGGAAGTGCTTTAATGACATTAAACTCTTGTACGCTACCTAAGTATTCTGAGAGTAACAAAAAACTCAAACAAACCAAGGACAAACAAATGGCTAAAAAACTTTGATTTAACCAGCTAAGGTTTTCTTCCAACTCACTCAATGGGATCGCCTCAGCTAAGGGGACTTTCGTATCTATGATCCTGAGGCGTGTACGACCAATTTTTATGACGTCATGAGAATTAAGAGTGGCTTGCCTGACGAATTTATTGTTCACTTTGATGCCATTAGTCGACTGACAATCATTGACTATTAACTTGCCAGATTCAGGATCGATTGCTACCAGCATATGACTGGGACACACGTATGGGTCGTCTAAACGTAAATCATTATTAAAATCGCGCCCAACACACACATAGTCTTGTTCAAATTTATAATGTTTAAGTGGGATATTTTTCCGAGAAAGCAGTTCTAACACTATTGCCATGCTATTGCGTCCATAAATTTCTGGGTGAATACTAAAGCAGACTCTTTGCTTACTCCAGCCAATGTATAATGGCTAATTAAACCCTGTTGACTATGGTCTAATGTGGCTGCAACAAAAAGCACATCATAGAGTTGCTCGAACTCTTTATAGGCCCTCAAGCAAAACACTGTCTTGTTTGTCACACCATTGATATTTGTGACCTTATCTTGCTGACACCGATAATTGGTCACATCTGTTTTTGTCGCATTATTACCCGCTCCAGCACCAGTAATACTTTGTGAATAAAAATTATAAAAGCGATGTTCACCCAAGGATTTTCCATCTAACCATTCAAATTCAAGTTCAAGCCCGCCGGTGCGTAAGCCATGGTGCAAATATATTTGTTCGTCTAACTGACAACGATTTTCTACCGATAAATATAGTGCCTCTTTATCGCTAGTGTTCGAACCGCCCCAGCATGAAATAAAGTCAGTTATCTTAGATGGAACCATGGCTTCGCCTAATTCACTGGTCTCCCAAGGATGGTTATCTATCAAGGAAAAGAGTCTATTTTGATTGGCTAATAATTGTGCTTGAATACGGGGTTTTAACTGGGCATTTTTTAACACTTGTGCATGTTGGCTTTTTAACAGCTCCTGAATTTTGGCTAGAGGAATTAGGAAACCAATTTGATTGCCTGCTGTTGCCACATTGACTCCCATTACCTCACCTAACTCATTCACTACGGGGCCACCGCTCATTCCTGGGTTAATCGAACCGGTAAAATGAATACGTTGGTAGAAGCTGTTTTTCTTCAATCCGTTAAATGTACCCGGAACAACTATCATGCCCAAGTCATGGGGATTTCCGAGAGAATAAATAGCGCTGCCTTGCTCGGGCAGTGACTGGGCAATAGGAAACGCATTTTCTTGCTCAGTTAGTGCCACTTTTCTAATTAAAGCTAAGTCATTAACTACGTCTACATCAACTAGCTGCAAATGTCCTTGAGAGCCATCATGGGCTAAATATTCGATTCTGAATTTATCAGGGTTATACACATATTCAGATACCACGTGGTAATTTGTGACAATATTACCTGAATTATCGATTTGGAAACCTGAACCAATAGATGATTTATTACCCGACTCTAACTCTATTATTTTGATTTGATACAGTGCGTTACGATACTGCCCAAATAAATTTTGCGCCGTTTGTTGGCTATGTGCAGGCAGGCTAAGCAGAGACAACATAATTAGTAATATTCTCAAGATTTGCGTTCCAGTGGTAGTAAAATTAGCGGGCTATTTTAGTGGGTCTACCTGAGCGGGGTAGGATCATCATCCATGTAGTTAACACTTTGTTTACACTCGACAAAATACTTTGTATGAGCGACCATTCAGGTAGTTTAAATTGCACAAGCCAAAAATGAAATGCTTGATAGGGTAAATACTCCAATTCTTTGCAAACAAGTACCCAGAATAGGTAATAAATTTAGTCAATGGCTGGGTACAACGGTATTAAAAATGATGGGATGGTCGTACAGTGGCACTTTTCCTTGTCGTTCAAAAATGATCTTAGCGGTTGCGCCGCATACCTCTAACTGGGATTTTGTGCTGGGTATAGCGGTTGCATTTAATTTACGTCTAAAAATTACTTTTTTTGGTAAACACAGTATTTTCATTCCACCTTTTGATCGTCTTTTAAGGCGTTGGGGAGGTATCCCTATAAAGCGCAGCACAAAAAGTGGTGTGGTTGATGGTATGGCAGATAAAATGCGAGAAGCTAAAAGTATGGTGTTATGCCTTTCTCCAGAGGGCACGCGCAGTCCAATATCACCATGGAAAACCGGTTTTCTGCATATTGCTCATAAGGCCAATGTCCCGGTGTTTTTGGTAACCTTTGATTATAAGAAAAAACTTATCGAGTTTGGTCCATTGCATAATATAAGCGACAATATCCAGCTTGAATTGAATAGGATTTATTTGCACTTCAAACACGCACAAGGTAAGTATCCAGAGAAAATGCTCACTAACGTTGTCCCCCCTGTGGAGAAAGAGATTGAAAAATAAAGGTTTTACTACCCGTTTGGTACATGCAGACAGGTTATTGAATGCACCTGAAAGTGGTGCTGTGCATCAGGCTACTAATAATTCAGTGTTGTTTGAATATAAAGATGCTCAAGGTTTGGTTGATGTATTTCAGGGTAAAAAAGCGGGGCATGTATATTCTCGATCGTCTTCAGGCTCTAATGCTGCGCTGCAAAATATTCTTACTCATTTAGAAGGTGGAGTAGGGGCCATTACCTTTGCGACTGGTATGGCGGCGATTACCGCGACTATGTTGAGTTTGTTTAAGGCAGGCGATCATCTGATTGTGAGTCATTTTTTGTTTGGTAATACCCGCAGTTTTGCCGAAACTATGCAGGCTCTTGGCATTGAGCTAAGTTTTGTCGATGTGACTGATGTGCAGCATGTAAAAGCGGCGTTTAAAACCAATACTAAAGCGGTGTACTTAGAGACTATTGCTAATCCGGTTACCCAAGTAGCAGATTTGCGGGCTATTGGGCAATTATGTGAGTCTAAAAAGGCGCTGTTTTTAGTGGATAATACTATGACTCCGGCCAATATTTTTGACGCTAACTCAGTATTGGCTTCATTAACCATGAGTTCACTCACAAAATACATGGCTGGTCATGGCAACGTCTTAGGTGGTGTAGTAGTAGATACCGGGTTGTTCGATTGGAGTAGTTTCGAGAATATATTACCCATTTATCGCGGTCCAGATAAAACCCAATGGGGGCTCACTCAAATTCGTAAAAGAGGCCTTCGAGACATGGGCGGGACGTTGTCGCCTGACTCGGCCCACACTATTTCAATTGGTTTAGAAACCTTAGTGCTACGTACTGACAAAGTATGCGAAAATGCACTGCGTCTAGCATCTTATTTACATACCCATGATAAAGTGTCGGCGGTATATTACCCAGGTTTAGCCGACCATCCCCAGCACTTTTTAGCCCGCGAGCATTTTGATGGTTATGGCGGTATATTGAGCTTAGATTTGGCCGATAATATCGACCCCATTCAATTTTTAAATGCATTGAAATTAGTGATCTGCGCTACCCATTTAGGTGATACCCGTACCTTAGCCTTGCCTGTTGCCTCGACTATTTATTTTGAGAGTAGTGCACAGCAAAGAAAAGAAATGGGCGTCAATGACAATATGATTAGAATGTCCATTGGTATTGAAGATATAGACGATATAGTCGCAGATTTTGAACAGGCATTTGCGAGATTTTAGAGCCGCAGCTAAATGCGGCTTATCACGTTACAATGGGCTGGGTCGCAAATATGCTGGGATTAATAAATAAGTCTCCAGGATTTAACGTGGTTGTCTTTACTCGACTTCATCGTGACGCCGCACTAGAGGCTTAACGCTCAGACCATGGATGAATATTGATAGTGTAATGGCGACGAACACTAAATGGATTAATTCTAAGGCGAGTTCTTGCGGTAGACCGTGTTGAATCGCATACATAAGGTAGTAGAGAGAGCCAATGCCCCGTACACCAAACCAGGCGCTCATACCTCGAATTGGCATTGGCATGCCGGAACGCCATAAACCTATGTAGACACTAATGGGCCGCGCGATCAGAAAAATAAAGGCTGCAAACCCTACCGCACGCCAACTCCAAGAGTCTATAAATAAGGTACCACCCAATAAAATAATCAAAACCAGCTCTGATAAACGCTCTAAGTGTTCATTAAAAATCAAGGTGCCTTCACTTAAATGCTGATAGGGCACATCGGTTTCTTTGGTTATTTTCGCATCTTGTAACTTTGCAGGCACGGTTTGTTTTTGTTTGTTTGCAACGAGGGATGTTTCAGTTTGTCTCAAAGCAACAGCAGCAGCAAATACCGCTAAAAAGCCCCACGCATCTACCATTAAGCTGACTCCGTACACAGAAGCAATCAGTCCAAGTCCTAGAAAATCATGTAAAACAGTAATTTTTTGGCCGCTAGTACGCACATACCACACCAAATAGCCTAATAAACACCCAAATAAAACACCAATACCTAGGCCCGCCGTGGTCGCCCAAATTATATCAATTAGAAACCATTGACTACCAAATTCACCGAGTTCATGTAGACCTAAAAGACCTAAACCCAGCATGACAAAGGGAAATGCAGTGCCATCATTCATGCCTGCTTCACAGGTTAATGCAAAACGTAAGTGATCTTCGTCACCATGGTGGCGAACTTGAACATCAGTGGCTAATACTGGGTCGGTTGGAGCAATAATTGCGCCTAACAATATGGCCGCTCCCAGCGGTAGCTGCAATAAATAGTATGCAAAGGCAGCCACCAACGCTACTGTGATTAGCATCGAAAAGAATGCTAATTGAATCGGGCTGCGCCAGCGTTTAAAATTAACCGGAACAGGCATTTTTACTCCTGCTGCGAATAGCGAAACTAACACCGCACATTCGGTCAGTATCTCAAGAAATTCTGATTGTTCTAAAGGATTGAAATGAAAAAGCGCAAAACCTGTGGGACCAATCAGTATACCCACCGAGAGATAAAACATAGATGAGGTGATCGGCAGTCGATTTATCACAACAGTCAGAAACCCCATGCTCAGCATAAGGGCGCCAATTAACATAAACCATGAGGCAAGTGTCATATTCTAATCCGTCTTTTTTATGGTATTTTTAAATTCGCCGGCAAGTTTACACGTATTGGTATTGAGCTACCTAGATAAAGTCGATATACAAGTGTATCCAGAGTGCTTATTGGTTATGATAGCCCTATTGGTGGCTAATATTCGGCCATAAAACGAGGCTGGAATATGAAATCTATTGAGGGAGCAGCGCAAGTCAAGGCTGTGTTAACCGACCCAAGCAAAAAGAACACACCGCAAATTGTTGAACTATTAACAAACAATACTCAAAACTTGATCGATTTTTGGGTGCATGCTATTCGTGACGAATTTAATGAACCACAGAGTACATCTGATCAAATTTTAGCCAATCATATTCATTTTGTTTTAGATGTACTTATTCAAGAATTACGCAACTTTGCTAATGAGCAGCATGGGGCAGAACCTAGAGGAACCATGGTTTATAATCAAGGTCATATTGTCGACGAGAAAGAGGCCGGTGATGATCATGGTAAACAGCGCGCCCGGATTAATGCCTACAACGTAGATAAAGTTTTTCGGGAATATGTGTTACTGAAAAAAATCATAATCGATTTTTTGCAGCAACACGATTTACTGGATATTGATCATCTGCAGCTGATTACCTGTGTTATTGAAAGTTGCAGTCGAGATTCCCTCAGCACTTTTACCCAGTCTCTGCAAAAGGTACAGCGCAAGTTGCTTGGCTCCTTGATACACGATCTACGTAATCCATTAAATGTGGTTAGTGTCATTGGATCTGTCCTTAGTATGGATGACAGTAATGCGTCCTATGGAGGGAAATTAGAGCGCGCTTCTAGGCGTATGGCTGTAATGCTTGAAGATATGCTGCAAATGGTTTCCATAGAAGCGGGTCAGGGGTTGGAATTGGCGTTTAAAGCCGAAGATCTGCAGAATTACTTTAAAGTATTAGTTGATGACACTTATGCTCTATATGGTAAACGCTTTAAGGCGGTGATACCCGACGGCAAATTAGCCGGGGTTTTTGATGTATTTGCGGTGATCCGCATTGTTGAGAATCTGATATCTAATGCCTTTAAATATGGCTCTAGCGATACTCCAGTTACGCTGACGGTAACCCAAGATGAGTCAGATATTTTGGTTGATGTACACAATTTTGGCAAGCCTATTCCACAGCAAAAATGGGAGACGATATTTGGTTTTCTGAAACGTTATGAAGGTCATGAACCCACTCGGGAGAAAAGTTGGGGTATCGGTTTAGCCATTGCTAAATCTGCTGCCCAAGGACATAAAGGCAGTATCACCCTTACCAGTAACGAGACAGATGGAACAAATTTTACTCTTAAGTTACCCAAACATGCCTACAAGGAGGGCAACTACATAACTGTTGTTATGTAGTTGCATGGCTAACTCAAATACCCATGGACTGCATGGAAAGACTTAAGTTCTAGCGCTGTATTTGCTGAATTGATTATTTTTTCGTTTATTCCGGTTGCAAATATTTATTGCGAATGAAAGTAGCTTGATGCTCTATCAAATGCATTATTGCCAATGACTTCACCTATTTTTCGACCCGGTATATCATCGATCGGTGGGTGAATACCGCCCCATATTCTTGATAAGCTGCATTGGTCTGACGCATCTCTGTAAGTGGCCCATTGCAGTGTTAAATCAACACTTGGCCCTTTTTCAAAAACTAAAAATTCATTAGCTGTGATCTTAAATTCACTCATACCACCTGGAAAATAGGCGCTTCCCGTTAGGCGAGTTAATAATTCTGCAGCGGCTCGTGAATAGGTTGAATGCCCGGAGATAAAACCAGCAAATGGTGGACTAACAAAAGAGGGGCGTTGATATGGCCACCAGTTCTCAGCTAGGATCCAGTCAACACCGGCAATATCTAAGCTAGTGTCTTCAATAAAATCAGGGCCGCGCCATGCTTTTACTTTGATTTTTCCCACATTTTGGTCTTGGTTACCTGCAAGTGGATCGCCCGACTCCACAAGTTCAATGTAATCCTCAAGTAAAGTTATGCCATTAACGTCATAATTGCTTTTAGCTGGATCGCTACTTTGGCCAAGGTCAGCCATCAATCTGATTGCAGAAACTGGTCTTACATAATCATAAAAACCTTTAATACCCCATGAAGCAATGGCTGAGTCATGCATCGCACCACCTAAAGAAAAATAGGCTTTTACATCCCATTCTAACGGTCCGATTATGTCACCGTTACCTTCGAATTTGCGTTCAAAAAGTGGGTGTTCGAAGACCTCATTCATGATCACAAACCAATGTCCTGGTGGTGTTTCCGACTCTGGACCATCAGCCCAAAATTCAGCTAATGCACGAACGTAGTCGCCACGGGGAACACGTTGTTCTTTATAGGCATTACCTGTGACTGGGTTTACCCCATAACCTCGGCTGGCATCACCACCAGTGTCTAAGGTATAGAAGTCTTGAAACGCTGCTAATGTGTTAGTACTGGGCAGCGCTGGGTTGTTGCCCAAAGTTTTTGGCGAGATATCGATCATGACTCCGTCTTGCGGATCAAGGTGAGAAGACCAAATTGAAACAAGTGAAAAATTCCACTGATAAAAGGCGGATGACTCAGTGCCTAATAATGGCGGTGAGCCTGGATCAAGATATATTCTGTACTCATTACCACTACGTATTTTTGTTACGCTTAAATCGTCTGGCATAGAAAATGGCATGACGTTACCCCATTCAGGGCTCAGAAATGGAGGGGTGTTTTCTACCTCATTTCCTGATTGGTCAATGGATTTAGACAGGGAAATTGGCTGCCAGCTGTTGTAGTTGTTATTGGCAATAGCGTTAGGGTTACCGGGTTGTACTGGTTCAATAAAACCATTTTCATTGAGGTAAAATTGATTGGCATAGCCATATTGCTCATTGGAACCGTCTTGTAATCCATATTCGATATAACAATTTGCAATATAATTACCCAGTTCTGCGGCGCCACCATTCTCATAATCTGTACCGCTGTTGGTTGTATCAAAACCTAACTCTGTCATAAGGTTTATGACATTATTCCGGGTCTTATCTGCTCCTGGAGAACGAAAGAAGCGATGATCGATAAGTCTATACGCTGCATAGGATATAGCTTGTTCTTGTAATTTTATGTCGCTTGTTAGTGATACGTTTTTCAGATCACAAAGGTAATTATTAACGGTGTTTCCAGCCAAATAAGGTGAGGCGTCCTTGTTTAACACGGCCCAAGCATCGTACATAGCTGAAGATATATGAAATAAATTTCTAGCATGCACTGTAGGACGCGCGAAATCGTTCCTAATGGCTTCAAGGAGAACGTCGTTCCAAAGCCTTGCCACAGAAGTGGCTCTTTCTGTTGGCTCAAGCTCAACGGGATCTTTAGAATCGGAATCGTTACATCCTGTTAAGATGAGTCCAGCTAAGATAATTATAGCTTTAGATAAATGCATTTTTACCTCTGTTATTACTCAATAGTAAAATAATTCGCAAGTGGATGAGTATGGTTGTCAGATTAAAACGATGTTAAAACGGTCATGTTAAAACGAGAAACATAATTGTGCTATGCATTAACTCGCTTGCTAGAATGTTTTGCTTAAAAAAGGCATTTACTTCTCCAATTATCAATATTAATTGACTCCTAACATTCACCTATAACTAAGATATCGCGGTCTACAATAAGACATTCATTAACATCTTAATACTTAAACCGACAAGCAATATAGCAAATATCTTCTTCAGTACATTCACCGGTAGTTTAGTCGACATTTTCACCCCAACGGGTGCCATAACAAAACCACATATTGAAATAATAATCACACTGGGAATATGCACAAAGCCGATAATAGCCTGATTGTTAGCCAACTCTTCTACACCGATATGACCATTAATGGCATAGCCAATAGTACCTGAAATAGCGATGGGAAAACCAATAGCGGCCGAACTGCCAATAGCTTGCCTCATTTCTAAGCCTCTGCTAATGAGATAAGGCACGGTTATCACTGCTCCGCCAATGGCCACCAAAGTAGAAAGGCTGCCTATGCCTAAACCTGCCAATTGAGGGGGGATTTTGGTTTTTTTCGACGTGATGTGTTGTTTCTTGAAAAATAGTTTTATTGAAATACTAAACATAAATAACGAGAAAAACACCGCAAGAAAGGTGGTATTAATGAATGGCACTAAAAATGAAATACCTATGGCACCTACAATAATCAAAGGCACCATTGCTCTAACATGGGACCAGTCAATATTATGGTTTTTGTAGTGACTGAAGGCGCTGGAAAAAGTCGTGGTAATAATCGAAGCCATAGAGGTGCCAAGGGCAAGATGCACAGCATGACTAGGCACAATGTTGGCGGATAAATACATGCTGGTAAGCATAGGCACTAAGATACCGCCGCCTCCAACACCTAATAAGCCTGCTGCAAAACCCACTACTATTCCTAGTAGACCTAATTGCATTATAAATTCTGTTTCCACTAATTTATCTCTCGAAGCTAACGCGCTTTTTACTGCTTATGCAAATACAACTTATCAGAAAAAGTATATACCCACTCAGGCTTGTAAATAATGAATAAGGTGATGGTCATGCCATTAAACATGGCTTCAGGGAACATCATTAAGGTGGTCAGTATTAAATAATTATCTGCAATGACTGGCCAGCTATACAAACCATCAATGTAAAAATAACCACTGAATGCCAACATCTTTAAGCCTATGGTTAATGCGCCTGGTATAAAGGCGCAAAGGAAAATATAAATAAAAATGTGTCTGGGCAGTTTGTGAAAAGTTAGGCTATACACGCCGTAAGTAAGGGCTATAGGGGCAAGCACGCCTAATAAAAAGTTTACCCCCAGCATCTCGATACTTTCTTTACCAAATAGCGTTACGCCCAGTAATGCAAGTGTTGCGCTAAAAACAGCCCAGCGAAAACCTAGCAGTAAGGGAAGGGCAGATAACCATAAAAAGTGTACGCTGAGGCCCTCGTAGATACCAGTACGGATCATCCATAATATAAACACACTAGCGGCACTACCAAACACTAAGTGTTGACATTTTTTATCTGTTATCAATAGCGAAAAATTTAGTTTTTTGCAGACCAGATAACCTATGACTAAACTAAGTAGTCCGGCCAATATTTGTAAGTGAGTAAAATTTGCTGTCTGTTCCATAGTTAACTTTTTAAGTGAAATTTATTCATGGTTTATTTGAATACAGACCAAATGGGCGCATGATCAGAAGGTTTTTCAATGGCCCTTAGTTCATAATCCACATCGGCTTCTTTTAACATAGCGTGTAATTTTGCGGTGGCTAAAATCAAATCTATACGCAGGCCACGGTTGTCAGGAAAACCTTTTGAACGGTAATCAAACCAACTGTATTTTTCGGCTTCTTCTGGATACATATCACGGAATCCATCGGTAAATCCCCAATCAATTAAGGTATTTAACCATTCCCGCTCTTCGGGTAAAAAGCTGCATTTTTTGGTCTGCAACCAGCGTTTACGGTTGAGCTCACCTATGCCTATATCTAAATCAGTATGAGAAATATTCACGTCACCAATCACAATCACATTTTCTTCTGGTGTGTGAAATTCATTAAGATAACCCATTAAGTCTTTGTAATATTTGCGTTTAGCAGGGTATTTGGTTTCGTGAGTCTGGTTTTCACCTTGGGGGAAATAACCATTTAACACTCTCACTGTCTCTCCATTTTCCATGGGGTAACTCACCATGATCATGCGGCGTTGTGCGTCTTCGTCATCGCTTGGAAAACCATATTGCACTGCCAAAGCAGGCTTTTTACACATCATTGCGACACCATAGTGGCCTTTTTGCCCATGGAAATAAACGTGGTAACCCATGGCTTCCACATCTGCTATTGGAAATTGGTCGTTATGTACTTTGATTTCCTGCAGGCCAATGATATCCGGTTGATGTTTGTCGATTAATGCTTGTAATTGATGAAGGCGAGCACGTATACCATTGATATTAAAAGAGATGACTTTCATTGAAGGGATCCAAAGGAAATAGAAAAAGGTCGGCAACATTTGCTGCCATTAAACATGATTGTACCAATAACTTTTGCTTAGCTAAACCTGCATTTACCCAAATTTTTGAGGAATATGCCTTTGTTGTCTATGGGGTGGCCGTTGATAATTTTTTCTATCGATTTCGGGTAAAGTTATCTCTGCATATTTTACAGGATGGTAATCAATTTGCGCTAACAGGTGATCAATACAATTGAGTCTGGCGGCTTTTTTGTCGTCTGCATCCACCACAAACCAAGGACTTTGAGCTGTGTCTGTGTGTTCAAACATCGCATCTTTGGCTTGTGAATATTTTACCCACTTACTACGGGATGCAAGATCCATCTTTGAAAACTTCCAACGTTTTTTAGGATCAGTCAATCGTTTGTTAAAACGTTGCTCTTGCTCTTCGTCAGATACTGAAAACCAATACTTGATCAGAGTGATGCCTGCTTTTATTAAGGTTTCTTCAAAAGCGGGACAGGTGCTCAAAAACTCTTGGCATTCTTTTTCAGTACAAAACCCCATGACTTTTTCTACACCCGCACGGTTGTACCAACTACGATCAAACAGCACAATTTCGCCAGCAGCAGGCAGGTGAGCCACATATCGTTGAAAATACCACTGAGTGGTTTCTCTTTCAGTCGGTTTAGTTAAGGCTACAATACGCACCACTCTGGGGTTGAGCTTGGCGGTGATAGTTTTAATCGCACCGCCTTTACCCGCCGCATCTCTGCCTTCAAAAAGCACTACAATTTTTTGACCGGTTTGTTGCACCGACTCTTGCAAATGGGCGAGTTCAATTTGTAATTTAGCTAGGTGTTTTTTGTATTTGGATTTTTTCATTGGCTCGGTAAATATCTGTTAAAAAAGAAAGACTTTGATAGACTAAAACTCTACATACTTCGCCTCAAGAAACATACTTTATTTATGCTGTATCTGGTTCAGTCAAACAAAATGGAATGCTTAGCTGAAAGTTTAATCAGTTGTTTGCAAGACTCCTCAGATCAAGGAATATCGGTATTTGAATCAGATCAAATATTGGTGCAAAGCCCGGGTATGTCCCAGTGGTTAAAAATCCAAATAGCTGAAAAACTTGGGATAGCAGCGAATATCGACTTTCCTTTGCCATCCAGCTTTATTTGGCAATTGTATCAACAATATGTGCAAAACTTGCCTGAACAGTCTGCTTTTACTAAACCCAATATGACATGGAAGCTCATGTCGATATTGCCCACTATGCTTGAGCAACCAGAATTTACCGCGATTAAACAGTATTTGTCGGACTCTCCACCCCTAAAGTTGTATCAATTAGCGGGCAAAATTGCTGATGTGTACGACCAATATTTGGTTTATCGACCCGACTGGATAATTCATTGGGAAGCCGGTCAGAATGACATTCCCGGTGATCTGTCTGATAATAATGACAAAAGTATCTGCGAGTCTCATCCTTGGCAGCCGATTTTATGGCGCGCTTTGGTAACCAATAGCAAAGATTTGGGTGAATCACCTTTTCATCGGGCTAATTTACATCACACTTTGCTTGAAGCATTACATAATTCGGCAAGCCAACAAAGCGCAGCTAAAAATGCAAAACCTCTTATGGTGTTTGGTATTTCCGCTATGCCCATGCAACAGCTTGAAGTCCTTAGCGCCTTAGCTGAAACACGAGACGTACTGATATTTTGGTTTAACCCAAGTCAGCACTATTGGGGCGATATTGTAGATAAGAAAACCCAGGCCAAAGCCCAGCTTAAAGCTATAGACAACACAGAATTAGCCGGAGTCGAATTTTTAGATATCGGTAATCCATTACTGGCATCTTGGGGCAAGTTAGGTAGAGATTATCAAGATATGTTACTCGGCCTAGACTTGCAGCAACAAGACTGCTTTATCGATATTCAAGCTGAATGTTTACTGCAGCATATTCAGTCTGATGTGAACAACTTGCAGTTTAGAGGCACAGCCGATGAATTAGACGCTAGTGAGTTGTTGTCTAACGGCCAAGCCTATCCAAAAGTCGAAATTGCAACAACAGACAGCTCTTTGCAAGTGCATGCCTGCCATTCAAAAGTACGTGAGCTAGAAATCCTGCACGACCAATTATTAAAACGTTTTAATGACAACCCCGATTGGCACCCTGGTGATGTCATTGTGATGATGCCTGATGTCGCTACTTACGCGCCTTTTATTGAAGGTGTGTTTGGCGCGGTAGATAACAAATTGGCCATCCCTTACGCCATTTCAGATCG
>Ga0115567_10003380_pt1 | contig 15724 bp, 12 predicted proteins | sample COGITO_mtgs_1204_2_FD_88679 | JGI IMG/M metagenome (GOLD analysis project Ga0115567, IMG submission 88679) | Pelagic marine microbial communities from North Sea - COGITO_mtgs_120412 | ecosystem: Environmental > Aquatic > Marine > Epipelagic | place: Germany:Helgoland, sampling site Kabeltonne... | reverse complement strand
GTTTTGTCACGATCACAGGTGTGAAATGTGCCATGCTTTCTACGACGCTAAAGCCGAAGGAATCGCTAAAAGTTGGTAGCAGGGTGAAGTGCGCGCCTTTTAGCAATTGTTGAACTTGAGCGTTTGGTAGTGAGCCATGATGATGTATATTGGGCATTTCTTTAATAATACGAAACGTGTCGTTAAAGAAATTATCTCGCAGTGGGTCTACCCATGACGCTGCGCCGGTTTCCATGCCGGAAATAATATCGAGCTGGACAGGGATGTTTTTTTCTTTTGCAAGTTGCGCGATGCGCACTGCAACCATGCCGCCTTTTCTGCCGAAATGTGCGCCCAAAAAAACAAGCCGGAATGCTTCGCCGTCTTTCCAAGTAAAAGCGTCTTGATCTTCGGGCAGTACCATATTGGGGTAGCGCACGATCACTTTATCTTTCAAAACATCGTATGCATTATTACCTTCGTGCTGGTTTAAAAATGTCTTACGCGCATATTCCGAAATCGCAATAATTCCTTTGCAGCGATCAGAGACCAACATGTCCGTCATGTATTTATATTGCGCCGAATTTTCATGACCGAAAGCACGCGGCAGGTGTGATTCAAAATTAATGATGAATGGTGTTTTACCGATCGGCAGCCGATTGAAGGCGTGGATAAGATCAAAGCGTTTAAAGGGCAACGGATTGAAAAACGTAACCCCTTCGAATTTATTGGAGATTTTGTTGAACGGTATGAAATTGCGGCGTTCAATATTATGTTCGCATTCCTTTGGTCCGTTGAAAAACCAAGGGTATCGCGTTGGCGCAAGAATGTTTAGTTGCGTGTCCATGACAAAATTTATCCTTTAGCCGTGCTATTGTTTTGCTGACCGTACAGGATCAGAGTTGGTCTACCGAATAAGTAGGATACAGCCCCTGCATGCATACAGCCGCGAAAAATCCAGAAATTGAATTTATGGCGCTTGAATATAAAGAACGGCGCAATCGCGAAACAGACTAACGATTTTCCTGCGGCTTTTACGATGTTTTTAAATAACGAGAAAAAGCCGTTGGCGCTACTTTCATTCATCATCATGCCGTGTGTTTGTCCTTCGCGAAAGCGCCTGCGGGCGAGCCACATGAATTTTGTACGCTCATCTGGTATCACTTCGGTAATAAGGGCATTGGGCGCATATTCAATTTTTGCGCCTTTTTGATATGCGCTTTTTAAAAAGGCGGAATCTTCTCCTCCTGTTTGGCCTAGCTCGATGAGGAATCTTTGACCTTTGAACGGCATCGAGGTTTGGTCGAATAAAACATTTGCAGTATAGCCCGTGCAGATTTCTCCATTTACGTATACGGCTTCACGCGATAAATAATCACCTTTCCTAACCCAATCGGGGCAATTGTCTTCGTAGATGGCTTTGACTGGCCCTATAACCGCGTCCGCTTTTGTTTCATCGAGGCGTTTTACAATCTCAATAAGCCAGCTTTCATCGACTATCTCATCATCGTCGATAAAAGCAACCAAGGGCGCTTTGGCATTATCAAGACACGCATTTCTTGCGATTGAGATGTTTCTTGCGGGTGCATGGATGTAAATGAGCGGGAAGGGAAAATTCTTCGCCACGGCTTCAATCGTCTCTTTTGTGGATGGTATTTCATCATTGTCGGCCACAATGGCGCGTAATGACCAATCTGCGTTTGTGTTCATTGCGGCCAAGGAGTTTAATGTTTGCACAATATGCGGACGGCGAAACGTGCAGACGCAAATATCGATCTCACGATTGGTCATTATCTCGCTCCATTACGTCATCTAACACACCCATCCAAAATCCAAGTGACCATGCCAAATGCATGATCATCAGCGCGGGGCCTGTCATCGCCAATTCTTTATCTTTATGGCCTAGGGCAAGTTTTACACCGTAACCAATACAAATTGCTGCCCATATTAATAGTGGTAGCGCAAAAAAGATATGAAGGCCGCCCAAGAGAAGGCCTAAAACGACTGCGGGCGCAACTCCAAGCGGGATCATTTGGCGTGTTTGCGGACGGGTTTTATGCTTGAGCATGTTGCGGGCGCGCCCTTTGCCGAATTTATAATATTGTTTGAACAAGGGAATAGCCGCACTTCTAGGGTAATAAACCATATCGGTTTTAGTCGTGAGCCAGATTTTATAGCCTGCCTTGGTCAAGCGGATGTCTAATTCTGCGTCTTCATTGTGAGAAAAGTTTTCATCATACCCGCCTACCGCGCGAAAGGCTTTGATGCTCATCAATGCGTGATGGCCGTGATCAACCCATTGTCCGTCTTCGGATATGTTACGGTGAGCCGAGCCACCATTGCCGAGTTTAGAATTTTGCGCTGCGGCTGCTGCTTTTTGAAAGCCTAATTCCCCGAGTGTATTCATTGAGACCACTACAGAATCTGCATCCTTTTCATGGGCTTCTTCCAAAAGTGCCTGGCAAAAACTAATCGGGTAATCGGCGTGTGCATCAATGCGTATCAAATATTGTGCTTCATCACCGTATTTTTGTACGGCCAAGTTGATTGCAGCGCCTTGAATCATCTTTGGGTTGTGGAGGTATTTTACATTTGTAAACTCTTCTTCCAAGGATTGTGCAATTTCTGCTGTTTTATCAATGCTGCCGCCATCAGCAATTACAATCTTGGCGTCCATATCCTTGATATCTTCGATCAAGTTTTTGACCAGTGTTTCAATAAACTCTTCTTCATTCAAACAGGGAATGATAATGAGGCAGTTAGTGCTCATGATGTTTGCTCCAATGGGGGTTCGTTTGATGATGAGGGACGTGCGTATTCCTCATATTGTTTGCCCAGCATTCCCCATAAAATACCAGCGCTTCTTGCGATATAAGTCAATGCATTTGCGAGGCCAATTCGACCTTTTATTATTGCGCTTGGCAATAATGCTATTCCCACCACAGCGCATCCTGAGGCGCGGATAATGGAATGTATGATTGCTTTTGTTTTGTTATGGGTGCGGCGGGCGATCATTGCGCGGGTATTTCCATTACGAAATTGACGTGTTAATGCCCATTTCCATGATAGGCGGCTTTCGGGCTGAAGTTCGTAGACAGTTGCATTTTCGGCGAATACGCCTTTTGCACCATTTGCTGTCATGGTTTGGAAAAATAGCGTGTCTTCGCCCCCGTCAAAACGCAAAGACGGATCAAATTGTAGATTATGTTTTCGAACAAAGCTCATATCAATCATGACGTTATTGCTCCACGCCTCACTACGCGGGGTATGATCGGGGAAAGATTTTAGGGCGAAAAGCTTAGTGTGGGTCCACCATGCATTCTCCGGATTTTCAGTTGTGAGTGTGACCGGGCCTTGTACAAAATGTGCATTATTTACATTTTGCACGCGCCATAATTCAGAAATCCATTGCGGCGATACTGTTTCATCATCATCTACAAAGACAAGATAATCATCTGTTTTTGCCTCAGCCAGTGCACGATTGCGGGCGGGTGCAATTCCCGGATCTTTTTCATGGATGTAAAATGTTGGCCATGGAATGGTTTTTCCAAGATCTTCGACAAGGCCTTTAGCAGCAGGGTCTGGTTCGTTATCGATGATACGGATGTTTAAATCAATATCATCAGGAACGCTTAGATCTTTAAAACTTTTAAATAAGTCTTTTAAACCTTGAGGGCGTTTATACGTACAAGCCGTGATTACGATTTTTGTTATCGGTGTACTCATTTTTTCTGACTTGATCCGTAATAATGCCGTGAGATTATTATGATTATACTCTCTTGGTCTTGTATTCAAGTACTGGTTGTTTCATCGATATATTCAAAATATAAGACATTGCGCCAAACAAATGAAACTCTTACAAAAACTCCCTCTGGTCGTGAAGCTATTATCAGTATATATACGTATGATTATCTTATATTTATAATGCGTAATGTTTAATTAATACAGGACTCCGTCTATATGGCCACGCGATACCATATATTTCGATCATTTTTGATCTCCTTTGCGTTGAGCGTAGCAATTGCCGGTTGCGCTTTGGGCCCTGATTTTATGCGCCCGCAGAATAAAGCAAGCGAGAGATCGGCAGCTTTTATTAATGATGTTTATAGTGGTAAAGCCGAATATGACGATATGAATTTATGGTGGGAGCGGATTGATGACCCGCTTTTCAATAAATATGTCCGACAATTGCTGGATGAAAATTTACAGCTCATGCAGGCAGCAGAGCGTATTGTGCAGGCCAATGCGCGGGCAAATATCGCAGGTAGCGAAAATTATCCGACATTGGGGGCGAATGGTAGCGCATCGCGTTCTTTTACAAGCAACTTTAGTAGCTTCGGTGGCATTGGCGGCGCTCAGCGCATTTACAGCAATAGCTATGAGGCTAATTTAGAGTCCTCTTGGCAAATCGATTTGTTCGGCAAAATTAAACGCACTGTCGAAGCTGCGGATGCAGCGGCATTAGCATCGGTTTATGATCGAAATGCTCTTGCTCATGCGCTTATTGCGGAGCTGTTAAATGTACGGGTGGAAATTGCGACACAAAAAACGCTCATGCAACTGGCGGAAAAAAGCGCGCAAAACCGTCGTGATACGTTGCAAATTATTGAGCGTCGATACGAGATGGGTGCGAGCAGCACCAATCCGCAAGATGTGTTACGGGCACGCAATAATTTGTCTGTCGCAGAGGGTGATGTGCATCGCTTTGAGCGTTTAATTGCTGATGCTGCTTATCGTTTGGATGTTTTATTGGGGCAAGCGCCCGGTAGTAATGATCCAATGCAAAATGATTTTCCGATGATCTCACCGCCGATTGATGTGCCAATTTGTCTGTCTGGGGATTTACTGGATCGACGGCCTGATTTGCGCGCTTCGGAATTGCGGGTCAAGGCATCAAATGCGGATATTGGTGTGGCGATTGCGGATTTGTATCCATCGCTTAGCCTAGGCGGTAGTATCGGATTTAGCGGGAGTGAGCCCAGCAATCTATTTAATGCGGAGCAGTTGGCTGGCTCCATACTTGCAAGCATTACCGCGCGAATATTTGAAGGTGGAGCACTGCGCGCGAATATTGATCTTCAAAAGTCTGAAGCGCGGGAATTGGCCGCAGGATATGCCGAAGATGTATTAAACGCTATGCGTGAAGTCGAGACAAATTTAAAGGCCGAGCGTGAGCTTAGGGCGGAAATCGGTAATGCTATGCAGTCCGTGGATGCGCTGAGAAAGGCAGAGGATATTATTCAAAAACGCTATATGCGCGGTATTGCGACGTTGCGTGATTTGTTGGAGACACAGCAGGAGCTCTATGCTGCGGAGCAGAATTTGGTCAATGTACAGGCGACAAAATGGAATGCGCGTACGGCACTTTATCTAGCGCTAGGTGGTGACTGGTTTGGAAGCGTGCCGAGCCTTGGATGTGGTTACGCGCAAAGCGATGATGCTATTGAAGGATACGATGATGACGAAGAATAAAGACGTTAAGACAGATGAACAAGATAAGTCTCACCGCGGCGAAGGGAACGTTTTGGCCGGTATCCTACAGCTGATTCTTGTAATCGCATTTATTGCGGGATCATTTTTTATTTCAGGGATTTTGAAAGCGAATAAAAAAGAGGTTGGCTCGCGTGAGGCACAAGAGCGGGTATTATTCGCACAAACAGAGATTATCTCCCCTGCTCCTTATCGTATTTCATTTGATACGACAGGGGTGGTTGGTACACGGTCGGATGTTTCGGTTACACCCCAAGTTAGCGGTAATATCGTTATGGTCAATGACGCTTTTTTTGAAGGCGGGAAGTTTGAAGCCGATGAGGTTTTGTTTGAAATTGAACCGTTAGATTTTGAATTGGAGATGCGCAGATTACAATCCACTGTTGCGCAGGCACGCACTGCTTTTAATTTGGAAGAAGCGGAATCAGCGGCGGCGGCGGCGGAATGGGAACAGATTAATGGGGATCGCCCTGTTCCAGCTTTGGTGGCGCGCAAACCACAAAAGGCCGAAGCATGGGCGAATTTGAAGGCTGCTAAGGCTCAGCTTGAGAATGCCGAGTTGGATTTAAAACGCACCCAATTCTCTCTACCATTTGCAGGGCGCGTTTTATCTGCCAACCTTGAAAAAGGGCAATTTGTCTCGGCGGGGCAGAGTTATGGGACAGTTTATGATGTTGAAAATTTAGAAGTTCAGGTGTCTTTGCAAGATGATCAGCTCAACTGGCTGGGGCAAAGTGAAGATAATAATATTACCATTCAATATAATCGTTTTGGCGAGACAAAAACTTATGCGGGATATATAAAACGGGGCGTATCGTCTTTAAATTCTCAGACGCGTTTTGCCTCTATTAGCATTGGTTTTAGAGATGCACCACAAGATTTATTACCCGGTGTTTTTGTGACACTTAATATAAAAGGGCCACGCCTTCAAAATGCCCTTTCACTGCCCGTGAGTGCTTTGCAAAAGAGCAATATGATTTGGGCAGTAGAAAATGACAATGTGCTTTATAACCCAAATTTGAAAACTGTTTTTACCGATGACAAGCATGTGGTTGTGAAAGGTACTGAACAGCCCATTGAAGTTGTAATGAGTAAACTGCCCGGGGCATTTGAAGGCATGGTGATCAAAACATCGAACGAGGACAAGCCAGTCGATGAGTGAGCCGGATGATCAATCATATAACAGAGGCATAATCGCGTGGTTTGCACATAACCATGTAGCGGCGAACATCTTGATGATGTTGTTTCTAGTGGGTGGCGTTTTTAGCATTTCGCAAATGCGCTCCGAAACTTTTCCATCGATAGATCCAAAGCTTATTACTATTGCAGTACCCTATCCGGGGGCGACACCGTTTGAGGTCGCCGATTCCATTACCAGCCGCGTTGAGGAGGCCTTAATCGGAACGGAAGGCGTAAAGCGCATTACGTCCAAGGCTTCCGAGGGATATGGCGTGATCACTGTAGAGCTTGAAGATTTTGCCAATGGGGATGATGTTTATAACGATGTTGAAACATCCGTTACCAGCCTTTCCGATTTTCCACCAGAAGATGCGGAACGCGCCATTATTACCAAAGTCAAAATTACGCCCGAGGTTTTGAATCTGGCTCTTCATGGTGATGTTCCTGAAGAGACTTTGAAATATTGGGCGGAAACCATCGAGAATGAGTTAAAGCAGCTTTCCGGTATTGCGCTCACCAGTGTGAGCGGTATCCGCGATTACGAGATTTCGATTGAAATTTCAGAGGATGCCTTGCGGCAATACGGCCTTTCCATTAGCGATGTCGGAAACGCGGTGCGCGGTTTTTCTATTGACGTTCCGGCGGGGACAATTGAATCCAGTCGCGGTGATATCTTATTGCGTGTGCAGGAAAAAAGTATTGATGGCGAAGATTTTGAAAAAATTGTTTTACGCACATTGCCCGATGGGTCGAGATTATATTTAGGCAGTATTGCAAAAGTTATTGACGGATTTGAGGATGCCAATCTGATTAGTAAATTCAATGGGGAACGCGCAGCATTCATCAGCATATCGCGTTCTGTTAGCGAAGATACGTTAGAGATTGCCAAAATTGCAAAAGAATTTGTTCGTGATGTTGAACTTCCTGCCGGGCTTTCATTGACCATTCAAAATGACGAGACCGTTTCATTAAAAGATCGCATTAACTTGATGCTTCGCAATTCATTGCTGGGCTTTATGTTGGTGTTTCTAATTTTGCTATTGTTTCTTGATCTTAAATTGGCGTTTTGGACGAGTGCGGCCATTCCTGTTTCATTCTTGGGTGGGTTGATGGTGATTTATTTCCTTGGCTACAGCATCAATATGATCTCGCTTTTTGCCTTAATCGTTGTCTTAGGGATTGTTGTTGATGACGCGATTGTTACCGGGGAAAGCATCTATGAATCCCAACAAGAAAATAGCGATCTTGATAAAGATACGCGCGTGTTAAAAGGGGTTCGCAATGTCATTGCCCCTGTAACGATTGGTGTTTCGACAACAATAGCGGCTTTTGCGCCATTGCTATTTAGCACTGGCACATTAGGAGAGATTATAAAATTCATCCCGATTGTTGTGATCCCGATTTTGGTCATTTCATTGATAGAAGCATATTTTATTTTGCCGGCCCATCTATCCAATCCAAAACGTTGGAGCAAAGGCATTATGGCGGTTTTGCGTAATCGCTTTGCAGATGGGCTTGCGTGGGTGATTGCAAATATTGTTTTGCCGTTCGCGAAATTTGTTATGGTTTGGCGTTACGCAACTTTAGCGGCATTTATCGGTTTGGTTATTATCACCGGAGCAATGTTTCAATCAGGCATGGTTAGATTTGTTTTCTTTCCCAATGTTGAGGGCGATAAAGTTACCGTCAGGGTGACGATGGAAGAAGGCAGCCCCTTTGCGTTGACACAAAAAGCTGTTTTAACCATTGAGAAAGAGACGTTAGCGCTTGAGAAAGAATTAAGTGATGGCGATAAAACGCCTTTTGAAAGCATTTCGGTGAGTATTGGTGAGATTTCAACCGATAGCAATCCGGGTGCGAGTGCTAGCAATTCATTATCCAGCAATATAGGGCAAGTTAAAATTGCGCTTGTTCCTTCAGATCTACGTACAAAATCTGCGGCGGAGATTGAAAGCTTACTTCGCATGCGTGTTGAAAATTTAGCGAATGTTGAAACGCTTGAATTTGAAAGCTCATTGATCGGTGAAAATGCCGATATCGAGATTGAATTATCGCATGATGATGAAAGTTTGCTTGATGAGGCAGCGGAAAGTTTGAAAACAGAAATTGCGGCGATTAATGGCACCAAAGAAATTGATGATAGTTTTGAAGTTGGTAAAAACGAATATGTATTTGAGCTTAACGATGAGGGATATGCAGCGGGTTTAACGCCCGCGCTATTAGGCCAACAATTGCGCGGCGCGTTTTTCGGGTTAGAAGTGCAACGTTTTCAACGAGGGCGATCCGAGGTGGTTGTTTATGTACGATACCCTAAAGATCAGCGCGAAAGCCTAGAAGCGCTCAAGCAGGCGCGCATTCGTCTGGATGGCGGCACAGAAGTTCCTTTAGTTTCTGTTGCGGATATTAAAGAGCAATTTGGGTATTCAGCCATTAACACAGTGAATGGTCGCCGCATTGTTAGCGTAACCGCAGATGTTGATTACGCCACAACAACGCCGAATGATGTTATCACCAAATTAAGACAGGTCACTCTGCCGGAGCTAGAATCTCGGTATACAGGGCTTTCATATAGTTTTGAAGGAGAGAGCCGCGAACAAGCCGAAGATTTAGCAAGTTTAGGACGCAACATGTTGATTGCACTCTTATTGATTTATGTGCTGCTCGGCTCGCAACTGCGAAGCTATATTCAACCGATTGTCATCATGAGCGCTATACCGTTTGGTATTATCGGTGCTATCTGGGGACATTTCTTGTTGGGGCATGATTTGAGCTTTATTTCCATGTTCGGAATGGTGGCTCTTAGCGGTGTTGTTGTGAATGATAGCGTTGTATTGATGGATTATTTCAACAAACAGCGTCATGAAGGCTTTGAGACTTATGACGCCATGGTGAAGGCTATCGGGCGGCGTTTTCGTCCTATCTTGCTGACGTCTTTGACAACCAGTTTGGGTTTATTGCCCATGTTGCTTGAAACAAGTTTACAGGCGCAATTTTTAATTCCGATGGTTGTCTCGTTAGCAACGGGAATTATTTTCTCAACATTTGTGATTTTGTTGCTAATCCCTTGCCTTGTCTTGATTAGCGATGATATTGGCAGAGCAAGTGCGTGTGTGAAGAATACATTATACAGACGATGATTTTGTGATGTTTTAAGACATCTTATTGCCTTGGTATCAAAAAGCCGTTTACACCACCAAATTCCGCACTCTTTGTTCTTAAAAAACGCAATGGCCTCGTTGTGTTAACGTATAACATGCTTTTTTGTCCGGTTCGAATGTCTTCGATTTCATGCATATTGTAAAATAGCCCGTCTGAATCAACCGATTGAGTGTCTAAAACACGAAAACCCAGTTGCCCTATCAGAACAGTTTCCTCGCTTAAAGTAATGACGTTATATGCTGAATCGATTGTTTTTCCGTCTCCAACCCGCATTATATCGCCCACTAATCCTTTGCGCATCCACGCGAAAAATCTTTGGCTGCCGAAAACACTGTCTAGCTTTGCAAATGAAAGTGCCTGTGCGACCACGCGAATATTACCCATATGCAGCATTATCAAGTTACGATACTGATCCAATGCTTTTTCTTTTTCCTCGGGATCCTCGCTACGTTGAACGGTAAAAGCCAATTTTTGCATGTAATCAATAACATCATCACCAATTGGATCATATTGGCTGGTATCAGGGTATAACATACGCAGTTTGTTAAAACGGAAATCATGCCTCATATAAAGCATTGCTTGGCGCACAGCGTGATCGTAATAAGGATTTGCGGTATGACTTCGGTCAAAATGCATTTGCGACGGGCGCATACTTGTAGTTTCCTGCGCATAAGCAGGTAATGATGTAAAAGATAAAGATATAAATATAATAAATAAGAATATAGAACGGCTCATAGTTTATCTTAACATGGCTTTTCAATGAGATGTTAAAGGAATTTTCTTATTTGGCGCTATGATCTTTTATTACAATAAAAAAGGCCGGAGCATGTCCGACCTTTTTAAAAACTTTATTGTCGTTGGCGTTTACTCAACGATCTTAGAGACAACACCGGCGCCGACTGTGCGTCCACCTTCGCGGATCGCGAAGCGGAGGCCTTCGGTCATCGCGATTGGTGCGATGAGTGTGACTTCAAGGTTGTTGATGTTATCACCAGGCATCACCATCTCTGTGCCGCTTGGAAGCGCGCACTCACCCGTTACATCCGTTGTACGGAAGTAAAATTGTGGGCGATAGTTGGAGAAGAATGGTGTGTGACGACCGCCTTCATCTTTGGACAAGATGTAAGCTTCCGCTACGAATTTTGTGTGTGGTGTGATTGAACCAGGCTTACATAGTACCTGACCGCGCTCGACGTCTTCACGCTTGGTACCGCGAAGAAGAACACCAACATTGTCGCCCGCTTCACCGCGATCAAGCAATTTACGGAACATTTCAACACCGGTACAGATTGTTTTTTGTGTGTCTTTGATACCAACGATTTCGATCTCGTCGTTCACGTTCACAACGCCAGTTTCGATACGGCCAGTCACAACTGTTCCACGACCGGAGATCGAGAACACGTCTTCAACAGGCATCAAGAAATCTTTGTCTGTGTCACGCGCTGGGGTTGGAATATATTCATCAACGGCTTCCATCAATGCAACGATTGAGTTTTCACCAATCTCTGCGTCACGGCCTTCAACGGCTGCGAGGGCTGAACCTTTGATGATTGGAATATCATCGCCAGGGAAATCATAGCTTGAAAGAAGCTCGCGCACTTCCATTTCTACCAATTCCAAAAGCTCTTCATCATCGACCTGATCAACTTTGTTGAGGTAAACAACAAGGGCAGGAACGCCAACCTGACGCGCAAGCAAGATGTGCTCACGTGTTTGTGGCATTGGGCCATCGGCTGCGTTTACAACCAAAATCGCGCCATCCATTTGCGCCGCACCCGTAATCATGTTCTTCACGTAATCGGCGTGACCCGGACAGTCCACATGCGCGTAGTGGCGCTTGTCTGTTTCGTATTCAACGTGCGCTGTTGAAATTGTAATACCGCGCGCTTTTTCTTCTGGCGCTTTATCGATTTTATCAACTGATTCACCAGCGCCGAATTTCATTGCCAATGCCGCCGTCAACGTCGTCTTACCATGGTCAACGTGACCAATCGTTCCGATATTCGCGTGCGGCTTGTTACGTTCAAATTTTTCCTTAGACATTTCTTATCGTCCTTATGTTTAGTTTGCGTTTAGGTTACTGTTTCCAGTGTTCATAGCTTCGCGTTTTTAGCCATCGGTTACACATATAGATATAACCGCCACGAATTCCAATGTTTTGAATAAGAAAAGTTGGGTGCAAAGTCAACGGGTTTATGAGGTTTTGATGGAATTAATCTATTTTAACTAACGCTTGATTTTTCTTTGCGATGGCTATAACAAAGATGAGCAGAGCGCGGGCGTAGTTCAATGGTAGAACGTCAGCCTTCCAAGCTGAATATGCCGGTTCGATCCCGGTCGCCCGCTCCATTTTAATAAACTGCTATCATGATATTTTTTGTGTTAAGCAGTTTTTGCTAATTCATCTGTTTGAGCAACACTGTCATCAGGCAACGAAACCACAAATGTTGTTCCATGACCTATTTTACTATCGACACTGATAGTACCATTCATTTTTGATACAAGTTCTTTGGTAATAGCTAATCCTAAACCTGTTCCAATATTTCTATCATTGTTATTAATTTGTTTATATTTTTCAAAAATTGTTTCGAGTTTATCAGAAGCTATGCCGATACCATTATCGATCACCTGAAACTCTATATTTTTCTTATCATTACTCAAAACACGATTCGCTTTGATAGTAATATCCCCTTCGTAAGTAAATTTTACAGCATTGCTGATTAAATTTAATAGTATCTGGCGCACTCTTAATTTATCGCCGTAATAAAAGAGTTCTTCGCAATCGGTAATTTCAAAATTTAATGTAAGCCCTTTTTCTGCAGCTTTAGGGCTGATTAGGCTTTTGATTTCATTAAACAAGGTTAAAAAAGAAAACTCTTCTTTGTAAAACTCAAAATTTCGCGCTTCTATTGAAGATATATCCAAAACAGAATTGATCAATTCAAGAAGTGAATCAGAAGAATGAGCGAGCGTGTCTAACAGCATTTTTATTTTATCATCAAATTTTCTATGCTGCTTTTGCAAAATATTTGACACCCCGACAATAGCACTCAATGGCGTTCTAATCTCATGACTCATGTGAGCTAAAAATTCTGATTTTGCTTTATTACTGTCAATAATTGAGATTTCTTTATTTCTTACTTTAATTGCGTAATTAACCAAATTGGCCAATGCCGTTAATTGTTCTGCATCTTTTTCACTAAATTCTTTTCTAGGCTTTGGATCAATAATGCAAAGCGTGCCTAAATTTTCACCTTCTACCGAAGTAATAGGGGCGCCTGCGTAAAAGCGTATATGGGGCTCTGATGTTACAAAAATATTATCTTTGAATTTTTCATCTTTACAGGCATCTAGCACTACAAATACATCATCTTGCTCAATCGCAAAACTACAAAAAGAAACATCTCGAGATGTTTCACAAATATCTATGCCAACGCTTGATTTGAACCACTGCCGCTCGGCATCTATCAATGATATAAGAGCAGCCTCAGTGCCGAAATAATTATGTGCAATTTTCACTATATCGTCAAAAGGCTCTTCATTGGCTGTATCTAAAATATCAGCCTTATAGAGAGCTTTTAAACGGCTTTTTTCATTGCTATCAATCATATATGTCCTTGGATTTGTCTTTTATTACATAAATGATTGTTAAAAATCAAACTTAATTTGTTGTTTGATTGGTTTGCTTATTCAAAATTTAAAAATTCGAAATTGTTGTCGAGGCAGTACTGAATAAAGGCGATTGCGTCTTGGGTCATGCCGTTTTGGTCGTGGAGGAGGAGGATGTGGGAGTGTGTCTCTTCTTCTAGGGTTTTATCGTTTTTGGCGCGGGTGATGAGGTCGTTTGTGGTTTTGATGGTGTGTTTGCCGCGGTGTTCGTCGTTTAGCATCCAGTCGCGGGCGGTGTAGGTGTAAAGGCAGTCATATGCGGCGGATGGATATGAGGGCGGCATGTTTTTGAAGGGTTGGGCAAAGCCTTGGTCGCGGAGATATTGTTGAAGGATGCTGGTTTTGTTGTTTTCGGTGAGGGCATTTTCGTCGATTTGTTCGGTTTTTTGGCCGTCGCCGCGATCGATATAGGGAAAGCGGTAGTATTTTGCGGGGCGGGATTTGTCTACCCGCGCATAGGCGGCTTCGATGAGGTGGTCGCATAACTCCATATCATCTGCCCATTCCTGCGGCTCCATATCACCTGCGGGAATGTGGGCGTAAGAATGGTTGCCGATGATGATGTCGTTTTGAATGGCGTATTCAATTGCGGTGGGGTTTTGTTCCATGCGTTGACCGCGCACGAACAAGATTGCGGGGATTTTATTTGTGCTTAGAAAATCGACCAGATCGCGTGTGTCATTTGACGGGCTATCATCAATAGTCAGATAGGCTTTGGGCATGGATTAATCCTCTTAAAGCGGGGTATGGGTCGGTGATCAGGTGGATTGGGGTGTCGGCGATATCTTGTTTGACACAGTCGGCGGCGTCAAAGCATAAGGCGCGATTAAAGCGCTCAAAGTCGAAGTCATTGCTTTCGTATAGGCTAGTGATTACGCCGCCTGTTAGGTAAAGGCCGCCATAGGCGTGTCCAGTGACGAGGACGGTGGCGGAGAATATGCCGAGAAATTCGTGAAAGAGGCGGGAAGCTTTTTCATCGTCATACATAGCGCGGAGGTTTTGCAGGCCGGGGCCACTGACGATGTCTTCGAACACAACGGTGCGATCGAGGGTGGCGCGAATGTCGTTAATTGTGTTGTCGTGTTCGTCATTAAAGCCAGCGATAGGGATGTGGCCGCCATGGGTTTTTTGAAAAATGTTCGGAAGGTGGTAGTACCCAAGCCCTAAGCCCGTTCCCGCGCCCAAGATACAAAGAGAGAGGGATTTTTCTACGCCTGTTTTGAGGGTTGTTTTGCTATCGCTTTGCAAGACAGGCAGGCTGTATGTTCCGGCTTCGAAGTCGTTGATAATGCGCGGTATGCGCCATCCTGCATTGGCGAGGTTTGTCGGATTGATGACCCAATCGGGGTTGTTGGTGATTTTCCAAAGGCCATTTTCTTCATATCCGGCGGCGGCGATGGCGATTTCTCCGTGCGCTTCTATATTGTGCTCTTTGCAATATTGTTGAAGCGCATCGGTAAGGTCGGGGAAATCGTTGGCTTTGTATCTTTCGACATGTGCGGGAGCGCCATCAAGTATTTGCGCGATGCGTATATAGGTGCCGCCAATGTCGGATATCAGTTTCATAATCCTATCATGCAATGCTTATACCCAATTTGAAAGTGGGTAATTTGGATTAGGTTTAGACTTATTCATATGCGTGGCTTTATGATCGAAATATGCAAAGCGTATCTGTTTCTCCTTCCTCGCCCCCTTCCCCACAAGAGATTTTATCCTCTGTGTTTGGCTATGATGCGTTTCGTGGGGAACAGGCGGCAATTATTGATGATGTGATTGCGGGGCGCAGTTGCGGTGTTTTGATGCCGACGGGCAGCGGGAAATCGCTGTGTTATCAAATTCCTTCGATTTGTATGGACGGGGTGGGGATTATTGTCTCGCCATTAATCGCGTTGATGCAAGATCAGGTGATTGCGTTGCGTGAATTGGGCGTGAAGGCGGCGGCGATTCATTCGGGATTGGAGTATTCGGAGCTTCAGGACAGTTTGAATGATTTGCGCAATGGCAATTTGGACATGGTTTACGTCGCGCCGGAGCGGTTGGTCAATGATGCGTTTTTGGATATTTTGGATGATGCCCAAATTGCGTTATTTGCGATTGACGAGGCGCATTGTATTTCGCAATGGGGGCATGATTTTCGTCCTGAATATCGACAGGTTTCGTTATTAAGAACGCGTTATCCCGATACGCCATGCATTGCGGTGACGGCCACGGCGGATCAGCCGACGCGCAAAGATATTGTCGAGCGGCT
>Ga0115567_10003378_pt1 | contig 15725 bp, 9 predicted proteins | sample COGITO_mtgs_1204_2_FD_88679 | JGI IMG/M metagenome (GOLD analysis project Ga0115567, IMG submission 88679) | Pelagic marine microbial communities from North Sea - COGITO_mtgs_120412 | ecosystem: Environmental > Aquatic > Marine > Epipelagic | place: Germany:Helgoland, sampling site Kabeltonne... | reverse complement strand
GCAGGGTATGGGCATGCAGCAGGGTATGGGCATGCAGCCGGGCATGGGCATGCAGCCTGGCATGGGCATGCAGCCGGGCATGGGCATGCAGCCGGGCATGGGCATGCAGCCGGGCATGGGCATGCAGCCGGGCATGGGCATGCAGCCGGGAACGGGCATGCAGCAGCCCGGTATGGGCATGCAGCAGTCGGGGATGGGGATGCAACCTGGAATGGGGATGCAACCTGGAACGGGTATGCAGCCAGGTATGGGCATGCAGCCGGGGATGGGGATGCCCCAAATGGGTGGCATGTCCGCCCCCGCCGTCGGCGCGTCGGATCCCTTCGGCGCGTCTGCGAGCGCCGCGCCCGACGCACCAGACCCCTTCGCTGCCCTCGGTGGATCGATTGGAATTTCGGCAGCCAAGCCCAAGCCTAAGCCCGCACCTGCTCCTGCGCCTCAGCCAATGAACGGGCGGATGAACGGGATGATGGCCGGTGGCATGGGCGGCATGGGCGGCATGCCCCAGCAGCAAATGGGTGGCATGCCCCAGCAGCAAATGGGCGGCATGCCCCAGCAGCAAATGGGCGGCATGGGCGGCATGGGCGGCATGCCCCAGCAGCAAATGGGCGGCGCACCTCAGATGGGCGGCGCACCTCAGATGGGTGGAATGGGCATGGGTGGAGGTATGATGCCGCCTCCGCAGCAGCAACAGCAGCCAAACATGTTCGCAGGAATGTCCGCCCCGGCCCCTGCGGCGCAGAAGCCAGCGTACGATGCCAGCAATCCGTTTGCTGGCATGTGAAGTGAAGATCTCTGAAGCATAGACTATAATAGTGAAGAATGTGATGATGATTTCGTATTACGCCATCTTGAGCGTGCGCTCGAAGTTCTCAATCGACTTGAACAGCTCGGAGAAGTTCCCTTTCCCGAAGCCGCCGCAACCAGCCGCCTGCTCCAACTTTTTCTCCTCTGCTTCCTCGCCGCCAACCTCCCTCATGCAGCCGATCCTCTGGATGATCTCGATGAACACCGTCGGCCTATCTCCAAGTGGCTTGGTGAACACCTGAACCAACACGCCCTGGTCATCCTTATCCACCAGAAGACCGAGCTCCTCAACCTCCTTGAACTGCTCCGGCGATAAAGCATCGGCGCCCACCCTACCCGGCAGGTCCCGGTAGTACCCCTCCGACGCCGGCTTCTGGAACTCGAATCCCCCGCGGAAACCGCCGAGCGCGCGCATCTTTCGTACCGTATCGAAAATGTTATCCGTCTTGAGCGCCAGGTGCTGCAGACCGGGACCCTTGTTCTGCTCGAGGTAGGTCTGGATCTGGCTCTTTCGCTTCGTCCCAAACGTCGGCTCGTTCACGGGGAGCAGGATGTATTCGCTGTTGTTCGCCAACACCATCGAGTTGAGGCCGCTGTCCACGGTACCTACGTCCTCCGCGGTGAACTCGGCAAACTCGTGCATACCCGTAAAGTTGGAGATGTAATCCACAGTCTCCAGCAGGTCGTGCACGTTGCCAACCGCGTGGTCCAGTCGACGCAAGCCGTAGCACAGCGGCTCGGAACCCGCGGGCTCAACCGGGACGACCTCGTATCGCGGCAGGCAAAAGGCCCCGTTCGCCGCGACGCTCTCGCTCACGAAGCGCATCACTACGTCACCGTACAGCTCCACCTCGGAGATTCCCTCCGCGGGCGGCTTGGTCCCGTCACCCGCCCCGTACGTCGCGTGTCTCGCGCCGTTTGCCGATGACTTTCGGTGCGCATCCCGCGCGTCGTCCACGACTACCCCGACAGCCTTGACCGCCAGCCCGTGCTTGGTGATGAATTTGATCATGCTCTCGCCGTCGTAGGCACTGTGCGGTATGTTCGACCTCTTCTGTTCCACCTCCTCGGCGGTCTCGTCTTCGTTCCCGCCGCCGTACGGTGCGCTGAACACAAACACGAGATCGTTCGATCGGAGCACGTAGGAGGCGTACACCGAGTTGCCCGTGGTCATGTCGCTCTTGGCGACCATCTGCATACCCAGCGCGACCGCGAACCGAGAAGCGGTCGTGATCGCATCGTGGCACCTGAGAGGGACGGTGCGGTGGAGTCGTTCGGTCAGCACTGGTTCATGCGTAAGGCGGGTCGTTCCAACGAATGACGTGGACATCGCGAGAGGATAAAGCGCGAACGGCGGTGAACGCACCAGAACTCCACGTGATGGAAGCGATGCAGGGGGAAGCGGTCGGAGTTTGGGTTATTGCGCTTGAAGTTCTTCGCGCCGACGAGCTTGTGGCGCTTCGCGGGCGCTGAGTTCTCAGCCATCGCCGCCTCGGGTCCACGCGCTCGGGTGTGTGACGTGACCGGTTGTGAAACTTTTTGGCTCGGCAGCTCGGCGGAACCAAATTTTTCTCGTTCTGGGCGGCGGCGAGGGAGATCGACCCGACTTCACGGGCGACCGCGTCACTCTCGCGGACACGACGCGGGACCAGAGTCACTCGCGGCTTAGCTCGTGAGTCTCACAGGATACCCGGTACCGACGGTGACGGCGACATGGGCGAGGTGAAGCTCCCCGAGGACGTCAAGGAGCAGCTCGAGAAGTTCGAGGCGGCGGTGGAGGAGATGGAGAAGGGGCTCAAGCCTCTGCTCTCGGCGGACCGCAAGGAGATGGAGGCGGCCCTCGATCCACTCGAGCGCGCCAGGGTTCACATCGCACTGGCCAACTCAGTCAGCACGCTCTATGCGAGTGAGTAAACCCGCCCACGGAACCAACCCCGGGTCTTCGCGCGAGGACCCTTCCCGGGGCGAAACTCAACCGAAGATCGTGCGCCCGCCTTCCCGCCCGAACGATTCCACCAACTGACCTCGCGCCCGCCCGTTTGACCCCAAATCGCAGTGTACCTCAAGACCGTGGGTATGGATCCCGCCCATCACGGCATCTCGCGGGAGTTGGAGAGGGTGGACCTGTACAAGGGCAAGGTTGACAAGGCGCTGAAGCTGGGAGGCCCGACCACCAAGCTGGACGTTCCCGCCGCGGAGCGCATGATCAACGCCGCGAAGGGGGGAAAGAAGAAGCGCGGGGCGGACAAGGACGAGGCCGAGGAGCTGATCGAGGAGGCGATGGGTGCCAAGAAGAAGGGCGATAAGAAGAAGAAGAAGAAATGATCGCGGTCGTCCTTCCCCGGGTGCGCGCGGCGACTCGCTTCGCTGACTTCGGAGAGATTGAAATTGTACAACAAAGACACTCCCACGGATATTCACTTGTACCTTTCGTAGCGATCCTGACGCTTAGCCGGGCTCCTCGACCGGCTACGGCTGCGACTACGACTCCTCGATCGCTTCCTCCGATCCCTGCTCCTGGACCGGTCTCTGCCCCGATCCCTGCTCCTGGACCGGTCTCTGCCCCGATCCCTGCCGTCTCTTCGCCCGTCCCGGTCCCGATCCCTCCGTCCATCGTCGTCGTCGTCCCACCTTGGCCTCCTGTCCTCCTTCTTCACCCTCCCCTCCACCGCCTGCTGCCGCCTCTTGAGCTCTTCCGCCATCTCCTTCTGGCGCTTCAGCTCTGCCGCCTTCTCGTCGATGAACTTCTGCGGTATGCCGCTCGCGTTGTGCATGGCTGAGACCAGCAGGTCCCAGAGCTCCACCATGAAGGCGTCCGTGTTGACGTCGAGAAAAGTGAGGAGCTGCGAGTGGATCCCCGCGCCGCTGCTGTGGATCTGGTCCATCTCCAGGAAGTTGAATATCATCGCGACCAGCACCTCATCCTCCACGCCGAGGAGCTCGGTGACGCGGTCGGTGATCCACGGTTTCAGCACATCGAACTTGACCAGTCGCAGATCTACCCGGCGGTCGAGCGCGGGAGGGTACTTGGGAGCCTTGGACTTCTTCTTGACGCCAGCCGCCGAGATACCGCGGCTGAAGGGTTGCCTAACCTGCCTGTTACCCGACGACATCGGACCTGGTGGGGCACGCGCTTCGAGGTGTGAGGTCCGGAATTGGCAAAATTCAGTCAGTGTTCACCGCGCAAAATCACGTGGACCGAGCGGCGGCGATTTTCTCGTCTGCTGCACCCGTGCCTACCGCGCCCGGCCCTCACAACGAGGGGCACGGTACGAATACCGCCGCGATCCGATCGAGGATATCTGACCGCGTCTGAGGCGTGGCATCGATCGAATTCGGACACAGCTTCGACGCCCTGCACGTGAGGGAGTCGTGGAAGTCTCGCGAAAGTCGCTTCGCGGAAAGCGCTTCCAGGAGCGCGCTGGATAAGGAAGTTCCTGGCGTAGGCCGATACAACCGCTCCAACCATGGACAGCGTGGGTCAGGTCATGACCGCCTGTGTCGGGGTGAGTGCCTGAATACTACCTGCCGATATCGCCGCCGTCGATCGCGTGCCGGGGAGGGCCGTCCTGGTCCTCTTCCCGGCGCGATGCCCGTCACGTTCACAACCCTAAACCCTGTCGACCTCGAACCCAACCGCGCCAATCACTCCGTCGCTGACATCATCTCTCTCCCCGATTCTCGACAGGTTGGTTTCTGGATCAACGCGGTCAACTGTGTGAAAGAGGTCAAGCCCCACCTGTTCAAGCACGACTGCGACGTCTGCCACCGCACCGGCATCCTGAGATGCCAGAAGTGCGACGGGACGGGCGAGTTGAATCGCAGAGTCTTCAAGAAGTTCGACGCCACGAAGGTGACGCTGGATGACAAGAAGGAGGACAACGGTAACCACAAGTGCTACTTCTGCCAGGGGAGTGGCGTGGAGGACTGCAGAAAGTGCGCCGCGAAGGGCTGGCTCTATCTGCCCTTGATCAACGTTCGCAAGTTCGGGCCGCACCCGATGTTCGAGAACTATCACTGGAACAGGGACAAGATGAAGGCTCCGCGAAGGGATTACGAGATGAAGATCCAGAAGGCGACGTTCAACAAGATTTTGGACGAGAGCGACGAGGAAATAAAGAAACAAAAGGAGGAGGCGGAGAAGAGGGAGCGCGCGGAGAGAAAGGCGCGCAAGGCGGCCAAGGCGGAGAAAGCGAAGGCGAAGGGCAAGGATGGCAAAAAGGACAAGAAGAAGGACAAGGACGGCAAGGAAAAGAAGAAGAAGAAGAAGGCTGCCGCGTGAGGAGACAACCAACACACTGTCATAAATAACTAAAGATATCCTCAACATGAAACTACGGATTGAACCCGGCTAATATGAGCAGGACAAAGCTTATCCCCGCGGTTAGAAATGCGTAGTTGATCGCATCCGGCACGTTGCTCTCGTCGTCGACTGTTCTTCTCGTCCCTGAGGTTTTCCCTGAGGTTTTGGGGGAACCACCGGTCACCTTCGCGCCCTGAGGTTTTCCCGGCACGCGCGGATCGTCCTTCGGGAGTTCCTCCGGCGTCCACGCTTTCGCGCGCTCCGGGTCCCTGTCTCTTTCCAACAACAAAGTCACGGGTCCGTCCGCGACCAGCCCCGACTTGAGCGCCGATATCGTCTTGACCCACGACTGACCGTCCGCCCCGAACAACACCACCGCGCGTTTGCTCCCCGAGAGATCACCAAGGAGCTGTGCCCTGGGTCCGAATGATATCGTCGACGAGGTGAACGCCCTCAACACGTCGCCCCGCCGCGCCGCCTGGGCGCCAACCGGGGACAAAGAAGCCACCGCCGCCGCTCGTCCCGCCCTCGACCCCTCCACGAAGTCCGCCACCCTCACCCTGCCCTCGGTGTCCGGCTCGAATACGATACCCAGGGGTCGTTCCATGGTCACCTCCACGATGTCGGACTCCCCGTTGGCCAGGGTCTTGTTCAGGAAGAACGTCCGCTTCACCCTCTTGCTCACCAGGCCAACCTCACAGGTGACACGCTCCCCGATGTCACTCTCCCTGACCGCGTCGTAGTAGAACCCCCTCGCATAGTACACCACCTTGCCTCTAGAATCCGTCTCCCAGTCCCCGTCGCTCGAAGGATCGGGCTCCGGGTCGTACGAAACCCACCCATCCTGCTCGAGCGCCTCGTCCTGCGACTTGGACGCCGATCCACCGCCGAGTAAGTTCCATGTTCCACCCTCGCTGTCGTCACCCGAAGAGCCAGCCGCGGCGACGACGCGCTTAGGAACGCGTCGGGTGGAGTCGCGATGAACGAGATGTCGGCTAGGGACGCCGATCCTAGAAACGGGGGACGACACCGACATCATGTCTCCTCGCGTCTCGCGCGTCTCGAGTCTGATCCGACAAACAAGATTTGAGACGTGGCATCGCAGCGTTTCGTCGGCAACGCAGTGTGCCAAGTTTGGTTTTCGCCGCGTGCGCGCAAAGATGGTGGCGATGGCGACGGTCAGGCGGGGTGATCAACCAGTGTTTAACTTATGTTACAATCAACACCGTGAGCTCGAAGCGTTCGGGTTCTAAACTCGAAGCGTCTCGCCCTTGCATGGCGCGCCGTGTGGCGCGCTCGTAATACCGTCGGAAGTCGTCGCTGATACACTGTGTACATGATACACCGTGAGAGGGAAGTCTCACGCCGCGAAAGCCCCGAGGACGGGCGCACGCGACGGCGCCATCTTGGTCCGCCTGTGCTTGCTCCTGGGGGAGGGCGGGGGCATGATCGCCTCCTCGATGGCCCTTTTGTTGCCCGCCTTGCCCTGGATCCTCGCGAGCCCGGCTGCCACCGCCGCCGGCTGCGGGGACTTTTTGCTCATCTCCTCCTGCGCCGCGAGCCGCGCCGGCGGCAGCTTGACCGTCTCGAAGCCACTCTTCTCCCCCGATGACGTGTCCGCCGCCTCGTGGCTCCCACCCCCTTCCTGGTTCGTCGGCGAGTTGCTCCCGTCCCTCACGCTCGGCAGCGATCCGACGTGCGTGAGCTGCGACGCGCTGCTTCGGTTGCTCTGCCGCCCAAACGTCTTGTTGGACCTCCTCGAGGCGGAGGGCGCGTCGGTGCCGGAACCTGAGCCCGAACCCCCGTTGCTCCCATCGCTGTCGTCGTTTTGCACCGAGTCGGCCCGGTTTTGCGCCTGCTTCTTCTCGTCCGCGATCATGGCGAGGAGCTCCTTGCGGGTCATGCGCTGAAGTTTTTCAATGTCTCGCGCGTACTCGGAGATGTCCAGGTTGGTCACGATGACTCCACCCTCCGTGGACGCCTTGTGAATCGCGGCGCGATCGTACGCGCGGGCGGCGAGCTCCTCCGTGGCGAAGAACCCCAAGTGAAGCTGCTTGCCGCCCACGTTGATCTGTCCGTGCCACTTACCCGTCTGCTTGAGAAGCGAGACTCCCCTGTACTGGGAGGTTTGGGTACCGTGTCTCCTGGCTTTCGCCCGCAGGGTGGCCACCAGCTCGCTGACGGACACCTTCTGCAGCGATTCCATCTCCTTCGCGTAATCAGTTATGGGGTAGTTCGTGGCCGCCGCCGGGCCCGCCTTGTTGATCGCGGCCCTGTCGAACGCGCGAGCCGCCTCCTCCTCCGTGTCGTGGTCCCTGCGCGCGCGGATGGAGACACGGTGAGTGAACAATTCAAGATGGCACGGTTTGGTTGTTAAAATTGACGCATTGAGTGAGGTGAGGGGCGGGAGGGGAAGTCGTGACCCACCCGAGGCTCGTCGTCTTGCCACCCGCGGAGATCTGCGCGCGCCACTTCTTCGTCGGGCGGAACAGCGTCACGCCGCGGAATTTGCTGCTCTTCGGGGGCATGGTTCTCGTCGTGCGTAGCCGATCGGGTTCGGCCGGATCTTACGAGTCACAGTTCGGCCGCCCTGCAGAGGTTCCAAATTCGTGAAATGGAGCGGGGACCCTAAGGATGTCCCCGCGGATTACCAGCGCGTTTCCCGTCAAACAAACCGAACGGTACGTGGCGTGTGCCTATGTGCTTCCGTGCGACTCGCCGAGACAAGGTGCCGCGTCCCGAGCGCTGTGCGGGGTGCGCCGAACGGGGGCGGGCTCCCGTTGGAAAAAAGTAAAAAAGTGCATCGGGCGGAACTTTTCAAGATATTTGTCGCATCTGACGTGGCGGAGACGAGGATTTTCACGGTCTATTTCTTGAGTCAATCGAAATTTATCATCGTAGTCTACTCATCATCGCACGCATCGCACGCATCGCACTCATCGCACTCATCGGTCTCATCATCCCAACCCCCAGAAGAAGATCGACGCGAGCAGGGACGTGAAGAAACCCACACGCGCCCTCTCGGTGACTTCGCCGTCCGAAGTGTCAACCTCGAAAGGGGAGCGACCCTTGAAAGGGGAGCGTCCGTCGATTCGCACGAGACCTCTCCTCCGCGGCAAATCGCTGATGTCCTCAATGTCACCCGCATCAGTCGAGGCGGTACCTTTCTTCTCGGGGTGGTAGTACGCCTGTACAGTCGACGTCGCGGCTCGCAGGTTCTTAACATCGTGCGTCTTCAACGCCTGGAAGATGACGCACGCCTCCGATGAATCCGTGTTCTCGAGGTAGAAGACAACCTTTCGGTCGTCCGCATCCACCCTCTGGACGTAACCTTTGCCCTCGACCCGTATATCCTGCAACGAGTCTTCATCCGGGACGAATCCCGTGAAGAGCCCGACATCGAGGAGTACCATTCCGAGGGGTACACCGGGCCCCAATCGTTTGACACAGGCATTCACCTCGGTAGCCCTCGCGTCGTCGGCGCTGACTGTTGGGGTTCCACCGTCACCGCCGCCACCGCTCGATCCAAACAGGTTGCCGAGCAAACTCCTTCCCCGTCGCCTCCTTCGTTTCGCAGCCTCGGTGACTGCGGTCGCCTTGGCCTGGACGATGAGCCGATACTCCGGCGGGTTCGGATCCGTCTCGAGGTTGTAGGTGACCTCGAGCTGCATCAAGGCGACGCCACTTCCGTCGACGGTGGCGCGAACCTCCGTCGCGCCGTACGCGTCAAAGCGCCGCATGAGGTCGAAGGTTGACTCGTCGACGGTGACGGTCCCGGGCGCGAATTTTCCAACCGGCGCGGGTGTCACCGAGAGGGAAGCGGCGTCCGAGAACGTCGCCGCGGCGTACCCTCCCAGCGCCTCGAGCGCCACGACGGTATCCTGCGTCGACTGGAAACCGCCTCGGGCGTTTCTTCTCATGAGCAGCCACCTCGCTCCGGAATAAGCGCCCGAGGTGTCACCCGCGCCCACCAGCGCAAGCACGGCGTACGCGGTCGCCTCCACCTCGGTGCTGGTCTCGGCGCCGTAGGGAATCACACGAGCATCCGCGACAGTAGAAGACACGACCGCGCCGGATGAACCCCAGTGTTTCGTGCCGTCTTCATCCGCCGTGGCCATTTGGAGCATCTTGGTCCTCGCACGCGCGGCGTGATCGCACCCTTTGTCAATCTTAGCGCACGCCGTCGTCAGGGCGTGCGCGGAGATGGCGGCGACGTATGAAGAACCACCAAACCCGGAATCGATGGACCCCGCCAGGAAAGAGATGGTTTTATCGACGTTTCCGGCTGATCGACCAGCCTCGACCATCGCCAACAGGCAGTACGCCGCGAGCCCGGGGCCCTCGCCAGCACCGCCCGACATCTCCGTGTGCACCGGCGGGCTCGGATCCTTGAACGAACCGTCGACGCTCTGCTTCGACGCGATGAACTGAGCCGCGGATGTGAGAACCGATGGATCCGCCGCGAGGTTGCCCACCTCAGCCGCTTGCGAAAACACCCGGACCACAAACGCGGTGAGCCAGAGCGATCCGTCCGAGCCCGAGCCTTCTCCGAACGCCGAGAACGCTCCGTTTGAGTGCCTGTATTGCAGTTGTCGCTGGTACCCCATGGCGATGTTGTCTTCCGCGCGCTGCTTCAGGTCAGACGTGAGCCTGCGAGCGGCGGTGAGGTACGAGATGGCGGCGACGTTTGGCGCCATCGTGATCATGTTCTGCTCGCCGCACCCAAACGGAACCTGAACCAGCCGCTCGAGACCGTTCACCGAAGGACCCATGAGGTCTCCCACCACGGAAAACGTAGACCTCACGCTGCCTGCCACCACCCCTCGCGCGGGTAGCGGCGATGAGAGGGTGACACTTTCCGCGGCGTCGCCTGAAGCTCTGTTGACAACCGCGTTTGCCGTCGCCTCGCGAGGGAAGCCCTCGGGCTCGATCCTCACCGAGCGCTTCACCGCATCCGCGTGACCCACATCCGCGGACGTCCGGCCGAAGACTTGAACGTCGACGTCACCCAGCTTTTTCGGACGGATGGTGAACGTGGCGGTACCCGTGCCCTTCGCCGCGACTGAGACGACGGAGGAGGCTCCACCGGCGGACACGACGTCAAAGTCGGGGCTGGACGCAATCTCCACGGTGACGTCGAGCGATCTCTCCAGGTAGTTGAACACCCCAACGCGCACGACCAGTTCCTCGCCCCTTATCGCGGAATACGGCAGGTTTGGAGAAACGAAGAAGGGCTTGAACACCTTGAGCCGCGAAACATCGTCCGCGACGGCCAAACCGCCCGTCGGGTGCGTTGAAAACGCCGCAAACTGCCAGGTCGTGATGCTGTCCGGCGCCACCAAATCAGGCAGTGTCGCCAACCCCGTGCCCGCATCCGAGTCGACGTCGACCCAAACCCACGTTTCCGGGAAGAAAGAGCGCACGCGCGTAACGGCAGTCATCATGCCACCCCCTTCGTTGCCAGCCTTCGACGCGATCGCCGGGGCGGCATCCATAACCATGGCATCCTCCATCGCGAACATGGGCATGACACCACCACGAGGCATCATCTCAGGCATCATGTCACCACCATTCGCTGTGCATTTCGACGTCTTCATCTTGGTCACCATCGCGATCGAGCTCGAGTCGATGTCGGCGGGGGGATAGCAAGAAGAGCCACCAAAAACATTTGCCGTGTCGGATTCCGGCGGTGAAGTCGCGGCGACGATGCGGTCCTTCGTGAGTGCGCTCGCCATTCCTCCCGCCTGTATCGCCACAGCCGTATCGTACGCGAGCAGAAACACTCTAGACCCCGCCGCTGTCGCCCGTGCCTCCAAGGATACTGTCGCACCAGGACGAACCTCAGCTGAACTCAGCGACACGGTGAGATTCTGCGGAAGAGCGAGCGCGCTCGGAGATGACACCTCAAAGCTCCTCGCGCAGGCCACGACGTTTGTATCGTCAGCGTCCGTTCCGTCCCAAGGTGAATACACCAGCAGGGTCGACCTTGGCTTCATGGACTCCGTCACCTGGTAAAGTACGTCGGTATTCTGCGCCGCCGATCCAGTCGCGACCACGCCCTTTGATTCGGAGAGAACCGCCCAAGAGAACTTACCCGAGCTCGGTGTGAACGTCGACGCGATTCGAAATTTGACACCCTCGCCCACCGAGACCGACTCGGAAGGTACACCGGTTGTGGTGACGTAGTCGCCAAAAGAGGTGGTCGCGGCGACTCGACCAGACCACGACACACTCGGGACGAGGCTGTCGACTGACGTCACCGTGTCAAATTCAATCGCCGCCGCTGCCATAGACTTTGATGAGGTTGCTGTGGCATCGTTGCTCACTTCGATCGAGGTGACGCAGCACGATCCCGATCGGTATGAGGATATATCGTCCTCCCAGCAGCAACTCGGGTCCTGTGCAGGGATGTTCACCGTCAGTTTCCCGACAGCTTTCTTCCCGTCGCCAGCCTTTTTGGTCGTCACCTGGTACGTAGCGGTGGACCTGTCGCTCCAGTCCACCTTGTGCGTGGTCACCTTCATCGGAAAGGTGGACTCGAACGGTTTCCCATCGTGTGTGGACGCCTCGAGCGTGAGCTCGATGGGCAGCCCCGGCTTGATCGTCGCGCTGCTCATCCCCGAGGAAATCAGGTTCAGGTCGTACGCGTTGCGTTTGGGCGCGAGTAAAGCGCTGCCGTTCTGCGCTCGACCAGTCGCCGCATCCTTCACGGTGGCCTCGACGACCAGCTCTGGTGCGGTCGAACCCCAGCCCCAGCCGAAGTCGATGTTCGCGTCGGAAACGTCCAAAGTGAACCGGGCGGATCCATCAGCGATGGGCTGCGCCGTCTTCTCGGCGATGAGCCGATACTCGGCGCCGGATGAACCTCCGCCTCCGCCCCGGGGCTCCTTCCTCGCCATGATGCCACCGCCGAATCCGATATCACCGCCGCCCTCACGCTGCCACACCATCACATCGTATGTGCCGGACATCTCCTCGCCGTACGTATACTTCGCCTTGACCTCCCCCTCGATCTTTGCCTGTCCTCGAAACACCGCGGTTGAGTCGGGCTCGATCTCGACGTCAAACGCGGGGAGGACGTATCGGTCCAGCGTGAACGACCCAGATCCCGAGACGGTCCCAGATCCCGGCACGGTCCCATCTCCGTCACCGTTCGCCGCACTAGCCTCGACTGTGTATCTTCCCAGCGGCGGCTCGGTGCTGGTGGGCATCCTCGCCGTCACCACCCCGTTCGCATCGGCGTCGAGCTCCCGGCGGAACACGATGAACTCGCTCGGATCCTTCACCGTCAGCGTCACCGTCGCGGACCTGGGCTTGAGCGACGCGGATGTGAGCGACAACACCCGCAGCTGCACCGTCTGACCGGGCTTGTACACGGGCTTGTCAGTCTCGACGATGAGGGCGGACGCGTCCATCTCTTCAGCCTTCACCAGCGTCACCGTGTGCGTCGCGAGTGCCGTCGTCGGGGCTGACGTTTTGAAGATCTGCAATCGTTGTTGCGACCCGGGCGACGCGCTTGAGGGCACAGCCAGCTGCACCGTCTGCGCTTCCCCGCCCCCCGACGCCGCGGTGACCGACGCAAGAACCGAATCCGTCGAGTCTACCAGGTCCACCTTCAAACCCCCGGCCGTGGCCGCGCCGTTCACGAGGAGACCCACGGACTGCCCGACAGTTATTTTCGCGGGCGCCACGACCAGCGGCTGAACCGCGCCGACCGTGGGCGCGAGGGCGAATATCGCCGTCGCAAACACGGCCAGAAGCATCGCCCTTGACCCCGATATCTCTCTGCGCATGGTGACGGAAAGGTTTATCGCCGAACCCGCTTGCAGGAGCGCGCCCCACGTTGTGTTCGCCTCGGTAAATGCGAACAAGACATTCGCTTTTCGCTGCTCCAACCAATCACGACGCGGAATCGGGCACCGGGCGCGCCATCTTGCTCCCGTGAGCTGGAATCGCAGAGATGGAAGATGGAATCGAGCCGGAGATCTCCTTTGAAAGTTCAGCACGTTTGACGGAGGGCACTGCATTCCGGCGCACCCGGCGCAGCCGAACGCGCCGACGCCGAAGGGCACTCGTCCTTTCGACTCCTTGATATCGCGCTTTAAGCGCCCGTCGATGGGTGACGTCTGATCGAACCTTCCTGACGGTGTCCACGCGGGGGCAGGCGGCGTGGGTTGTGAACTGCAGGGCAATTTTTGGAGGGACCGGACCGCCGACTCTCCACGCGTTTTGGGTAACATTGCACCCATGGAAGCCGCGCGCCGGGCAGCATCGGCGATGGCGTCAGCCTGGGAAGCCAGAAACCAAGGTGGTGTCACTAGTAGATTCTTCCGCGGTCGAACGGCCCAGGGGGATGCCGGTGCCCGCGACGAGGACGGGTCAGCAACCGGGAAACACCCTCTCAAGGGACGAAGAGGCGCATTTCGTCTGAGTGGGAGGTGCCGGTCCACCCGAGGGGCGTTCGCGTCCATGACCATGAGCGGGGTCGGTACTCCGTCCAATAGCGATGGAACAGCGACGGAACCGGCACCAGGGGATCCCGACTCGCAGCAGGGCATCATCGGAGAGACGGTGGTCACCGTGTTGGACGACCCGGAGACGGGGTTAACCAAGGTAAACCTGATTACGTGGGACCGCCAAAACCTCATGGCGGACATGGGCGGCGCCTTCAGCTCCATGGGTATCTGCGTCATGAACGCCATCATGAACGCGGGGACGGACGGGTTCGTCGAGAACTGGTTCGTAGTGTGCGGGCCGGACAAAGGGCCCGTGCCGCAGGAGCAGTGGGAACTACTCAAGCAGCGAATGAAGGCGACGTGCCAACGGCGCGGCAGGGGCAAGCCATGGCAGGAGCGAGAGAATCGCCTGCGGGAGCTGTTCACCCGCATAGACTCGTTCGGGAACGGGTACATCAGCCAGGACGACCTCAACAACTTCGCGCACTCTCTGAGGATGCCGAAGGCTTTCGTGCACGACTTCGTGGACGAAGGAGACCAGTCGGGCGACGGCAAGATGACGTTCGAGGAGTTCGCGGCGTTCGTGCGTTCCAAAGAGATTTCGCTGCAAAATGCGTACGAGTCCCTCAACCCAGACGCAAAGGGTAGGATTCGTGGATCACGTCTGAAGAAAAACCTCGGGAACATGGAGATCCGCGCGGGTCGATACAACTCCCGCAAGAAGATCCGACGGAAAGGCATCGAGAAGATGCTTCAGTACGTGGAGGACGAGCAGGTGCTGAACGCCAGCGATTTCAGGGACTTGATGATCCTCATCCCAGAGAACCAGCTACAGACCGTGTCGCCTTACTACATGAAGGTCGGCCTGGATATCGGCACCAGGCGCCTGCCCATCCCTGATAGGCGCAAGGATGGCAAACCTTTGGGACACTTGATAGCGGGCGGCATCGCCGGCATCGCTTCCAAGACGGTGTCTTCGCCGCTCAACGTCGTCGCGGTTCGATCCATCGCCGGTGAAGGGAGTGCGAGTCGCATGTCGCCCCGCGAGATGTGGAGTACGATGTCGCATATTGCGCGAGCGGAGGGTATCGGGGGTTTGTTCAAGGGCAACTTGTCCAACTGCATCAGCAGCGCACCGGGCAAGGCGATTGACTTCTTCGCTTACGCGGCGTACAAGGGTCTGCTCACCGGGAACGATCGCGAGCCTACGAACTTGGAACGTCTACTCGCGGGATCGCTCGCGGGTATGACTTCGGACAGCATCCTGTATCCGCTGGAGGTGGTGTCTACCCGAGTAACCATGAACATGTCCAAGAAGGGGACGACGAGCATCGCTCAGGCGATGGTGGAGATTGTAAAGAAGGAGGGAATTCGCGGTCTGTACTGCGGCTGGGGTTCGGCCATGGTGGGTGTGGTGCCGTATGCGGGTATATCTTTCGGGTGCTACGATATCCTCAGCACGCAGTACAGGAAACTGGCTGGCGTGGATTCCGCGGGTCCTCTGCCAACGCTCGGAATTGGATTCATCTCAGGTTTCTTGGCCTCCACCATTTCGTTTCCACTCTACAGCGCCACGGTCAAGCTGCAGACCGGCGCGGCAGTGCCTGGATTGGTGGGCAAGAAAAACCTAGTGAGCTTGATGCGGTATACGATCGCGAAGGATGGGTACAAAGGGTTGTTCAACGGCTGGCTTCCGGCGTCGACCAAGATGATCCCGCAGGCTGGCATCTCATTCGTCGTGTACGAGATGGTCAAACAGCGGCTCGATCAATCCAACTACGTGGACTTGGAGGCTGACGAAGACGAGGACCTCGGAGAGGTCTTGAGCTGATCGCTCGAGTGTAGATCCTATCCCATAGACTTGTTGAGAGTATCGATGAATCTCGTGATGGCATGTGGAAATTTGAGAGGCGTGCGTCCCTTAAAAGTCCATCGCTAAGAACTTGTTGAGCTCCTCCACCTCGGGATCCAGCTTCTCTGTCGCCTCCTATATCAACTATCTACGCTATCAGTTGATCCTCGACTGCGAGTGGCGCTTGATCTCGTACATGCACGCCGGGTTCGTGACGGCATCCTTACACAGCGCGGCGCCCTCCGGTCCCATCTTCGCCAGCACGCCGTCCGGCCCTGTGAACCTGGTGTAGTAAACCAGGAGCTGC